>VMHT01207135.1_pt1 | contig 12762 bp, 25 predicted proteins | sample 4693611 | NCBI WGS metagenome assembly VMHT01 (sample SAMN12280063, study PRJNA550983) | marine metagenome | isolation source: seawater sampled from same location over 5 years 0.02-0.2 micron viral filtrate | place: USA: collected off the coast of southern California halfway between the port... ... | reverse complement strand
CTAGAATATCAAGGAAGAGAAGCAATCGTTTATTTCGATACCAAAAAAGAATTGTTCTTTGTTGAATATTGGGAAGGTGATAGTAAAATCTCTTCTAGAGAAATGGTTTCTAATCATGGAGATGGCGGTAGAGTGGTACATAGTGCTAGATATGCAGAAGATGCTGCAGAAAATTATTGTTTGGGTTATATGCCCTTAGATGGATATAAAAAAGATGAATAGAATATTGAAACGTCTAGGTCTTAAAGATGAATATGGATATGACGATACAAGCATTGTAGGTTTCATTGTAATTTGGTCTGCATATGGTTATGGTTTATATGTAGTGGTTATGGAGTTATTTACATGAAAGCAAGATTAATTAGTTATTCACAAACAGCGGAGAATTTACATGTCGGTAAAAATATACAAGAGCTCATTGCGTATTGCGCCCGTGTCTCAAACCCCTCGAACCAAACTAACGAAAAAACGTCCGAACGTCTATTATCCTATCTCGCAAAACACCAGCACTGGTCGCCTTTCGAGATGGTGTCTGCTTGCATAGAGATTGAAACAACTCGTGATATTGCACGTCAGATATTACGACATCGGTCATTCTCGTTTCAAGAGTTCAGTCAACGATATGCAAACCCTACAGAAGATTTAGGATTTGTTTTACGTGAAGCACGACTTCAAGATGAAAAGAATAGGCAAAACTCAGTTGAGATAGATGACGAGTTATTACAGCAAAAATGGGAAACTGTACAGAAGAATGTAATTGCTGAATCACGCATTGCATATAAATGGGCCATTGAAAATGGTATTGCAAAAGAACAAGCTCGAGCTGTATTACCTGAAGGTTTGACGGAATCAAGACTCTATATGAATGGTACAATTAGATCATGGATTCATTTTATTGAGTTACGATCTGGTAATGGAACCCAAAAGGAATGTCAACAGGTTGCCTTGGCTTGTGCAGAAGCAATAAAAGAAATTTTCCCATTAACAGAGAAATTCATAGCTGATGAAGTGTGAAGACTGTTCATACAATGAAGATGAAAAACTGATCAAATTGTGTGGTCTGTGCGAAGAGAAAGCTATACAGCAAAGAATACAATGGTGGCAAGAAGGTAAAAGAAAACTAAAAGAAAGAGAAAATGCCAAGTCATAAAGAAGTACATAGAGTTTTTTGGATGGTCAAAGGCTATATTGCTGATGATGATATGGCAGAACAATGTTACAATGGTTATGTAAGACGTTTATGGTACAATGAAGAAGCATATCGATATGAAGAAGGATTTGAAGAAGCCTATAAAAAAATGCAAAAAAAGTGAAAAAAACACTTTACATTGTACTAGAAGTATGATATAATAGTAGTATAATAATGTATTGAGGAGTTCAAAATGTCTAAGCCAATTTCACCATCTAAGCTTCGTAAGAATCTTTTATCACTTCCTGCTGAAAAGCGCCGTGAATCAATCGAACGTGCGTTTCGTGTTTATCCACAATGGATCATGGAAGAAACTGCTCGTACAGATGGTCATTATGACCCAAAGGTTGTAAAAAACCTTGAAAAAATGTACGATGTTTATAAGACCCTTTGGGTAGAATTTCTGGTTGCAAACCATGCTTAGATATCTTGCACCAATTTTTGCTCTGGCATTTATCGGTGGCTTTGTCACCGGTAAATCTGCCCTTGGTGCTACAACGGCTCATGCTGGATATTGGCATTCGGCTGAAACGGAACAAAAATGTCTTGCTGATAATATCTATTGGGAGGCAAGAAATCAAGAACCAAAAGGTATGATTGCAGTTGCCCTTGTTGCACGTAATCGTGTTAGGGATAAACGTTATCCTCATTCATACTGTGAGGTTATTAAACAAGGTCCTACAAAGCCATCATGGAAGAATCCAGAAATACGTTACCCTATTCGTGACCGTTGCCACTTCTCTTGGTACTGTGATGGTAAATCAGATGAAATTCCTGCTTATGATTTTAATATTTATGAACTTGCTCGTACCATTGCATTTAAAGTCTTTAATGATCAATTCATAGATTTTACAGATGGTGCAACTCATTATCATGCCTATTATGTAGAGCCGGACTGGGCATCAACCAAAACACCCACAATGCAAATTGGTGATCATATTTTTTATCGTTGGGAGAAATAAATGTTTATAAAGAACAAGAAACAAAAAGCAGTTGAATTTGAAACTGAATTTGATGCACACTATGGAACAGATGAGGTAAACTCTTATCTTTCAACTAAAACGGCTGATGAATTTAAATTGTATCCACGTGATTATTCTGATAAAGGCATTGATTATAAATTTGATGAAGCAAAATTAATTGATGAATTTAAAGAATATGTTGATGCCACATATAATCAACATTATGCAAAAGATAAATTTCAGGCAACTGAATTTATTATTGATGGTGGACATGGTATGGGATTCTGTATCGGTAACGTGTTAAAATATGCACAACGTTATGGTAAAAAAGGTTCCCACACAGATGCCAGAAAAGACCTATTAAAGGTTCTACATTATGGATTAATGGCTCTTTATGTTCACGATCAAATGGATGAGCAGGAGTAGTCGAAACCACTCCTGCTCTGAAGCCACCTCGGCGGCTTCCGGGGCTCTCGACTTAGTTTGCGAGAGGGTTGTCGAGAGCCCTTTGGAGCTTCCTATTCAACCTATCATCTAGGTTTTTCAGATCTCTTTCTACCTTTGCTTCCAAATCATCCATCCGAGATTGATTTGAAGACTGTAATCTATTAGCCTTTTCATCATAATCATTCTGTAGCCTATCACGTTTATTTTCAAAACGTTCCTCAGCATTCTGCACAATTAGCCTTGTCTCTGCCTCTTGTTCTCGTATCTTATCTTCCATACGATCCACTTGTTTTTCAATACTCAGAATATCATCCTTTAATCCGGATTTAATATCACGAGTATAATCCACGGCTTCCTCAAGTTTTGTTTCAATAATTTCCATACGCTGTTCAAATGCACCAACATCAAGTCCTGCAATTTCCTCAATCTTTTGATACATTGTAAATCCAGCATAAAGAGCACCCAATATGGAACCAACCACTGCAATGAGTCCAGTGACTGACATAAAGGTAACCTTGATACCAAGGATTCTAAACTCTTTATTTTTAAAGTTTTCAACTCCCTGTTCCATATCATCAAGACTTTGACCAAGGTCTTTATCCATCATGACCTCCTATTTTATTAAATACAGGTTTCCATGACCAAGTTGGTATATTGCTATAATCAACTTTCTGCATCATCACAACACGATATTCAAAATAGGTATGTGTCAGCCATATTAACATACTTGCAGCTAGCAAGCCACAAAATCCAAACCAGACTTTATCCAAGGTTGTAAACATTAGCAACCTCCTCTGGTAAGATGTGATGAACTTTGCCCCCAGCAGGGATCATAGTTATTATGGGAACCGCCTGGTATACGGTATTGTGGATTTGCATCAAGAAAGTTTCTTAATCCTTCAACTTCCTTAATGTATATTTTTGTGCGTATTCCGTGATAACACGCTGACGCTTTATTAAAATCGAATGTATCAAATACCTCGACAGAATATTGTTGTTGGCTCAGACAATGCTTGATTATCTGATTGTTGCCAACATCTACTGGCATGTCCATTGAGTAGCTCCTCTCTCATTTTCTTACTCAGCGGTTTGTAAACTCCTTAGTTTTGAAAGCTCTCTCTCAAGCTTTTCTATCTCTAATCTTTTCTTTTTTAGTTCCAATTGATATAACGTATTGCAATTAATTCTTTCTGCTGGACCATCCAACGGAATAACAATTCTTGCAAATACGCCGACATCTTTCTCAGTCATACCATTCCTCTCACCGAATGGGCTTTGATAGTTGTCAATCAATCCTGTCACACCAAATTCAAATTTGGTTGAACCATCAATTGCATTTGAGCAATCCATATCCCCTGATTTAAATTTATCAGATGAATGTGTGCCACTTGAATTAGGTAGCTGTAGGTTCAGTGAACTAGTGTCAGCATATGCCGAAGAAGAGAATAAGAGTAAAACCAGGAAAACGAATCTCTTCATTCTATTTCCTTTTAATCTTAGAACAAACGGTGGATGTAACCGATGTGGAAGATACTTTCTGCTCAAGCACCCTCGAACGAGAGCAGATATATACCACAGTCGGTTCATCCCTTTGTCTAATATAGACATCAAATTTTACATTTTTCAAGTAGTCAACCTCATATACTGTATAGGATGACACAAAGGGTATTGGTTTGAAATCATTATCAAATACCCCAATCTCATAATAATTGACATCATTCCTTTTATTAAATATCTCCATCTGAGTCACAAGAAGCCCTTCCATATACGAAGATTTAAACTTCGGATATGTAGGGGTCATCTCATGCGAATAACTAGAAAAAGATACTAACATAAAAAGAAGTGATATTACTATTGAGCGATACACTTAGCTTCCACCACTGCTGAGTATTGACCACCGGGAAGCGCCTTATTGCCTCCATATGTAGCAACCGATGTTGACTTGAACCATGTTGAACCAGTAGCCGTTAGGTCATACTGAGTTGTGGCTCCGAAGGAAGTCTTATTGGTTTCGTAATCGGCCATATTAGTTGCGTCTGATACAGAACTTACCGTAGTTGTACCTGTCCAGGTCACTGTGTCTGATAGTGATGGACTGGATTCAAATTCGGTTGGTGTTGTAACTTGTGCATAATATGCATCCGCCAGTGTGACATCAAATCTGATGATAGGTAAAACACCACCATCTGATGGACTTGTTGTCAATGTATACGCGTTCGGGTTTCCATACACACCTGGTGTGTCGGTTGTTATTACGCACCTAGACTGAACATTGCCAGTAATTGGCGCGTCAGCAAGTGCATAACTGGCAGTCATACTGATTGCCAAAAATGCAAGGATTTTTTTCATTCCTCTCTCCTATTGTTGATATTGCATTCCTACCATTTGTTCATGCAATAACTGTTGTGCTAACCCATTTCTGAGCCCTTGTTTATTATCATCTATTTTCTTATCAATCAAAATTACATTATCTGAATATGAACCACCTGGAATGGTGGCAGAAACATACTGGACATTTACGGCCTGCTGTGTAATATTATTCATTGCTAAAATTCTTTGATTTTCTGTTGCAACTGCTACAATACCTATAAGTTCCTCAGCTCTTTGTTCCCTATATTTTCTTCTGTCTGCTTCCTCAGTATCATCAATTTCTTCTTGGTTTGATTCTTCTATTTCCTCATCTGAAGGCAATTTATTTTCATCATCAAGATCTACAAATTCATCTTCTGTTGCATCATATATGGAATCCAAATCAATTTCTACTATAACAGGTAGAGGAACAACATAGCCAGGGCAGTTAGGATCAAACTGAGGATCAAAACAAGGATCAACTTTGTAAGAATAGATAACAGTTGGGTCGTTAATAACACCATTTCCCTCAGTTGTAATATATCCATCTCCCCACGCTTCTCTTGGTACATTAGGTAGTCCGATAACTTTTCTTACTTCAATGCCACCTGGAGCGCCTGTCCAATCCTCTGTATCAGACCATACGCCTTTGTTTCCCACTGTTACGTGAAATTCATCTTCTGCTAATTTGTCCGGTGTATAACTATAGAATACACCATTCACTTCAAGGCCTGGTGGCTCAGGGAATACGTTATCCATATTCCAAGAGTGGCCACCAAGGGCAGCATTAGGAGTAACTCCAAAATAAGGAACAATGCTCTCAGAGTAACAGTAGTAAGGATAGAAGGCTAAGACTGCCGAAAGTAGCACTCTTCTTAACATCCACTTTCTCCTCTGCACCGTGTTTTACTCTAAGGGTTTCTTCATGTGATTCCCAACCAATTTTGGCTTCTGCACCAATCTTACCTTCATATGGGCAAGGTGTTCCAGCCATCATCATTGCATCAAAGACTTTTTCATCTTGACACATAGTTGATACTGCCGCAACTTTCATACCCATATCATAAAGTGTTTTTGCATTCTTAAGTCGAACACAATTTTCTTCAGTGAATGTTGTACCTGCTGAAATGCCTAGAATTTGCGTTTGCACTGCTCCAGCTACACCAATAGTGCAAAGGTCATCATTATTACCTGAACTAAATTGTGGTGATATTGCTGATGGCGGCGGAGATTTAACTGTCGTCTCCATACTACCTTGAGTAGTGACCGTACTTGTAGCAGTTGAATCTGTTACAATTGGGTCTGCCGCCATCACATTAAAACTGAACATGCTGAGTGCTAATAGCACTGTAGGCATAATAAAAGATCTAGTAATCATACACCCCTCTCCCTGCGTTGATTATTATTCGTAATTATTTATACAAGTTTTGGTTTACATAGACATCATTATGTGTTATAATATAAATAATTTTGTTTGATGAAACAAATCAAAAGGTAGACTGGACGTGGGTGCAATACCCACCGCCTCCACCAACTTTCTTTATGGGGGCGAAATAGGATCGACAGGTGCTGAATAGAGATGTGGAGAACAACGGCTGATCGCGTAATAGATCAATTGAGTAAACGCAAACGATAACTTTGCACCTGTAGCTGCGGCAGCGTAGTTACTGGGCCCGCCGGAGCCTCGAAACAGAATCCGGCAACTTAAAGGAGTTGTTATGTGGAAAAATAGAAACGAATTGCCTTCTCTAGTCAAACTTGATTTACAGGTTGATATTGAAAGACTCAGAAAAGAAGTTTCGGAATATATTGTAATGCAACAAGATTGTATGGAAGATGGACCATATAAGAATCTTCGTGATGCCTATGGATATAATCTATCTCCTGCTGCGTATGACGGAAAAACAAACAAAGATGTTGATGAAGAATTTAATTGGAATGAAATACCATATAAACAAGTTGCAGTTACAGAATTTGATGAGTCATACACCGTAAGACCTGACCGTAATTCCGGAAAAAGATATGACAGGGGATTTATGAAAAACGATAAAAGGTTTGATGAAAGGGCATATAGTAAAATAAAAGATGATGTTCCGCCTTATCTAAAAGAAGTAATATCAAAGTTTGGATCGAACACAGCCAGAGTCTGTATTGCCACAACAGAACCAGGAGGTGGTATTAAACCACATCGTGACTATGACACAACCTTTTGCACTCGTTATCACATAGCAATAAATACAAATGAAAAAGCTACTGTTAATGATATGCATATTCCTGCTGATGGATATGCATGGTTTTTAAATGCCGGAAAAAACCACTGGGTAAAAAATGAAGGCACAGAAAGTAGAACACACCTTTTAATTATGGTAGACGGCCAAGAGCCATTGGATGAATATGATTGGTTGGAATTTTACAACAGCAAGTAGTTACCATTTAAGGGCTGAAATAGAATACCTGTGTATCCTAGCAGTTAATGACCCTAAAAATAAATTAAATGAAAACTATAAAAAAATAAAAGATGATATTGCTTGTACTATAGGGTTTTATGATGATGAACCTGTTACTATGAGCTTTATACATGACCGAAAGGTATTTAATAATATGCTCAGAATATTGTCTCGATTCTACTTTTATGGTGGGTTGGACATATCGCACTATCCAAGAGATGATTATCCAGGACCACATAAATTGGTCAGACCATCTACAAAACAAATGATAGAAAGTCAAATAGAATTTTGTAGTAAAGTAGGGTGTGATGATATATTCTTTTCAAAAGAAAAAAACAAGTATGTGGTCAGAAGATTCTGTGATGCAATAGGGTTTGAAACAGATGATAATAAATATAAAGTCACATCAAAGGACTATCAGTATGTTGGATGGAAAGGAAATTTATGTTTACAAAAACAATAGACCAAAAACATAGTATCAATCACAGCATTCAAGAGTTCTACAAAGGTGATATTGATGTACTAATTATTGAAAATGCAAATGAAAGTACTATACACACCATAGGAACTCTAGAAGAGCAGGATCTATATGGTAAAACAGAAGTACCCATTGGGACTGATAATAAAGAAGAAGACCATGTCTGGCAAGAAGAGGACATGATGTGGCATAATGATAGAGCATATTTGGATGACATCCACCCGTTCGTCGGACTTTATTGCAAGGAAGCAGAAGAAGGATCTAGTCCAACATATTTCTGTAATGCCAAAAAGGCTTGGTCAAAGTTGGATGATGAGTTAAAAGATAAAATAAAAGAGGAAGGACCAGTAGAGTTTTCTGTGCGTAATTACTTTGAAAGGTCTGCATATCCACATGATTTTAGATCTGAGGTATATAAAAGGGCCTTTCTGATGAAATCAAAAACCAAACAAAGTATACATAGAAAAGACAGATTTGGCGAATATGTTTTCTTTAGTCCTGCATATGCAAATACAAAATATTTTGACGAGTTAAATCAAATATTTGAAGATAAAGATAACATATATGTGCACGATTGGAAACCAAACCAACTAGTAATATGGAATAATATGACTGTACCTCATAAAAGAGATCATACACCTTCCCATGTAAAAAGACGACTAATCAGATATGCATTTCACCCATCTTGATTTTAAATATGACGAGGAACTTTTAAAGTTACATTTTGAAAATGCTGACTATGTTGATTTTAAATTAAGTGATCCAAGTAAGGCGCAAAATAATTTCTTTATTCATGCCCCTGCCTGGCAAATTTGTAGGGACCTAAATCACATAAAAGAAGTAAAAAGAATTGTTACATACTTTGAAATACTTTTTGAATCAGAAATAAGAAGTCAATTTTTTAAACAGATGGCTGGGTGTGAAATACCATATCACCACGATGGAAGACCAAAGTGTTCTATAAACATTTTACTATCAGAAGATAATGCACCAATAACATTTGAAGAGATAGGTGATGTGCATTACAAATGTGCTTTACTGGACGTCAAAAAGAAACACATGATCAAAGCCCATGATAAAGATAGATGGCTTTTTAATTTGAGCATATTGGAAAAAACATATGACGAATGCCTTGAAAGATTACCTAACACACTTAGAGCTTGATTACAATCCAGATGTTTTAATTATGGAATCGGACTTTATTAAATTTAAGCCTTTAAGCATAAAAGATAAAAAAGCAAAGGGCACTCCATTTGAATATATGCCGACATGGGAATTTGGCCACATGAAAAAACCATTTGGACATATAAAAAGACTAACACGTCACTTTGAAACTCTATTTAATGTGGATATAGATCCAAGATATTTAAAACAACACGCAAACACAGAAGTTCCTATGCACTCCGATAATGGAACACAAACGTGTATAAACATAGTTCTGTCAGATAACTATGGTCCTATTACGTTTGAAGACATTGGGGATGTTGAGTATAAATGCGCGTTGGTAAATGTCAGCAAAAGACATTGTGTTAAACCACACCCTGAGGAAAGGTTACTTTTAAAATTAAGCATATTTGATAAGACATATGAAGAATGTTATGAACTATTACACAAAAATATTTAAGGACAACAGATCGTCATACCCTAAGAGTCATAAAGAACCAATTTATAGACTCATTGAACTGCACCACCCTATGGTTCCAAATATAATATCTGTTAACGATGAGCAGATTACATATGAGTATGTTGAAGGAATGCCACTAAAAGATACAGATATGAAATCTGTAGAAGACATGATGTGGGTGTTATCTTCCTGTATGGACTTTATGAATAAATTGGCACAGGTTAGAAAAAAAGATATGTTTTTATTTGCTGAAGATATGCATGCACTTAATATTATCGTAACACCAGACCAACAATTAAAGATAATAGACTTGGATCAAATAGGATTTTATAAAAAGGCAAATGTTTACAGATACCTTAATAGAAATTATTTTTACCTAGTGGATTTTTTTAGATGCAGAAACTATATTTAACACACCTAAATTTAGAATATGATAAAAATGAACTGAAAGATGAGGTAGGCGAGTTGGATTTTAAACCATTTGCGCCTGAACAATATTACTTTCGGAATACTTGGTTAAAAGCTAGACTACGTGAGCATATTTTTATGTATCCTCATATAGAAAATTTGCATAAGCAATTACCGGGTAGTATAATCGTTGCATATAAACAACTAGCCAATACTAGTGTTCATATGCATGTGGATCCAGCTACAGAGTGTTCTGTAAATATAGTTTTATCCGATGATTTTGCTCCTGTAATTTTTGAAGATTATGGTGAGATAAACTATGAATGTGCCTTATTCAATACAAGTTTAAATCATGCGGTTCCTGCGTATGATAAGGAAAGGCTACTACTTAAGTTTTCTTTTTTAGATACAAGCTATGATAAGATAAGAGAAATGTTAAATGATAAAATCAGATAACGCAATATCATATTTAAAAAATCATTCCAATACAAATCATTGGAAGGGTAAAGGGTACGAGTCTGGGTATCACACACTTAAGGTTGGAACCACGGTATTAAAAGGCCAAAGAAATCCAGAGCAAAGACTTTTAAATGTAAATTATGATTTTACTGAAAAAACAGTCCTTGATTTAGGGTGTAATAGAGGCGGTATGCTTTTTGAAATACAAGATAAGGTTAAATATGCTGTTGGTATTGATTATGATTCTAACCTAATAAACTGTTGCAATGTATTGAAGTGCCACAATAAAGCAAATAACTTAAACTTTTATGTGCACAATTTGGATACAATGAACCTAAATGATTTAAATTTATATGGCCCGTTTGACATTGCGTTTATGTTATCTATGGGCAGATGGATAGGAAAATGGAAAACATACATTGATTGGATAGGAACAAATTGTAGGGCATGTCTCTTTGAAACAAATGGATCCAACCAGGAAGAACAAATTAAACTTCTAGCCAAACATTTTGATATTAAAACAGTGAATGAGCAGTCACTGGATGATATTAGAAACAAAGATAGAAAACTTTTATTCTGTGAGAAGTAAACCTCTGTTATCTAAAATTTTGTAAACTTGCTCCCATGGATGTCTTAGACAAAACTTTAATATGAGTCTAGCATTTTTATCTGGCTCAACTCCATGTTCTTTTTGACCAACATTTACAAATATGGCCTCATAAGGATATGGCTTATGCTCTAAATGTATGACAGGGGTTGTATCAAGAAGATTAATGTTTATTGATACCATTTCATCTTCATCTTTATGATGGCCTAATTTGGTATTTGGAAACTGGTAACTAAATCTAGGAAAGTTATTCATACCATGTATTCCTAACTCGCCCTCAACCTCAAATAATTCTGGTTTTAAAGGGCTGTCATCTTTGATGAATAATTGATACCAAAATAACTCTTGTCTTTTAGGACAAAGCCAGTGCCATTGACCTTTTTGTATATTATCATAAAAAAGGTTCCTATACTTATTTTTGTCAATTTTATAATCTAAATGAATTAACATATTCTAACCAATCTTTCCATAAAATTCTAAAATCATTTTCCATATTCGATGATAGATCATCACAATATTTTAATGCCTTATTGTAAAGACCAAGAGAATCTTTTCTTAGTTCTGCAACTATAAATGGATATTCATTGTATTTGTCTATGTATAGATCCTTTAACTCTTTTGGTAAATTTCGTATTGACAAAAGCTCAGGTCTTACAACTATATTCTCAAGTCTTACATCTATTTTAAATTTGTCCTTATAATAATCTCTAATTTCAAATATATCGTCTATATTCAATATTCCTACCGAAACTTGTATTCGCGTATCTGCTGATGTTTCACACAACTCTTCTAGATTGTTTTCAAATTCTCTTACATTTATAGGGTTTCTGATCCAAGCAAGTTTATCTCCTACATGGTCACAAGAGACCGAGTATGAAACTTCCTTAAATTTATTTATTGTACTATGTATAGAATGATTCTTATACCTTATCTTTGTTAGGTTGGTATCATGCGATAGCTTTATGTTCCTTGCAATATCTTTTGGTATTGAGTCCAGAAACTCCCAGTACTTTGGAAGTTGCAATGGTTCACCACCTGTCATATGGATTTTATTAACCAAGTGTATGTTTTCTAATATATTTGCAACCACATTATTCCAATGCGTGTGTTTAAATGTAAAACTGTCAAAATAAAAATAACTACGCATATCATCATTTTTGTCATATATCTCGTCAAAGACCTTTTTTCTAGTGGATGAATTTGTAGGTCCACACATATAACAACCCAAATTACAGAAAGATCCAGATATTCTTAGCTTCAGATCAACCTTGTCAACCGTTGATATTAGACCACATTTATCCAACCAGTTATACCTTGGTGATATATTACCAGCCTTTTCAAGGTCATGGCACTTTGCACACTCAGGTATATCATTCCCTTCCATCATATCCAACCTAATTTTATCCATTTCTTTGGACATAAAATAATCGAAAGGCAATACCTTATTTTTGTTTAACTCTTTAAGTTCAGGTGATTTATTTGCGTGACAACACAACTTATAATTGCCATCACTGGCAGAATATATTTCTCTAAATGCTGCAGGGCAATAGCTGGCTGGTACCTGTGATGCCAATAGTCTAGATTTTTTGTAATCTTTTTTCATTTTTTTTGTAAAAAACACTTTACATTGTACTAGAAGTATGATATAATAGTATGTATATAGAGGAGCTAATTATGAAATATATCGTATCACAAATCAAAAAAGATGCTAAATCTGATCCACGTGCCTTCGATGCTATTATTGATGGCAATGTTGACAAATTATTCTTTCTGACTTCATACAAAGAAGTTT
>VMHT01210633.1_pt1 | contig 12763 bp, 7 predicted proteins | sample 4693611 | NCBI WGS metagenome assembly VMHT01 (sample SAMN12280063, study PRJNA550983) | marine metagenome | isolation source: seawater sampled from same location over 5 years 0.02-0.2 micron viral filtrate | place: USA: collected off the coast of southern California halfway between the port... ... | reverse complement strand
TTAATAGCATGACCACTAGGTGCGTTTAAATTAAATGCACCTCCAACCATGTTGATGTAACCAGTATGAGAGGCAGAACTTCTCGTAACAGCTATACCACTGTCAAAGCTACTATCCTGTGAATCTTTTACTTCCAGAGGAACTCCAGGCGACGTAGTACCGAGGCCGACGTTGCCCGATGAGTCTATGCGGAGGCGTTCAGATCCATTAGTTTTAACGGCAATGTCGCCGCTAGAATATGTGTTCTCTATAAAGAAATGACTCGTTGCATTGTCTTGATAAATTCTTCCCTGATGAGAAGTACTATGGCCAAAAGCAATGCTGCCACTATCTACCCCAACTGTACCAAATCCTTGACCAGACAAAGTTAAGTTTGCTCCAGTTGTAAGAGACGTAGTGCCAATACCCAACCTAGACGCTCCACCAAGAATTAAATCATCTGTAGACTCATCCCAAAGCATATAGGATCCACTAGTCGCACCAAAGAATTTAACATCGTGCCCAGTGTCATCTACACCTACAGTAAGAGTCGAGTCGATTTGAACCGCACCGTCTATGTCAACAGCATCAAGATTGGTAGTTCCATCAACGTCTATATCACCGGATATGTCTAAAGATCCAGCGATTAGTCCAGCGTCGGTATAAGAAATATTTCCGGTCGAATCTGCGGTTGCGGTAGTTGTTCCGAGCGCAAACTTATCCGCCGATTCATCCCATATAAACAATGCGTTATTTCCGGTAGATCCTCTTTCGATAATAATACCCGAGTCATTCGCATTGCTTGTAACACCTGAATTCAACTCAAAGAGGTTGTCCGTAACAACTGAGTTGGTCGCATTGAGTGTTGTGGTTGTTCCGTTGACCGTAAGGTTTCCACCTATTGTAACCGTTGAACCATCGTCGGTAATTACACTGTCGGTTACTGTATTGGAGTCACTCCACTTTGTGATGTAATTCGCTGTACCTGATCCATCAACCAATGTGGATCCCCAAACCCGAGAATCGATTTCGTCTGTGAGAACAGTTGATCCATTATAAACTAAAACTGTATTATCTGTTCCAGCCGCGACGTTAGCTAAGTCAATTGTGGCGGCATTGATCGTTACGGAATCACCACTGGCATCTCCGAGTGTTGTATTACCCGCAACTTCCAATCCAACTCCATTTATGAGTTTAAGATCGGTTGAGCTAAGACGAGCCGCAATGACATTGGATCCACCACCCTTGAGCATATACTCGATCAAACCATCTTCGGTTCCATCCGAAGCATCACTGATCTTTCCTGTAATCTTTCCGTAAACTATTTCTTGGTCGGCATCATTCTCTCCTTTGAACTTAAGTTGTCCAAGGTAATCACCATCATCAGGACTTCCAGAGTTTCTCTTAAGTGTTATGACCGGAGCTGCACTTGATGAGGCTTCGGTCGAGGTAATGAGAAGAGCGTCGCTCGTCGTGTTTGTCGTGATTGATACTGTTGTACCATCATCTGTGATCAAACTATCCGTAACAGTATTCGAGTCACTCCACTTTGTGACAGTGTTTGCTGTACCCGATCCATCGACCAAAGAAGATCCCCAAACTCGGCTATCAATCTCATCTGTGACAATAGAAGAACCATTGTACACCAAAACGGTATTATCTGTTCCGGCAGAAACATTTGGAATATCAACTGTACCCGCATTGATCGTAAGAGCATCTCCTACTCCATCACCAAGAGTCGTATTTCCGGTTGTAGTAACATTTCTAAAACCAGTTATATCTTTGTTACTATCTACAATTACTGCCTTACTTGCAGTTACGGTTCCGGCCGTAACTCCATCAAGCAATGTGCTGTCTCCCGAACCCGCAGTAAAGAAGTCTATCGCATTCGATGATGTCTTATAGTAGAGTTTACCATCCGCATAGTTGATCGCCAACTCTCCATAGTCAATATCTGACGTGCCGGGAGCTCTTGACGAAACCGAGGACTTCTTAAGGCGTATAGCTGTTCCCATAGATAATAATCTTTCTCTGTGGTCTATAGAGACCGAGTTTTAGGCCATAGAGATGACCTTTCTGACTGTATTTATACTAGAACGTTCCGCCGTCGATTACGCTTGAATATGCCGGAGCTCCAGTCGAAAGTTGTACAAGAACCATTCCACTCAAGTTGTCGGCCGGAGATCCATCAGCATTATCGGTCGTCGCAACAAATCCAGTTGTGTTTGCGGCTGTTTGATAAACAAGTTGATTCGATCCACCACCATTGATGTTCGTTGCTCTACCCGCGAAGATCGTACTAGTAAGTGTTCCGGAGCTTGGATTATATGTAAATCCAGTATCGGTTTCAATTCCCTGTGTGCCAGTTGCACCATCAACAAAGGTAGGAAATACCGTTTCGTCCGTAGAATTGTTTGCGGTAGCAGTTATGCTTGTTCCAACTGTTGCGGTATCGGCATTACCCGTCACATCACCTGTTACAGCACCCGTAAGGGCGCCTTCAAATGTTCCGGCAACAAAGGTTTCCGATCCAACAGTCCACTTATCATCTGTTTCATTCCAGATAAGAGTCTTATTACTTGCAGATCCTCGTTCGATTTCAATACCACCGTTCTGAGAAGGTGTACCAGCTTCATCACTGTTCAAGGTGATGATAGAATCTCCGATTTCAACAACATTTGAGTTGACTGTTGTGGTAGTACCATTGACAATCAAATTACCCGTAACATAGACATTACCCGTTGCTTCCGGACTTGAGTCGGTATAAGGAGAATCGAATGGAGCAGGATCTAAGATGAGATCACCATTCGCACGAATCGTTGATGTTTCAGGAGAATCTGAAGATTTGATTGTGATCGTTCCAGCACCATCGTCAAAGATCGATCCATTGACAAACTGAGTATTACCGTCATCCCATCTTGGAACGTATGTGTCGGTAAGATTAGTTGAGTTCTTCAGGGAAAGAGTATGAGCAATATTTTCACCCGATGTTGCACCCGTTGATGCAATACCCTCTCCGGCAGTAACTGTTCCTACGTAGTTTCCGGTTGTTTGTGTTGCGAGTGTTACATCACTGATCGTTACGGCTCCACTCGATACACTAAAATCAGAAGAACTGAAAGATGCGACACCCTTATTAGATGTAGTGGCATCTTCACCAGCAACTGTGATGGTTGTGCTGGAGTGTGTTACATCCATTCCCTCTCCACCGAGAATTGAGAATGCATTTCCGGTTGGAGTAAGGGCTCCGGAGTCTGTTGTTACCGACTTAACCGCCGAGGCAATCAATGAGATTGCTCCACTTGTATTGATTGTGGCGTCCCCACTTACAGATACGTTGTCAAACGAATCACTTCCATCGTGAACCAATATCTGTGCAGAGGAAGCAGATGATGTGGTAACATCTGTAAGATCGTTAAGAGTTTGAGCTCCTGACCCACTTGGCGAAATGTAACTCTTTAGATTCGCACCTGTGACCTTCTTAATCCGATTGTCTGTATCATCATAGAAGGTGAACAAGTCTGCATCAACAGGAGTTGCGGCAGTCGCACCAGCGGGATACGCGGCGACTGGTCGTGCGACGATATCTCCACCGGATGTTTCACCGACAAAAAGGTTGTGACTATTGAAAGAATATGCTAATTCACTCTTTGCAAGATCATTGTTCGCTGGAGCATTGTTGCTATCGCTATGTTTTATTCGAATTATTGTTCCGGGCATCTATTAAAATCCTCCACCTAGTATTGTCAAATTAGAATTATTCAAAGAGTTGGTTGCTTCAAATTTGTTTGTTGTTCCGTTGTATTGCAAAAGTGATCCATCACTTACACTAGATGTATCAACGTCGTTCATGTTCGCCAATGAGTTGACCGAACCGACATCAATGACCTGAGCTCGAACAGGAATACTCGAAGTCATCTTTGACTTCGTTGCAGTAGAACTTATTCTTCCCTTCAGTGCCATAATTATCCGTAGCCTGGGCTATAGTCGTCCGGTTTTGTCACTCTTGGAGTGACCGTTATTTGACCTTCAACAACTCTTGTTACTGCTCCAGCTGGACTTATCACTTCAACATCATAAACATAACGACCTGCCTTTAACGCACCTGTTTGCGTTCTTGATAAAGCAATAGTGAATTCACCCTTCGTTGCATCTGTGATCGTTGCGGTGAAATTAGTCGCAGTTGTAGAAGTATAGGATTTACGCACTTGACCCCGAGTAGTGTAGTTTGTGATGTTTACCAAATTATCGTTGGCATCTTCAACTGTCACTGTCGAGGTAAATGTAGATCCTTGATCAATATATAAATTTGCAAATACGGCCATACTTCTCTATTTATAATAATACTATCTTCAATCCAATTTTTTCAACAATTGCATTACAAGATCTTTGAGTTCTGAAACCTCGCTTTTGAGATCATCCATTTCCATCATCTTTTGTCTTCGCATCTTCGAAGCGTGATACGCATCGGAGCTTACATTAATGATTGCTCCGGATGCGGTATCACGTCTTAGATTGTGTTTCCCCTGAACCTTTTCCAACATTAGATCGTTGCGATTGCTCTGAGATCCGTGACTGATGGAACTTGGGCCGAATCGCCAGAAGTCATAACAATTTTCAATTTAAACTGAGTGAAGTCGTTTGTAGGATCGATTTCATATTCAACCTCTTGGAATGGTGTGTTGTCACCCAGCGAAGAAAGATCTGAGATTCTACTCGATGAGAGTTCTGTCCAAGTTGCATCTCGAAGATCCAACACTTGAGGACTTGAAATCTCGTCATCAAATCTAGCGTAGAGACGAACTCTTGAGCCTTCGGGTTGACTTACTCCCAGATAGACATTCAGTTTATCAGCAGGATCGTTCAAGAAGATCTTCTTTGAGATATAACGGGCAGTGGCATTTCCACTTGCGGCATTTGTCTCATTTGTAACATCTTCGTTGATGACGTATCCGTTACACACAATAGAAATCTTATCAAGATCTACGACAGGTGTTGCATACTGACTTTTAGTCGTCAAGTTTGCGGCAAGAGTGATGTTACCTGCATTTGAAACTGTTACTTCGGTTGGTAAATGCAGACTTGCTCCGTCTGGAGTAAGGGAGTAATTAATTCCTCCAATACCAAGAGTATAGGATATTTCCGTATTCGCAGGAAGGAACTGTGAAGGCCCAAACTGTACCGAACTTACCTTAAATGGTGTGTTCTGTGGTATTGTTTCGAAAGCACCAGTCAGAGTTGCCGCCCCAACAGTCTTTGTCCGAGTAGTTTCACCATCTGCGAGGAATTTGTGAGCATTCAACGTGAACTTGATATCTCTTGTCTGAACCGGAGTCCAAGTAGAAGCATTCGCACTTCGGAATGCAACACCAAGATAAGGATCTTTATCAATTCTTTCTCCACTACTTACATCTTCACCACCAAGTTCTGACATCCAAACTCTGTAATCAGAAGATGTCGATCTTACGATAAAGGCGTACTCTTTATTCGATTCCAACATTACCGCGCCAGGGAATGTAAATGTTGTGGCAGAAGACGCATCGTCACTGATGTTTACAGCACTAGGTTCTAGTGATGCAGCACCGTTCTTTACAATCTTTGCGGAATAGGGATAACCATTGATAGTCTCTACAATTTGTACAGTAACGGGAAGAGTTGAGTGTTTTCCTTTGAAAAACAAATTAAGAGATTTGATGAAAACATTATCAACGCTCTCCGGAAGTTGTGGACTATCATCAATACCAAAGAGTCCAACACTGAAAGATTGAGCTAATGGATCGAAGTATGTACATCCAAATGGAGTGTAGTTAGTAATAGTATATCCATTATCCTGCGGAGCAGCTTGACTTGCTTCCAATTCTACAAACACCGGATCAACATCATCATACTTTGATGTAGCGGTTGTATCGTACAAACTCAGTTTAAAGGTTTGAGGATCAGTAGTAGTCTGAGTAAAGGTATCTGAAGTAGCAGTATTGTTATTGATAGTAAAACTACCTATCAATTGATCTGCTCCAGGCGACTGTGAAAAATCACTTGTTGTGACTCCTTGAATTCGATATGGTACTACTGTTCCATTCGCCACATTCTGAGTAGTAAGTGTGAATATAAAAGTTTCTCCGTTCGTGCGGAAATCATTATCAACGCTTAGAGTGTAAACCTCAACTGCATTTTGGACTGGAGTATCGGTAGGGCCATCAACTGGATCAATGATAACGGGAGGATTTACTATTGGGGCTGTTGAAGTCGGTGGTGTAGGATTCGGAACGTGTGTATCTCCATCACTTGGATCGTAGTATTCATATTTTGAACCATTTGCACGATAGGCCGCCTTAGCTTGAGACAATATGCTTTTGTCATCAACTCCATTATTAGTATCCGTTAGGGTGAAATTTGTCGATCCAGTAGGAAATTTAAGTGTACTATTGTTGGGGATAACAAAGTATCCTTCTAGTATACCCGCATTATTAGATCTCAGATCTCGCCGAGCATCTGAAGCGGCAGTAAATACCTGTGCTGGGGTTTTATCAAAGAAGTCAATTCTATTTGCACTACCCAATTTACGATACCTAAAATCTTCAAAGGTAGATGCACTTGGAGAATCATCCCCATTCAAAGTTGTCGAATATGCAGTAATGTTGTGATCATCAAAGTAAGCGTAGTGGCGAGTGTTTGGTCTCAGACCGACCGACTTGAAATAGATTCTCCGCGAGCGCATGAAAGGAATAATTTCTACCTTTCCTTCCGGCCTCGGAAGATGGGGCCCGAGATTACGGGGATCATCCGAAGGAAGACCATCGACTGGCCCGTATCGACTTTGATTGCCAAAAGTTCTAGTTGCGGCTGGAGGTGTTGCCCTATCAATAACCGGAAACAGAGTATTATACATCATCGATTGCATCTTCTGTAACTGCGTCATCGAATCATCAATTTCGAATGGTACACCTACAATATCATCTCGATTGTGTACGTTTTCCGTAGCAAGAGTTGTTGTTCCGCTTGAAGAGAAATCGTAGTTGTCATAAGACCCATCGACATTATCAGTGTTAAGAAGTGGTCTATTTCTCTCTTCGATCCAATCATCACCAGATGGGGACAATTCGATAAGACCCCGATAATTCGTTGCTTCGTATGGAATAACCGATTCGTGAACTGCCGCAAATCTTTGTTTTACAATTTCCTTAGTTCCAAGAGAGGGAAGTCTTACCAAGTTATCATCCTGTTCCTCTGGACTATCATCAGCTAAACGAACTTCAACTAAGTTTCTATCGATACTAGGAAATAGTTGACCTGAACTTCTATCAATTGAGCAAACGTGTTTTGGATCATCCACTTCTGCTCTACTGTGTCCATTGAAGTTATCAACAAAAATTCCATTCTTAAATCTCTCTCCAGCCGAGTCGAATATTTTCTTATCGGATGTTCTTTTTTCAAGAAGAGATAGTGAAGTGTAATATTCAAGATTCTCGATTCTCTTTTCAAGACCACCGATGTCACCCATCGTGTATCTCTCTTGAGAAACAGAAGTCTTTCGAATCTTCGTTGCATCGTAGGTGTATGGATTTACATATAGATTGTAAAGAGCCATACTTCCAGTTTCTTGTTTTGGAGGTTCTGGATTTTCGCTTGAAACACCCTTCTTCAATATGTATTCACCCCTCTTCGTTATTGCAATCTGATCCATACGAGGAAGGTAGTATCCAATAACAGTTTTGATCTTTGTATTTGGAGTCAATGAAAGAGCTCCCGATCCTCTGAAGTCAAATACATCAGAAAGACGAGTTCCATTATAGACAGGAAATTTGTCATAGGAATCTGCTGCATCTTTAAACGCCGAAGGATATGAATCTATCGAAAAGTAATTTCCAGATCCGTGGGTAAAGTGTGTGAAATTGATGGTTATGTTTCCTTCAATGGTGGCATCACCAACGTATGTCAATGTTCCATTTTGATAAGAATCATCTCTTTGACCGTTGTCTAAAACAAAATCAGAAAGTGTGATAGTTTTTTCCGGACTGTTAAGATCTCCGCCAGTGATAGATGTAATTTCTACAATGTCACTCTTGCCAAGATTAATTATTTCACCAGTAGTGATTCCAGCTGGAGAAGGAGCATTAGCAACTGATACAGATACTAATGTTTTTGATGCAAGAGAAAGAGCTTTTGTAAGAGTTGCAATCGCAGCGATGTTTCTACCGCTGGGAACGACCGTGATGTTACTCATTGTAACAGTTGCCTCAGTCTTTGCTCCGTTCAAAGCAACAGAAGTTACTGTACCGAATGATCTACCTTCCGGAGAATCTACGCCGGGGATAGTAACAAGATAATCGTTTGGAGTTGTACTTTGAAAAGTTTCTCCGGTGCCAAGAGTTTTGAGAACTACAATTCCAGATGCAATACTAGTAACGTCAACTCCATAAGTTCCCGATCCCGCAAATTCTCTACGAAACTCGAAGGTTGTGGATGCACTTGTAACTGCCGATATGGCTTTTCTTGGAAGTTTTATCAGTTTATTTGCAAACTTATTTCCGTGTACCTTAAAGGTTGGTTCGATAGCGGTAAATATAGAAGCCGAAAGAGGACTATTGTTGACAGTATCTTTAATAAATGTTGCAGCATTTACAGTCTTATGTGATGCGGTTCCAAGATTGTAGTAAAATCTGAAAATGGTATCTAATCCAGTACCTCGAACCTTTTCAATGTTTGTTACCGAGATACTCAGTCCGGTCGCACCTACTTCGTATGTTCCAGTGAGAGGACTTGCATTATCTCCATCAATGTCAGGTAAGTATGCTTCGGTGAATTTACCTTCAATAAAGGTTCCGAGTCCGGTAGAAACCGTTACGGTTTGTCCCGTTCTTGTATCACGAGCTTTATCCGCAATGAGACTAAATCGGTTGGCCGTTTCAACTCTTTCACCGGAAATGTATGCCAAACCCGCACCTACTTCTGCGACATAATCTGCCTTCAATCTTGTTGCATCAGATCCAGTTCCGGAGAACTTACCATTGTTTCCGTTCCCGTCGTTAAATGCTTCTCTTATGTGACATTGAAATCCAGAAACTGTGTAGTTGCCACTTTCTTCGAATGTCCTTTTGTTGATGGCATTCCCAAGTAAACCTTGTCCACTTGCGTACTTTGTGGAAAGTGGTCTAACTTCCTTACCGTCTTGTAAAGATACAAGGCTGACGAACTCTGTTGAGGATGCACCTGTGAGAGCAAAAGTTTTGTTCGTGTTGTATGAAATCGCCGCAGGTAAAAGAGCGGCTTGATCTGTAAGAGCAACGAGACCAAGTGAAATTGTGTATCGATCAGCACCAGGCTCAGAAGTGTTGGGGACTCCGGTCGCATTATCGAATAAAGAAGAGTCATCGGCGGTCGTTTTGATTGCCTCTGTGACCTTGAAAGCCAATCTACCCGTTAGTCGTGTATTTGCGTTTGGTCTCTGAATGATTACATCTGTCGCTTCTACATTCACAAAGTGACCCGCGACGAAAAAGATTCCTTTATCAACATGCAACTTGGTTGCAAATCCTGCTTCGGCAACTGTTCCGATTGAAGTTCCGGATGCAACTGTAGTACCTGAGATAGCGTTCTTTGCACGAATGGTAACACCCACTCCGAACAAAGCCTTTGATTGGGTCTTTTTAGTATATCTTAAGAAAAGTCTGTACTTGGTTGTACTCGTAGTGGTCGTTATGGCCTCAACACTAACAACATCAGCAGTAAGAGATATTGATTCCGGAGATTCTAAAGTTACGGAGTCTACGTTTGTTAGTAGTGCTAATCTTGTCGCAACATCAGCTGCGGTTGGACTACTACTACCGATTTTGAGATCGGCGTGAGTGAGTGTAACATCTGCCCAGAAAAGATTTCCGTCAATCGTAACGTCACCATTGATAACCTTACTTCCCTCTTCGAATACGTGTGATCCAAAACGATCTACCTGAGACTGTATAAGAGTCTGGAGTTGATTGAGCTCGCGAGTTTGTACCGGAAGGCCGGGTTTAAAAAGTATTTTGAGGTGTCCCTTTGCTTCGTTCCCTGACGATACATAGTCGTCAAAATATGGTGAAGATTGGTAGAGTGTAGTGTTGATAGCCATAGGTCTTTAGAATTGTAAAACTATTCTTACTTTATCATTTTGTGAACTGGATCTTGTTATAGATGTTCTGTTATCGAGCATAAGGACTTCTCCGGTGAGATCCAATTGTGAAAGTGTTATTGGTGAGTTGAGTGGAGATACATCAAGCGCATCATCGTAATGTTCCGAATCAACAATTGAAGTATATGCAAAAGTAGTTGACCCATTCGGTTGTTGAACATCACTTGCATTATATATTTTGATTGTTCCACTTACCGGAAGAAGATCTTGCGTTACAGTAGTTGAACTGTTTTGATGAAAGTAGATCTTATCCGGTGTCCCACTATGATCTATATAGTCAATCCAAGCCTTCTCTCCGGTAGTTATGTTTTGAAGATACCATCCACTCGCAGGTGTGAGAGAAGAAAGATTTACTGATCCATTCATCACGATGTGAGAGAGTGAATCAATCGTTCCGTAATCTATAGGAGAGTCATTTACTGAATCAAATTTTGGACTCTTGACAATCGAGACTTGGCGGAATGTAAGATCAACCGGAGTTTCTCCACTATCCGTTCCGTTAAAATCAGAAGATACTCCAAGATAGAATGCCGGAAAAACATCAAGGTTGTTTGCACCAAATCCATCCGAAGGAGCGATCAAAGGTTGAATCTCTGCTTCAACATATGGTGAATCCGTTGTTGGAGCGGTAGTGAAATCAATACTTGCCTTGAGGACTCCGTTTCTACTTCCAACACCCAACGCAACAAAGTCCGAAAGAAGTAATGCATCTGCCGGAGAATCACCACTGAAGACCGATGTTACCTTTTTACCCGAAACAACAATGTTTAAGTTTGATGTGGCAGTTGAACCATCTATCTGTGTGTATCTAAGTTTTGCGGGATGAGTTCCATTTGCATATCCACTTCCAGCCGAAACGATCTTAAACCCATAGAGCAAACCCTGTGTTGAGTTTGCAGGTGGTGTGATGTTGACAGGAATCTCAAAGAAAGTCGAAGAGTTTGCGAAATCACTTCCGGTAGGAACTTGTCCTATTCTCACCCAAATATATCCATCGGCTCCTTGTGAGACTTCACCATTTGCAGTTGCGGAGGGGCTGTCGTAAGAACTTTGGGGGGCAGTTGTACTATTGGCCCCACCCTTGTTGTCAAGACAAAGATAGAGATATCCATCAGATCCTATCGCATAACATCCGAGAGAGGTTACTGTACTACCATCATAGACAATGTTGAAACATGTACGATCAGTACGATCATATCTCTTCCAAACCTTACCGGAAGACCACGACTGATTTGTCTTGGGTAGAAGCCTTTCGATGTTGGTGGAAGAAAGAAGTTTCATTGAGATGAGATTCTGAATCGCATCCTGTCTTTCAAGTTCACTTCCGCTTGGTGTGGGTGGAGTTGTCTCATTATCCCAAGGATCACTCTTACCGATACCGATGTAATATCCGCTTGCCTGTGTAAGAGGTGAATCAAGTGCTAAAGTGTTTACGTCTGTAACAAATGCATTTGCATTGTTCTTCCGATGATCATCTGTAATTATCGCGGGCATATTCTTTTATTTATATTACTTCTATCCACCCAGGCTGGTTTGTTGGTGTATGATTTGATAAACCCGTATAAAGATCTTGTACCCAGTTGGATTCCGTAGTTGTGAAAGAGGGAACGGTTGTCCTATCTGTTCTTAAAGCTCTGGACTCAACGATCAAATCAGGAAAGAGTTTCAAACCAGCAGGATGAATGAGTTTGAAATATGCTTGTTTCCATCGATCAAATGAGATTCCACTATTGATTACATAGGAATAGTTTTGAAATCTATCACTATCGAGCAATCGATTATCATAAGAAGTCCAACTTTGTCTACTATAAGATGTTCTAAAAAGTTTTTCTGAAGGATACTCAATATTGACTTCATCATCAAAGAAAAGACGAAAGAATATTCGAATACTATCTTGAGATCCTCTGGCCTTATAGAGTTCAACAATATTTCGAAAGAGTTGACGATTGTTGAGAACACTTGAGTTTGGTATCTCTCTTGCGATCTCTTTCTTGAGTTCGTCTAAGTATGTGTCATCCGTAAAGTCAATATCATGTTCGAGCGCAATACGATCTATGATATTCGTCGGTTGATCTTTTTGATTTTGATGCTCGTAATAATCTTCAAGAAACGAGATGAGAGTGGCTGCGGCCGCACGAAGTTGTATTGGAAAGATAGAGTTTACACTCTCCTTTTCCCGATTATGGGTACTGATCTCTCCTACTGTTTTTTGTGTATGAGCCATACTTATTATCCGTCACGAGATATTGTTGAGTAATCAGAAAGAAGAGCGGCAGTTCCGCTTGTACTAGAATCGATATCTCCGTTCACCTGTGTCTCTCCAAGATCGAAAGCAAGAACTTCTCTTCTCTTTGCGACGATATCATCTGCCGCAGGTCGAACCTTTACCTTTATTGTGCTTGTAGCAGATGCAGGTAGATTGTTCAACTGAAGAATACCAGTTGCAGGAAAGAGGAATCCGGCACTTTGTACGATCTTTTCAAGTGTACCATTTGTTCTTGTCTTGAAGACAAATATTTTTCGTCTTTCGGTTTCACCAACGATCTTTTCGTCACCAAGTTGTACGTCATCTCCAAGGTAAGTCCAACTGGTTGAGGATATCATTGACTCTGTTTGATC
>VMHT01108325.1_pt1 | contig 12763 bp, 14 predicted proteins | sample 4693611 | NCBI WGS metagenome assembly VMHT01 (sample SAMN12280063, study PRJNA550983) | marine metagenome | isolation source: seawater sampled from same location over 5 years 0.02-0.2 micron viral filtrate | place: USA: collected off the coast of southern California halfway between the port... ... | reverse complement strand
GCTATGTTATTATTATCCGAAGTTCCATCTGCTGTCGCTAGTAAAGTTGTATATTTACTATCGTCTATAATAAAAATAAAACTAAGAGTAAAACTAGAAACATAAGGTAAAATATTAATACCATCACTTACTCTGAATGTAATAGTTCCAGTACCACCATCAGGCACTTGAGTTGAAGTTTTAGGCGTGATTGTAAAGACGGATGAATCTTGAGATACAGTAGCAATAGAATCCATAGAACCACCAGTTACGTGACTATATGTGATTGGAAATCCTTCTGGATCGGATGCTGCCAGAGTAATTGTAGTTGCGGTCTGTGGGCTATCTGCACTTAACTCATAAGTTGCGGCAGGTTGACCGTTTGAATCCCATGTTGGAGTTGTATTAATGAGTGCGATGTTATACCAACCTGTACCACTCCATATGTATAATCTATTAGTTGCTTGAACAAAGGCTTGATCGCCTACATCATTACCAGTGTTAGGCAGTAAATCTACTGTTGCAAAACTTCCAGTTGCTACATCATTCACAGCAGTAGTAATTGTAGCAGGAGTAATAGTTGGATTTGTAGTTATTTCAGAAAGTATAGGACTTTCTATCATAGATTTTGCTAAAAGTCTTGCTTTACTTGGCATAAGGATTCTCTCAATTTATATCACGGTTGATACTATTTATAAAAAAATAATTAGAAAAAATGCATTTTAGGGGTTTACAAAGTATAATTAATAATATATAATGTTTACATATTAAATGAAAAAGAATCGGAGAAAAATATGGCACATGAAGTAGAAACAATGGCATACGCTGGAGCACTCCCTTGGCACGGTCTTGGAGTACCAGTAAGTAATGATCTAACACCAGCACAGATGCAGCAAAAAGCTGGTCTTGACTGGGAAGTTGAAAAAGTTGATGCTTACATAAATGTTGGCGGAGAGCAAATACCTACAGGACAACAAGCTCTTATTCGTACTAGCGATAACACTATTCTTACAAATGTTGGAGAAAACTGGAATCCAGTACAAAACTCTGAAGCGTTTAATTTCTTTTCAGATTATGTAATGGCTGGAGATATGGAAATGCATACAGCTGGTTCATTAAAGAATGGACAAATTGTATGGGCTTTGGCTAAAGTAAAAGAATCATTTGATGTATTCGGCAAGGAAGATCAAGTTGATTCATACATGCTTTTCTCAAATCCACACCAGTATGGAAAAGCAATCGATGTTCGGTTTACACCAATTCGTGTTGTATGCAACAATACTCTTACATTAAGCCTTAGTCAGAAAGCTGATAAGTCTGTAAAAGTTGGCCACCGGTCGGTCTTCAACCCAGAAATGGTAAAAGAACAACTCGGTATTGCACATGAGAAATTTGAGAAGTATAAAGAAATGGCTCAGTTCTTAGGTTCTAAGCGTTTCAAAGTTGAAGACCTTCTTAACTTCTATAATGATATTGCTCCACATAGCACGACCGAAGGAAAAGAAAAAGTTATTACTTCATATGAAGACCTTTCCCGTGGTGCTAAAATGTGCTTTGATGCACTAGAATCACAACCAGGTGCAGAACTTGGTGCAGGTACTTGGTGGCAAGCATTTAACTCAGTAACATATTACACTGATCACCAGCAAGGACGGAATGCAGAAAATCGTCTTTATAATCAGTGGTTTGGATATAACCAAACACGTAAAGTAAAAGCTGCTGAATCAGCAGTGCAATATGCTAGTGCCTCCTAAGGCACTAGTTACTATAAATAAAGCTTATCGGGAACTATACGGGAGGCTTGAATGTACGAAGTCGTAAAGGACATATCAAGTCATTTAAAACTTAGAGATTTTGCACATATGTTACAAGAAAACAATTTAACGTGTAAAGTTTTGGAAATAAAGGATACTAAAATAACGGTATCCTTTACTGCTAGAAATAAAGAAGCGTATGAAAAACTAAAAGAAATGATTGAAAATAGTTAAGTTTTACATAGCTGTTACATAAACTTTTTAAATCCTTAATAAATAATTTTGAGGCAATGGGTAAAGCATTGCCTTTTTTACTGTGAGCGATGGTGTAAAGCCATCAAGCAAAGGAGAAATTAAATGGAACTGCTTACAATGTGGAGTCTTATAGGCTTCCTGCTTGCTGCCTATGCAGTTATAGCAAACGATTCAGTACAAACTCTCGGTACATGGATGGCATCAAATAATGAGAGATTTAACTATAAAACATTATGGATTGCAGCATCTGCTGTTCTATTGGCTACACTATGGTATGGCTGGTCAGTTAATGGTGGAGATATATCATATGGTCGTCTAAATAAAATTCCATGGCAAGAAGTGCAATGGTATCATGCATTAGCACCCGCAATTCTTGTGGCATTAACAAGAGTTGGTGTGCCAGTCTCAACTTCATTTTTAGTCTTGTCTGTATTTGCATCAACATTTGTATTAGAAAAAATGTTGATGAAATCTATTATGGGATATGGTGTTGCAGCTTTATTTGCCTACGGCATCTGGTGGTTAATAAGCACGTGGTTTGATGAAACAAAACCTGTAAATGAAGGCAATAAAGATTATTGGAGAATTGCTCAGTGGTTTGCTACTGGTGGGTTATGGTGGACTTGGCTTTCACACGATATGGCAAATATTGCGGTATTCTTACCACGCCAGGTTCCTATGGATTTAATGATATTAATATCTATAGTATTTGTTGCTGGGTTATTCTTTATGTTTAGAGAACGTGGGGGAAAAATACAGCAGATTGTTTTAGAAAAACATAACACACGCTATGTACGATCGGCAACACTAATTGATTTATTCTATTGGTTGTGTTTATATTTCTTTAAAGAACTAAATGATATTCCTATGAGTACAACCTGGGTCTTTGTCGGATTACTTGCTGGACGAGAATTAGCTATGGCACAGTTTACAGGTAAAAAGAAAACCAAATCAGTTTTTCCATTGGTCGCAAAAGATTTTGGTAAGATGATGGTAGGGCTTGGTGCATCAGTTGCTCTTGTTTTACTAATTCACTATGTAATTAATCCACAATAAATCAGTTTACATAAACGCTAAGGGGGGCTTTATGCCCCCCTTTTTTTATTTCCCGTATTTTCACTGGCTAATTATTTTTTATTCCAAATATGCCACAAAATGGCTAAAGCAACTAAACCTACCAGACCCTGTTCACTAAAGTTACCTAGCAATCCGAGAATGTTTGCTGTAACGTTGACGTCTGGCCAAAATGGAATATTCATCCCGTCGAAAAGGATTTCAAGGACGATGCCTAGTCCGATTAGGCTTACACCTGCTTCAGCTAAAGCTCCAGCCCATGATTTTACTTTATTAAGGATTTCCATCTAATATCTCCTATATTGTTTTTGGAAAAGTATGACGGTATATACTCGTATACTCGGTCATAATTTTATTTAGTAATGTAATAATTTATATTTTGCTTACTTTTTAATCACTGTAACATAAAAGATACAGAGAAAAAAAGTGCATAAAAATGCATTTTAGGGGTTTACAAACTATGCATAATAGTATATGTTGTAAGAGTAAATAGAATCGGAGATAAGAAAATGAAATACACAGTTTACCAAATCCGCTACACAGAAGATGAAATCGCTGGAATCAATGCTGGTACTAAAAGCATGAAGCGTGAAATTCGTGATGATATGGCTATGGACTTCCGTGGAGAGAAAATGATTGATCTTGTTGAAAAAGCTTTGTATGAAAATTTTTACACTGCGGTTTCTTTTATTGAAGCTACTTGTTTAGATGAAGTTTTTCAAGTTGGTAACATTGGACCTGAAACTCAGATTACTCGTTTGGGTCGGATGGCTTCTATCTCAGTTGGTGATCTTATCGAAGATGAAGATGGTAACCGTCACGTTGTAGCAAACTTTGGCTTTAAAGAAGTTGCATAAAAATGCATTTTAGGGGTTTACAAGATCCCTAAAATATACTATATTAGTTATGTAAAGAGAATCGGAAGGATATAAAAATGGAATTCACTTACTCAGATGATTGTTTCTCAGACCTTCATAAAGATGTTTATGGGTTTCGTCCTCGTGGAGTTTTAATGGATGAGTGGAATGATCGTACTCCTCGCCAAAAACAAGAGCTATGGAACGCTCTTTGTGATCAGCTTGAGGAGAATACTGCTCGTGAAAAAAAGATTGAAGAAATAAAAGTTGATGAATTTAAAGAGCGTATTCATCAAGCCCAGACCTGGGGTGCTCACGATTACTGGGATGCTTTACGTTGGATTACAGGTTGTGAAACTTTTTATCACATCCAAGATGTAGAACATTTTGTTTGGGAGCAAGGCATATTGTTTACTAAGTATGGTAAACAGCTTGTCGAAGACCTTGCTAAAGTGGTAGAATATAAGGAGTATGCATAATGGGTACTGCAGTTGGTTGTGCAATTTTCTTTGTACTTTTAATTTTATTTACAGCTATTATAGAAGGAGTTAAATGATGTGGTATGTAGAAGGAATTTGGAATTGGAATACCGGTGAAAAAGAACGGTATGAAGGATTAACAGAAGAACAGTCTCGTGCTGTTCATCAAACAATGTTTGCTTCTGGGTTTTCAATGATTCGTTCAGGAAAGATGAGCTAATGGGTATTGCAGTTAATTCTTCTAGGACAGATTCTTATATCGGAACATTTTCTAAAGAAAATAAAGATGATATGGAACAGTTAGATACTGTAAGAAAAATTGTGTCCAACTTAAATAAAGATTTAAGAATTGCAGGTAAAGATTACCAATTCTATGTTAAATGTCAAGGTCGTGGATCCAGACTGGGTAATCCTAAATATAATATGTGTCTTCCTCTTAGTGTCGCAGATAAAATGGATGCATACATCTATCGAAGATAAAAACAACTTTCCTTTTGTTTGTTATAACTTGTATGGAGGTGTATTTCACCTCCATTTTTTTATATAAATAGTATGGTAAAATATAATTGGTGCAAGTCTTGATCTTATTTTAAAGGATAACTAATGTTAAAATTTAAGAGTTTCATATCCGAAGGGGTCAAACTTAAACTTATCCGTAATAAAAATATGGATGTTATGAAGATGTGGAATAAAGGTGATCAGAAATGGGTAGAATTAAGAGGTAAGAGTGGATTTGAAACAAAATATGATCCAAAAGATCCTTTACATAAAGCAATTACAGCATTAGGCAAATCGGCAAGTATATCAGATTTTATGAACGGTAGTGAAGTAAGTATTAATCCAAATCATCCTGATGGTAAAAAAGCATTGGCAGTAATAAAGAAGTTGATGAAATGATAAGTTTTAAGCAAACTATAACTGAACAAAAAAATACACACATGACTCATATCGAAGATAGGGTAATCTATGGTGGAGTAAAAGGCACACGTGAAGCAATCTTTGCTCTTAGAGATTTAAGAGATATGCTTGGTGGAACCAAGAAAGGAAATGTAAGTGTTAAATGGGATGGCGCTCCTGCTGTTTTCGCTGGTATTGATCCGAGTGATAATAAATTTTTCGTTGCCAAAAAAGGCATATTCAACAAAAACCCTAAGGTCTATAAATCTACAGCTGACGTCGATGCTGATACTTCTGGTGATCTTGCTGATAAGCTCAAAGACGCACTTAAATATCTGCCTTCACTTGGAATCAAAGGTGTTGTCCAAGGAGATTTTTTATTCAGCAACAACGATTTGTCCGATCAAACTATAGATGGAAAAAAGTATGTCACTTTTCACCCTAATACAATTATTTATGCGGTCCCAGAGGGAACTGCAGCAGCCAAAGAAATCAGATCGGCAAAAATTGGAATCGTCTGGCATACTACATACACTGGCTCGTCTTTTGAAACTATGAAAGCAAGCTATGGTGTAGATACATCAAAGTTTAAAAAATCAAAATCTGTCTGGTCTCAAGATGCAATGTTAAGAGATATGACTAAAGTAACAATGTCAAAAAAGGATACGGAGGAAGTAAATGAACGTCTTTCGGAAATTGGGAAACTCTTTAACCAAATATCTAGTAACACCCTTAAAGAAATTGAGTCCAACGACGAACTTTCGCAGACAATCGAAACCTATAACAACTCCTTTGTCAGGAAAGGCGAAATTATTAAAGACACTCGAAGACATGCCGACGGGCTTATCAAGTGGATCAAAGACAAGTACGAAAAAGAAATCCTCAAACGCAAGTCAGAACGCGGCAAAGATGCGCAAGTTAAAAAGAGAGAGGAAATCTTAAAATTTTTCTCGGCATCTAATAAACAAAACTTAATAAAGGTCTTTGAATTACAGAAACTAATTGTTTTAGTAAAATTAAAACTTATAAATATACTTAATAATATTAAAAAGATCGATACATTTGTACAGACTACAAAGGGATTTAAGACGACAGGTCACGAAGGTTATGTAGCAATTGATAGACTTGGTGGTGATGCGGTAAAGATTGTTGATAGAATGGAATTTTCATACAACAACTTTTCGCCAAATATTTTAAAGGGATGGGATAAACCAGGAAGAAACTGATGTTAAAATTTAAAGATTTAATTACTGTAGATTACGCTCCCGGTGAGCCTGACGAAATAAAATATAGAAGACATAGAAAAAGAAGGGCAATGGATGAAACTCCAGATGAAGCTTTGTCTATGGCCCAAAGATTAAAGAAAGCCCGAGATTTTAAAAGAAATCGTGCCAAGATTGCTCTTGGTAAAAAAAGAGCTGCTCGACGTGTAGCGAGTAAAGAGGTTCTTCAAAAAAGAGCAAGAAGAGCTGCTCGTAATAAAATCTTACTAAAAATAACAAAAGATATTCCACGTGGAGAATTAACTATAGCACGTAAGGCTGAAATTGAGAAAAGACTTGATAAGCCTGAAATGAAAACACGGATTGATCGTTTGGCTAAGAAGATGTTTCCACTTATTCGTAAAGCAGAAATGCAGAGAAAAAGAGGCGGATCTTCTGAATGATTAATTCATTTTCCCAGTTTTTAGTAGAAGAAGAAAAGGTTGCTTATTTTGCCTTTGGTAGAATGAATCCGCCTACTATTGGTCATGGAAAACTTATGGATAAATTGGCTTCCTCTGCCGGACGTAATCCTTATTTTCTTTATCTATCTCAATCTAATGATAAAAAAGATAACCCTTTAGAATATACTAGCAAGGTTAAGTATATTCGTAAAATGTTTCCAAAACACGCCAGACAAGTTCTTGTCAATAAGAAAGTAAAAACTCCTTTTGATGCTTTAACTGATTTATATGATCGTGGTTATAGAAAGATTGTTATGATTGCTGGTTCAGATCGTTTAGATGAATATAAGGTGAGACTGAATAATTATAATGGTAAAAAAGGAAAACATGGCTTCTATAATTTTCCAGATGGAATTCAAATGGTATCAGCAGGACAAAGAGACCCTGATGCCAAAGGTGCTGAAGGTGCTTCTGGTACCAAGCAAAGAAGTTATGTTTCAGATAATAACTTTACTTCGTTTTCTCAAGGTTTACCTGATAAAATGTCTAATACTGACGCAAAGAAACTTTTTAATGATATTAGAAAAGGTATGGGATTAAAAGAAGAAACAGAATTTAGAAATTCTATTCAACTAGAACCTATTTCTGATATAAGAGAAAAGTATATAAATGGTGAACTTTTTAATGAAGGCGATATGGTTGAGGTTAAAGAGTCCGGTGAAAAAGGCATTGTAATTTATAAAGGGTCCAATTATCTTATAGTTGAAAAAGAAGACGGCTCTGCAATGAGAAAATGGTTAGACTCTGTTAAAATGTATCAAGCTAAAAGTAAAGATTCTATGTATGATGATAGACCGGATTGGGGAACTGATGCTTCTAATAAGAAAGCAAGGTCTATAACTCCAGGGCAGACTTCTGAAGCGGAAGATCCAGATATTAAAGATAGACCAGGGATACAACCAAAAGGTTATTATGCTGGTATCAAAACAAAAGCTACTAAACTTGCAAGAGCAAGACATTTTTCTAAACATGGTAAAAAAGCAGACGACGATAGAAGTGCTTATAAACCAGCACCAGGCGATGCTACAGCAAAAACAAAACCGAGTAAACACACTTTAAAGTTTAAACAAATGTATGGCGAAGATGCAATTAAAATTGCACAAGCTAAGATTGATAGAGAAAAAGAAACTGATAAACTTAAGCATGATAGAATGTTAGATCGAGCTAGATTAGCAAGAGCAAGAGCAAAGAATAGGGCAACAGAATGATTAAATTTAAAGCTTATATAAACGAAGACGCAACAGCAGGTCTTAAGAAAAAGGCAGAAAAATCTGGTATGCCTCTTGGTATACTAAGACAGGTTTATAATCGTGGAGTTGCTGCTTGGAAAACTGGACATAGACCTGGCACTACTCCGGAACAGTGGGGTTTTGCAAGAGTTAATTCATTTGTAACTAAATCATCAGGAACATGGGGTAAGGCAGACAAGGATCTGGCTGCAAAAGTAAGAGGGTCAAAATGAAATCTATAGAAGAAAAATTAGCAGCAAATCAATTAGATAGACTGGCTAAACATTGGTCTGGTATGAAAGGTAAGAGAATCCAACCTACGGATGCTATTAAACTTTCCACTATGGTAGCAAAATTTGGTAAAGATGAGTTAGAGCAACTAGCTGCTAAAGATATACCTTTCCTTTCTATGGCTGCTATAAACAATCTTATGATTAAACATGATTATAATGCAGCTAAAATAAAAAGTCTTATGAAAGAAGATACCGAACTTCTTTATGATCTTTATATGTTTGAAGATGTTGATGCAGGAGAGTATGACTATGAGGGTGATATGGCTAAGACCCAGCTTGTCACTATCTCAGATGCTGCTGAAGAACTGCATGATATGCTAGAAGACGATGAGAATATGCCTGAGTGGTGCCAAAATAAAATTACTAAGGCAATGGACTATCTTGATTCTGTAAGAGACTATATGCTTGCAAAAGATACTGGAGAAGAACCTGGTAATGAGAATCCAAATGAATCGGTAAAACTTGATGAAGTGGCAACTCCAGCAATGAAAAAAGCTGGTAATGAGCTTAGTTCTTATGCAAAGAAAAGTGGTGGCATAGATAAGGCGGACTTCATGAAAGCAGCAGATATGCTATCATCAGGTAAAGCTGGAATGCCTTTTATTAAATTCGTGAACGGTCAAGATACTGAAGTATTTGAAAAGATTATTACGGTTATGTCAAAGCATATGGGTAGGCAGACCGTTGAGAAAATGTTTAAAGTTAGAGTCCGTGAAGAAGTTGAACTTGATGAAAAGGTAAACACTAAGGCAATTCAAAAAGCAGTCGATGATGGCAAGTCTATGGACGCTATTATGACTATGTTTGCTAACAAGCGCACAACTAATACAGACGAAATCCGCAAAGTAGTTAAAGACTACATGTGGAAGAAGCGTATGAAAAGAGAAGAAGTTGAACTAGACGAAAAGTTTGAACCAAAAACTGCTGGTATGAAAATTACACATAAGAAACCACATCCAGCAGGTGGACATTATGTTGTGCTTTCCAAGCCAGGAGCCGGACAGCATGTTATTAGACATTTAAATAAAGGCAAGGTTAAAACTCTTGGTACCGTAGCATCTCTTGGTCTTGCAAAATCTTACATTGATGCAAAGGTTAAAGGAAAAGATCCAAAAGATTTAATTAAAAAAGAAGCCTATAATGAACCACAGGGCCAAACTAAAAGAATGATGTCTCCTTTGCAGAAAATGAGAATGGATAAAGAGAAAAAAGATCGTGATCGATATGGAAAACTTAAGCCGACTACAATAGCAAAAAATAAAAAAGAACAGGTTGAAACCACTAATCCTTTGCAGAAAAGAGCAGATGCTAATAAAAAAGCAATAGATACCGGATTTATGAAACTTAGTAAATCTGATTATGAAAAAGAAAAGAAAAGATTATCGGGCGAAGGTGCAATGAAACGAATTGCAACAACGCAAAGTAATAAAGCTGAACGCATTGGTTCGGGTGGTAGCCAAGGTCTTAATACATTTAAAAAGAAACCACAAAATGAAAAGCTTGAAGTGGCAGATGGTATGGGTGCATGGATAGATGATTTTAAACAATCTGATGCTCCACAGTTTAAAGGTAAGAATGCAAAAGAACGTAGAGATATGGCTATAGCAGCATATCTTGATGCAAAAAAAGACAGTGAATAATATAGAAATTTTGGAGAACATTAATGCCAAGTAAAGCGTTTAAACTAGCAGAAGCAATGGTTAGTAACCCTGTTATGAGTGATATGGTTGAAAACCCTACTGCTACTCCAACACAAATTGCTGCAGTAGAAACTAAAACATCTGCTATAAGTGATACTGGTGTTATTAGCGTCAATACAAAAAATATTGTATCCAATAATGTTCTTACTCAATCTTTTGATTCTAATCAGGTTGTTGGATTTAATTTAACTGATAGTATCAATGCTGTTAGCCCGATTGTGTCCGTATTTAAAGAAGTTCCCGTAACCGGAGTGATTAGTAAAGGTCAGTGGGATGTTAATGCTAATGCAACAAATTATGAGTTTTTCGATGAAAAGCCCATTTCTTATTCTAGTTCGACATTAACACCTAGCGCGGCAGGCAATGGTACTTTTACTAACAGTTCAGCTATAGTCACACCTTACATTTTAAGTAACCTTTCATATGATAGTAAATCTTTTGATGCTTCAACTCAATTAGGAAATGCGGAAGGAATTGCGTTTAAATCAGATGGTACTGCAATGTATCTGATCGGATTTTCAAATGATAAAGTTTGGCAGTACACATTATCAACAGCATATGATATAAGTACAGCATCATATTCTAACAAAAGTTTTTCTGTAGCTTCTCAAGATGGTGTTCCAAGAGATGTTCGGTTTAAACCAGACGGAACAATAATGTATGTCATTGCAAGCACTGCCCCTGATTCCGTTTACCAATATACTTTATCTACAGCATGGGATATAAGTACTGCTTCTTATGCAAATAAATCATTAAGTGTTCAGTCTCAGTCGGTCAATCCTGCGGGTTTAGTATTAAGCCCCGACGGTGCTAAAGTTTATGTTGCTGGTCATAGCAACAGAATTGTTTTTCAATATAACTTATCTACAGCATGGGATGTAAGTACTGGAACGTACTCAAATAATTCTATTAATTTATCGTCAGGAGTTTTTACAGCATCTAATCCATCACTTAATGCTCTTGAAGTTAATGCTGATGCTTCAAAGCTATTTGTGGCTACACATTATGAAATAGCTGAATACAATATGCCAAGCGACGGGGATATAAGCAACGCTTCTTATGTCGCAATACATGATGTAACAGATACTACTGTTGGAAACAAAAATATTGGTGGCATGACCTTTGCTAATAATGGTGCAAAATTTTATATATTTGGGAATAATGATATGCACGCTTATCAGTTTTCTTCAACGGCGTCACTGGCATTTAATTCTTCAGACGTAGGTAAGAAAGTTGTAGGTAATTCTGGATCCGCTATTATTACATCTACTGCTGGTACCTATACTTCAGTCACGCCATTTGCAGATACTTCTACAATTTCTTCATGGCAGCTATTTGGTGCTCAAGGTAAGGCTGATGGATCTGGTGTAACATTAAGTGGATATGGAAATACTTATGATTTAAGCAATGTTTCTTATGATAATAAAAAATATGTTGCAACACAATTAAGTGATCCTGAAGGTATTGTGTTTAAATCAGATGGTACTGCAATGTATATAACTGGTTACAGCAATAATACAGTATATCAATACACTTTATCTACAGCATGGGATGTTAGTACTGCTTCTTATGCAAATAAAAGTTTATCTGTAGCTTCTCAAAACACTGTAGCTAGAGATATTCGCTTTAAGCCAGACGGAACAATAATGTATATTGTTGGAGCCTCATCGCCGGATTCTGTTTACCAATACAATCTATCTACAGCTTGGGATGTTAGTACAGCTTCTTATGCAAATAAATCCATAAATGTTTCATCTCAAGATACTAATCCTGCAGGATTAGCGTTAAGCCCCGACGGTACTAAAGTTTACATTTGTGGTTATCACAGTAAAACGATATTTCAATATAATTTATCTACAGCATGGGATTTAAGTACAAGTTCATACTCTAATAATAGCCTTTCTTTAGTTAATGATTTTAATTATAGTCTAAATTCAATTTTAATTAACCCTACCGGTACAAAAATATATATCTCAAATGATGCTGGTTATACTTCAAATAATATGGTTGCAGAATACAATTTACCCTCTGATGGAGATATAAGTAATTTAACCCATGTTACTAATCACGATTTTACGGGTTTAGTGTTTACACAAAATGTACTAGTAGGATCAACAAAACTGACCGGCATATCTTTTAGCGGTGCGGGTGATAAGTTTTATAGTGTGGGTAATGTAGTTACGAATTCAATTGGTGGACGTGAAGCAACTGTTCATCAATTTTCAGCTGGTTCATCAGTATATGCATATTCACAATATATGCCAGCACTTACAAATTCATCCAATGGTCAAATCAATTCATCAAGCTGGCAAGATATTAATTCTATGACAGCAGATGAGACTAAGAATGACGGAGACATCTTTTATGCAGTTTCAACCGACAATAGAACAAGCTGGAGTGTAGCTAAAGGTTCAGATGGTGTAAGAAAGATTGCAAAGAATAATTCTGGAACTTGGCAGTATAATAATAATACTGGTAGTTCAACTGCTGTTGGTTTTAGTTTAGCAAGCCCAAGTTATG
>VMHT01099850.1_pt1 | contig 12763 bp, 12 predicted proteins | sample 4693611 | NCBI WGS metagenome assembly VMHT01 (sample SAMN12280063, study PRJNA550983) | marine metagenome | isolation source: seawater sampled from same location over 5 years 0.02-0.2 micron viral filtrate | place: USA: collected off the coast of southern California halfway between the port... ... | reverse complement strand
ATATTCATTTTTGGTGCTAAAGATTCTATTTGGTCGTTTGTTAACATTATATACTGGTCTAATATAATATTATCTGATAATTAAACTTAAGCGTAAATTCCTGATCCTTCCATTCTTTCTGCTAAAGCAGGTGGGAACTCTGTGTGGAAAAAGAAGTTCTCGCTGTCTGCTTGTGGGCGAAGAGCAGGGTTTCTCATGCAAAGAAGACTTCCTCCTGCGCCAACATTGGTAATACCGGAACGTCCGCTTTGAGGACCGATAGCTCCTCCTCTTGCTCTTAGTTTGCTTTCTACTAAATCAATAGCTTGGCGTACGCGGGATTCTCCAGACTTTCTTGGTCTGTTCTCACCAATGTCTTCAATAAGATCGATGACCTTTCTCTTTGCTGATCCACCTGATGCGTATAGTCCACGTCCAGCGTATAATCCTTCTCCACCTGATGCCATAGCAGCCTCAATGGCGGCTTCTGCAGCCTTTTTAGCGACGGACTGAACATTTTTGTTCTTTGCGATTTTGCCAATTGTTTTGCCTATTTTCTTCATCTTGATTTTACCACCATGTCCAGTTTGTTCGTCAAGCATATTATGCATAGGTCCAAATGCACTTCTTAATTTCCTTGCGTCCAACTTTCCTCCTGCTACGAAACCTTCGCCTGATGCCATAGCGGCATCAATAGCGGCTTCTGCTGCTTTCTTTGCAACAGACTGAACGTTCTTGTTATTTGCAATATGCTTGATAGTTTTGCCAATCTTTTTCATCTTAAGTTTGCCTCCATCTACACGGCCAGTTGGTAGTCCTAGTCTCTGGATCATCTCCTTAGGCATAGTCACGGAATCGTTGTGTATCATCATGTTTCCATGGGTCATGGAACCTTTCGGCAATTTAAACTTGCCACCTGCTACAAAGCCCTCTCCACCAGAGGCCATAGCCGCTTCAATCGCTGCCTCTGCAGCTTTCTTCGCAACAGACTGAACGTTCTTGTTATTGGCGATGTGCTTGATAGTTTTACCTATCTTTTTCATTTTGATCTTACCTCCAACGTGCTCCGGATGTCCTAGTGCACCGCCTGCCACGAATCCGCTTCCAGCGTATGCGTCAAGTGCTTTCTTAGTTCCGTAAGATGCGCCAGCATATCCTAAAGGACCAAGTTCAGGGGCAGCAGCAGTAGCAAGCTCGCCTGCTGTTGTGGCAACAACGTCTTGAAAGACAGGGTTTTTTGCAACACTTTTGAGACCTTTGTTGACGGACTTAGCGGCGTGCTTAAAAGAGAACTTACCACCTGACATGATTCCGGTTCCACCGGCACGGTTGGCATGCAACTCCTCTGCGCCAAGCTTAATGACTGCTTTTGCGCCTCTCTTACCTGCTTTTAAAAGCTTTTTGAGGTTGTCCTCGCCTAAGATGGCTCCGACACCGTGGCCTTTTGCACCAAGCATTGCGCGAACTGCGTGCCCGTTGCGTAGTTTAGACAATACTGCCTTGCTCATGTCTGCTAAATGAACTGGATGCATTCTGTATACCTACTAAATAGAAAATAATATGGTAGAACGTAACAATTATTTTTCTTCTGACTTTATATAAAATGAAGTTTACGCAGTTCGTGAAAGAATATTTAGTAAAAAACAAGGATAGTGGATTAACTTACAGAGAAGCCATGAAGGACGACGGAGTCCGTTGTGCCTATAAGCAGTTCGAGGCAGACTTATGCAAGGCTGGAATAGTAAGAGAAACTGAGGAAAGACCTGTCGCGAAAAGAAAGTACGTGAAGAAGCCTAAGGTTATAGAGGAGAACATCACTATAAACGAGAACGCACCGGTAGTTGCTCCGGCTCAGCCGCAGAGGCAACCTTCCGCACCGGCTAAAATAGGATACGCTCCACCTCCAAGAACAGCTCCTCCAAGACAGGTGCAACCTCAACAAGCTAGAGTCCCCAGTGAAGACCCATTCTACCAAGCTAATCCTCTTCTTGCACAAAGGGCAGAGGAAGCGATAAAGCAGTATAACGAAATGATGGGTAAAAAGACAGCAGAAGAACTTCCTGCCCCTGTCGAGCAGGCTCCTCTAAGACAGAAAAAGACAGTAACTATAAATCCTGAAACAGACGTGTATGCCGAACCGGCTGAAAGAATTGTGCCACAAGACGGAGCAGCGAAACCAAAAAGAACACCACTCCCTTCATCAGCAGACCCTGGCGCTATATCCATAGGTGTAGATTCTCCAACCCCAAATAACAAATGGATATCGCAAATAGGGCCACAACCAGCCCCGCCGGATTACCAACCACCTAAGGCTTATACACGACCGTCACTCTCAAGACCAGGCAGGAGAATAGGAGCAGATGCGAGACCCGATATTAATCTGCACAGTCACTCCCGTAGGCGTGCCAAGTTCGACCCCTTAACAGACACAAGGGACGATGCTCCGTTTTCCGACAGAACATTAAGTGAACCACAGCAGGCTGCAGCGCCATACTATAGGTTGCCAATGAGGATATGGGACAGGGCAGGAGAAGAGAGGTATGAACAGGACGCTGTAGGTCCACTAGGAGGTCCTCTACCCCTTGACCCTCCTTCTCCACCACCGGCAGAAACAAGAGTAGTAGAATATCGACCACCACCTCCTCAGGAAACACCGGAGGGTCCACCTGGGCCTGAGCCTGAAACTAATCTTTCTGGAGTTGTAACTGACGACGAAGACGACGACGACGACGAAGGAGGACAAGGAGATTCGGGTGGACAACAAGTCGTAGTTAGACCTGAGCCCCAAAGAAGACTTGATTTCACAGATCTTCTTAACCAGCAAAATACTAATCAGTGGCAGACCAGAACAACTCCTATAACATCCCTCACACCGCCGAGTAGGAGGCGAAAACGACCACCGACAGAATCAGGACTTGTAGAATTTCAGCCAAAGGCTAATACAGCAGAAAACGTATCAGAACAGAACTTACCATATGCAACACCAGTAAATGCGGAACCCGCACCTGGGGCAGTGCAAGCCTATCCCACTGCTGATGCCCAAACAGTAAATGAAATTCGGAATATACGAGATGACTTTCAAGAATTAGTACAACAGGGCGAAATAACTCCAGGAGACGCTCAAGATCTCGAAAACCGAGTTACTGAAGCAATAGAACAGACTAATGACGAAGTAGTTAACTCAGTAATAGAAGAATTTACCCCAGAAGTTTCACAAACAGGATACGATCGAGACTTTTACGACTACTTTGCAAATGAGCAGAGGCAAGACGAAATATACGGAAGAAGACCAGCAGGTTTTGTACAGCAGAATGTCGACGAAATAGAAAGAAGAATAGAAAGAAGAGAAGAGGAGAAACCTAAAGAGACGTACTATCAGACAAGAAAAAAGCTAAGTGACTTAATCACAGATAAGAAGACAGGAAGGAAAAAAGCGGAGTACAAAGAAATAAAGTTAAATCAATCACAAGAAGGACTACAGAAGGAAATAGAGAGACTAGTACAACATGAAGTTACACCTCTAAGTACTCCAGCAAGAGAACGGAAGCCGTCGACAGGGAAAAGAGGAAGAGAAGAAACGGACAGAACTGATTCTGCAAAAAGAGCTGAATACGTAAATCCTTATGCTCTTGTTTTACCTAGGACGAGAGCAGAAAAGAGAAAGACAGACGATGAAGACGACCGTAGTAGCAAGAGACTGAATGTCATTGAAGAAGATGAAAAAGAGGACGAGTACGAACTACCAGAAGGCATACAGTTAGCAAAGAGATTCGTTGACCTACCGGTCGAACTGCAGAGATACGTGAAAGGCTACATGGACAGAGACGAGTTTGCTCCTCCAACAAACGAAGAGATAAAAGAGGCGAAAAGAAGAATAGAGGATGGAACAGACTCTATGTTGCACTTAGGTCGTAAGAAGCGGAGATTGTACAACATAATAAATGATCTTAAGAAAGTTCAAAAAGCTATGACTCTAGACGAGCTTATGACGTACACTCCAGAGCAGAGAGCCGAGATGATAAGAAAAGCAGGAGGGGGACAGTCATATACAGACTTCTTAGCAAGGCGAAGAGGAGATTCTGATGCTGAAGGTTCCGGACTAAGCAAAAGTGACAAACTTAAGAAGATTATGCATGCTCTCATCGATGTTTCTTTATAATTAACCATATATTAACCATAAAAAGACATATTTATTGTTAATTATTAAGGTATTAGCTTAGTAAAATCGATTTTACTAAGCAATATATGCCATTTTAGCTTAATTTACTTCTATTAATGAGCAAATTAAGCATATATATGTGTTTAAAAGTTACCTATATAGGTAATATCGATCCTCCCTTTGTACTGTCTTGTTGCTCCTAGGTCGTAGTGCCCAACAAACACTGCGTAATCACCCTCCCTGAGCTGACCAACAAAGTTCATTGACAGGGGGTACCTAGCTCCGTCTATGGCCTGGCCAGTGTTCAGTCCTATAATGTCCGCTGCGGGGTCAAGGTCTAAACGCAAGTATGTGTAGCTGTTGCCGTTACCTCCTATTGTTGACCCGTCCCATTCTCCTGTCATCTGCACATTGAAAGTATGTCCGTCTAGTGCACCTGGGATCCTTAGTAATATGTTTCCAGATGGTGAAGTCGCCATAAGGACATATGCAGCAATTGTAGAAGATATGAGAGAGACAGGGTCGAGTTTGTTTGCACCTGGTGCTGTTACATTCTCTCCACACACGCATCCCGCGCTCATTGACTGAGGACTTAAATAGCCGTTCTTCCAAAATGGCATTATTCCACTGCCTGATGCAGTCTGTGATGGTAATGCAAATTCGCACTGTGCTTGAAGGCCAGGAAAGTTCTGAGCATCTCCTGCAAAAATTGAGTTCTGAGCGTTTATGTTTGACCCTCCGTCTATCTGTCCTCCAGTCTTAACAAAGTCGTTTACGCTCACGCCTTGAATATTGAAGAGATTGAATGCACCGCCGTCTAAGTCAGCTGTCATTGGGTTTGTCACAAACCCCGCCAAGGAAGGAATACTTGCGTCTACGTATGCCTTCGTAGCAGCGTCTTGTGCTAGAGTTGGGTCTGATATATTATTAATCTGGAAAGTAGCACCGTCTAAGTCAGATGTCATTGGATTAAAAACAAAGCCAGTAGGTATAGATGCGTCAACGTACGCCTTAGTGGCTGCGTCCTGTGCAGCCGACGGGTCCGCCATGTTTTCTATTCTGTTAAGTGTCAACCTTACTCTGCCATCCTGGAAAATAGTCATCTTGTTGGCAAGTGCTCCTCCGTTTTCCCTACAGAGGAAATTAATATCGCCTCCATTCAAAAGCGTATCAGAAGTTACAATTTGGGACATTACTGCTGACTGTGTTGACCCGTAGAACTGCAGCTGTGGATCAGTCGCTCCTCTTATAGTTATACTCTTCGCAACGTCAAGCTTATCTTGAGGAAGAGGTACTCCTACTCCAACCGACAGAGTAGACGTGTCGACGAAAAGAGGTCCATTCGTGGGGTCGCCAACAGGTATTACAATGTTCAGTGCTGCACCAACGAAACCAAGAGCACCAACGAGGTTTGCTGACTGTATGTCGTTGTTTTGCATCGATAATGAATTAAATACTCCTATAGGTGCAAACCCATTGTCTCTTATTTCGTTCGTGTATACTGCTGTTCCAGCGAAGACGTTGTTTCCGGCAGTAACGGCTCCGCCTGCTGTAACAAAGTCCGTATCGTTAAGGGAAAGAGAGTCAACACTACCTTGTATTACGTGGTTGCCTGTAAAGGTCTTAGTACCGTAGGGGTTTAAACTATAGAGCGGTGCACCTGCTAGAACAGTTATTGTTGCGTTAGGAACAACGGTAGCAGGCGATATAAAATCCCAAGAAGACCCGTAGCTTGATCCTGTACCTTTATTGTCTTGGTTTTCGTATACTCTGAATTCCCATGTGGCTGAAGGCGCTGCTATTTGCATAGCAACGAAAGTCTCCGTAGTGCCGTTTATTGTAGCTACTGTGACAGCATCGAAGATAGGAGTGTCGCTTTCTGCCAAATTGACTTGCACGTCCACACTCGCTTTGTTCTCGTACGCAGTTACTGAGAAAACAGTAGTCTGTTTGAAACCAGGGTCGAGGCACCTAGAGACAATAAGGCAATGAGCTTCTCCATTAGCCTTTGGGTCCATTCTGCAGACATAGTAAAGGTTGTTTCCTCCTGGTACCACTATTGGACCCTGGTTGTAGTACTCTACAGGGTCGCTGTTGTTTATTGTTTTTGTGCTGATAGTTGGCAGAGTAGCATCGTTGAGAATACTTAAGTTAGTCAAGTTATTTATGTCAAATCCTCCACCGTCTAAGTCGGATGTCATTGGGTTCTGCACTCCTCCACCACCACCACCACCTGTTGTGATTGATACTGATCCTCCTCCATTGTTAGTTAGTGTTCCGTTTGTAACGTTGATGTCGCTCACGTTTGTCACTGTTGTAGTTCCGTCCTGCACTGTCAAACTGTATCCTCCTGGATTCGCACTGTTTTGATATGTGCCGTCTCCCCATATTATACCATATGGCATTGTCTCTGTTCCCTGCGCTACAGGAAAGTTGAGCAAATTCGCAGAGACGGCGCTGCCGGGGTAATTTACAGAGTTGTAAATATCAAGTTCTTCGAACGGCTTAGGCTGATTCGACATGTCTATATACTATTAGAAAATAAATTAAAAATCTGTACTAAAATCAAAGCAGTCCTTTTTAACTTCTTTGTTAGCTAAAGCATAAGCAGACACAGTTCTCTCGAAGAAGTTAGCTTTCGAGTCGAGACTTATTAGCTCCATGAAGTCGAACGGGTTGGCAGTCATGTAAATCTTGTCGAAGCCTAACTGAAGCATTAGTCTGTCTCCTACAAACTCAATGTACTCCTTCATGCTTTTAGAGTTCATACCAATCAGTCTGCAAGGCAGCGACTCAGTTATAAACTCTTGTTCTATTGATACAGCACTAATTACTATTTCCTTCGCTAGAGATGGAGTAATCTGCTTCCTCAGTTTACTGTGGAGAAGTATGGCAAACTCAGTATGAAGAGCTTCATCTCTAGAAATAAATTCGTTGCTTAGAGTCAGTCCAGGCATGAGTCCTCTCTTCTTCAACCAAAATATAGCAGCGAAAGAACCGGAAAAGAATATTCCTTCCACGCAGGCAAAAGCTACAAGCCTTTCCGCGAATTCAGAACTGCTCCCCATATAATGCTCTGCCCACTTTTGCTTTCGCTTAATCGACGGAGAGTATTCAACTGCTCTAAAAAGTCTTTCTCTTTCATCTGCTGCTGCCAGCGTATCGATGAGAATCGAGTACATCTCGCTGTGTACAGCTTCCATACAGTTTTGGACGGCATAGAAGGATTTCGCTTCTGCCAGTTGTACATCAGTCTGGAATCGTTCACATAAGTTCTGCATAACAATCCCATCGGACGCTGCAAAGAAGGCGAGCACGGATAAGATGAACTCCTTTTCTTGTTTAGATAGAGCCACCCAGTCCCGTAAGTCCTTGTCCATTTGGACTTCTTCTGCTCTCCAGAAACTGTCAAGCGATCGCTTGTATAGCGAGTAAATATCGGGGTGCGCAATAGGAAAAAGAACGTAGCGGTCTGGGGTCGCATTCAATATAGGGTCCATTATACACTCTCTATATATTCTGATGAATGCAAACTTTTATATCCTCTTTTCTTTTCAAAGATGTTTGAAGGTGCTGGTTGTACAACATCCCTTTGGTACACTTCCTGACAGATTGCCACAGCGTCCGCAGCGCCTTTGGGGAAAAGAAGATTCTTCTCTGGAGTAACCATTTCAGCCATGTATTCAACGTAGAGGTTTGCTACATTTTCTAAACTTTCCTTTTGTCTATTTACTATTCCCTTCCTTATGCTCTTCTCTACTAGGAATAGGTCTGGCTCTCCTGTCGACACTACTCTGCAACTATTACAGAAGTCTCTTTTGAAATAGAGCAGTTCGTTATCAGAGCAGAGTACCATTGGGTTTTTGCTTACAGCTTCTCTCACTTTTTCCATTCTATATTTTACCTAAAGAAGTTCTTTTAGGTTAATTCGTCGAATTTTTATGTTTAGGAAATATATAATGGATTCATCTGCATTTAAAACCTACATATCAAGCAAAAGACCGTCCTTGTCTAAGTCGAGCGTTAACACGTACGGGAGTATTCTCCGGTCGCTCCACAGGCAGCTACAAGGGTCTGACGAAGTTGACCCGGATTTCTTTAATAATTCACAGCTTATATTCGATCACCTTAAAGAGGTACCTCCGTCTAGAAGAAAGACTGTTCTTAGTGCGCTTGTTATTCTGACAGATGGAGACGTACAGAAAAAGTACCGTGAATTGATGATGGACGATATAGGGTCGCATAGGAAGGAAATAGAACTGCAACAGAAGACACCTCAGCAAGAAGAGAATTGGGTAACGAGAGACGAAATAGAGAAGAAGTATAAGCTATACGAGAAAAACGCAGCAGCTCTCTTTAAGAAGGAGAAACTGACTAGCAAAGAAATACAGCAGTACCAACAGTACGTAATTCTTGCTCTACTGAGTGGTAAGCACATTGTGCCAAGAAGAGCAAAGGACTACGTGGACATGAAGATAAGAGGCGACATCGATAAGGACAAGGACAACTATATTGACAAGAAGAGTTTAGTGTTTAACAGCTACAAGACTGCAAAGACCTATGGCAAACAGTCGGTCCCTCTCCCTACAAAACTGAAGAATATACTCAACAAGTGGATGCTTATAAACCCGAGCGATTACCTTCTCATCGACAGCAACATGCACCCTCTGGGCGGACCTGACCACTCAGCTAACGGAGCTGTAAAGTTGAACCAAAGACTAGGAAGAATATTCGACAAAAAAGCTGGAGTAAATATCATGAGGCACTCATACCTCACTGAGAAATTCGGTGACACTATCAAAAGAAACAAAGAAATTGAATCTACGATGGGTTTGATGGGGTCCTCACCATCGATGCTTACGACATATGTGAAAGACGATAGCGACTAAAATATATTGAACATATAAATATGGTCACTATAAAAATGGACTTGGTGGCAGACTGTATTGTTTGCCTTAATGAGAAGCAGTGTATTAAGCCGTGCTCATGTACAGCTAGAGTATGTGTGGCATGCGTTGTGCGTATGTGCGCGAGTGACGCGGACTCACATATGAAGTGTCCGCAGTGCAGAACAAAGATAGACAAGGAAGAATTTGGAATTCCAAAGCTAGACTTAGAGCTGACGCAATTTGTCACATCCACATTTTTAAGGTCATCGATGATTATTAATAGACCACCCCTTGCTGAGATTAACTTCGAAGACGTTACACCATTAAGGATCGATGATTTGCAATTTGCGTCTGAATTTGCAGATGTTCCGAGGGGTCCCAGAGTGTGTGTAGTATGTAACAGTATAATTAGAGAGTACGAGAGAGAAGCAGGAAATATAACTAGTGGGGTGTGCTCTACTTGTTATGATGAAATAAACAGAGACAGAGAAATAGTTTCTTCTTTAAATGAAAGTTAAAAAATTACTCAATAATAATGGGGTCCTCCTCTGAACCGGACCCCGTATAAAGTGTAGCTACTACATGATTGTTTATCTTTCGGACTTTCTTCTTAAGGTACTTATTTTCCTCTTCAAGGATTTCCAGTCTCCGGGTAATAGACAAGAGGGCTTTGTGGGGAATCATAACCGGGGGTTGAGAAACTTCTGTTGCTTCTGTTACAACGGTATCATTATCATAATTTTCCTCCAAGGCTATATTATGAATGTCCTGGGAAACTTCTTCCACTGCCTCTTCAGCCATGATTGCATTGTTGACATCGTCTGTTACACGACTTGCAACAGAAGTCAGAGAAGGCGTATTGAACACTTGTGCCACGTCAGGTTGAATATTTTCCTTTTCAGTAGTGTTCAAATCAAAGGTTGGAATGTCAGCCGTTACAGGATTAGTGACCGTTACATTTGGAGTCAAATGGAAAACATTCTGTGGCTGTGTGGCTACTTCAGCCATAGTATTCAGTTGCTCTGTTAGAGCCTGAGTAGTGGATTTAAATCTTAGTGTCATTGGCATTTTTCTATTTTATGAGATCCTAAAAATATTATTACGTCGTTTGATGGGTTTCGATTGTGAGAGATGCTCGGAATCAGCGGAGAAAAAAAATAAAAAAAGCAAAAAAAATAAATTCCATGGGAGAAAGAGACTGCAAGGGGCCGGTGTACATCTGCAGACTTTTCACTGGAGAGACAGGGGGTTTCACTCCGGATAGTGACATGTGCAATGTATATGCAATGTATAGTGCAATGTATATGCAATGTATAGCAATGTATAGTAATGTAAATGAATGGCTTTGAGAGGGTCTGTCTTATTAAGCATTAACACTATGTTGAAAAGCTAAGTTAACATAATAGCAAGGAAGAATACCAGTAATGCTCTCTGTGTAATTCATCAGGTCATCTTTCTCTGATATTCTTCTTCTTCTTGTAGGCTTTTTCTCAGGCGCGTCCGGAGCCATTAATTTTTTCTCTGTTTCCGGAGTGTAGGACATTCTAAGTCTCTTCTTCTCTGCTTTCTTTCTCTCATACTCTTTTGTTTCCTTGAAGTGTTGTATCTTTTTGTTGAACTCGTACTGACGCAGATCCTCTCTGTACTTCTCCTTTAGGTTATCGTTTCTGTATCTGGCTGTCTGATTTGACCACCATACTTCAACTTTAGCACCAATGAAATCTCCCTGTTTATTTATAGGAACAACTGCGTCAGCATTATCATGCCACATATTGAACAGGCTTTGGTTGTCAAGGTTGTCAATTGCCCGCTCTATTTCATACTTGGGCATTTCTGGCATTTCTGGGAAACCAGATATTGTTGAAAAAGTAGAAGTCATTTTTGCAAAAAATATTTATACGTGTAAATGGGTTTAGATTGTGAGCAGGTCACGAAATCAGCGGAGAAAAATTTCTTTTCTTTTTTTTTGTTTTTTTTTCTTGCCCATAGGAGAAAGAGACTGCAAGGGGCCGGTATGACAAGTGCCAAGTCACCAGAGAGTCAGTAGGGGGGAGTGAAAGAGACTGAAGGGGAAAAGTGAAAAAAATCACTCGTCATACCGGACCCTTGCTGTCTCTTTCTCCCATGGAATTTCTTTTTTCTGCTTTTTTTGTTTTTTTTCTTCGCTGATTTCGAGACCTGCTCACAATCTAAACCCATAATAGAGTTTGTGTATTTTTAAAAATGTCAAATACTGAAACTGTAGAAAAAATAGACGGCATTGGCCGAACTATGAATCGCGTAGTTACTATCTTAGAGAAACTAACGGATAGGTTTGACAATTTGAACACTCGCGTCAAAGCCATTGAATCTAACCATAATAAGCTGACTCACAACAGCTATGACTCATTCAAAGTAACGGCTAATATGCTTAAGGAAATCCTAGATGCCCAGGAACATACCCGTGAGTGGGTAGAAACTGTTCGTACCAGAGCCCACGATCATAAAGAACAAATCCTCAAAGCAGTTGCTGACGTGTCAACTAAGAAAAGAAAAAGGAATGATGATGACGTGTCACAAGAGCCATCTGAATTACTTAATGACAAGTCACCTTATCAGTGGAACCAAGAATACAAAGAACAGTGCGTTTGGATGCTTAATTCCGTTGAGGACCATTATCCTGACGTGTACAGGAAAGTTCTAGAAAGCTTCGAGAAGAGACAGGCAAAGAACAAATGGAATCTCTCTGTACATAGTGAAGTGTACGATCTAACAGAGAGCAATGAAGGCTTACCAAAGAGGGCACGCGCATACGTAGAGAGTGTTCCTAACAAAGAACCTGAGTCAGATTAAATTTTAAATTTGAATTTTAAAATTTAAAAAAGATTTTACCTCTTAACGGGGGGTGTAGGTCGCAGGATCTCCCCCCAGTCTTACTTTTCCCCCTTTTCCTACAAAGCATCTCTTCCCCTTACACTTCCATCCCCCTGATCCCCTAGACTTTATCAAGTCTAAATCGGGGCCTTTGTATGTTCTGCACTCCCCCATTGCCTTTGCGCGCTTTGCGCATTCTACTTTTCTGGCTTGGGCTCTCTCTGAGGCAGATCTTGTAACGGCTCCCCCTTTCAGGTCTCTTCCCATTTCGTGGAAAGCATGGGTTTTGAATAACCCCCTACCATGGGCTTGCTTTAGAACTTCCCTATCACCGATGACGGTGTTTTCTATGTTTTCCTGCATCGATCTCTTAATGTTCGGAGTACCGAATGAGCGGGGGTTGTACATACTTACGTCGCCATCCCCACTTACTTCATATCGATGCCCGTTATCAGTGTCTCCTCTCATTCCTAGGGAAGCTTGAGCAGTGCGAGGAGCAAGAGCGTGAAATCTAAGAAAGTGTTGCCTCTCTATATCGTACTGCTGTTGTTCTGGGATTCTCATGTAGGCTGTAGCTGTCTGAGGTATCATGGTAGTTCTACCACTCATTTGCGTATCACCGGATTGGTGACGAGAAATAGGAGCTTGTATTCTACTCATCGATCTGTATATATTGCTCTAACATTTTTTCTTTGCTAAAACGTTCTTATAAAACCTAGCTCTCCTTTGTGTTGTCATTGTGTACTTCTTAGGATTAGAAAGGATAAGATCAGCAAAACCGCACAAGTCTAAGTTCTTCTTGTTCTGACTGTTATATCTGTTCAATTGATCAGTGAACTTTCCCCACTTTATATCATCAAAGTCTATATCGTCGTCGTCTTCT
>VMHT01083803.1_pt1 | contig 12764 bp, 18 predicted proteins | sample 4693611 | NCBI WGS metagenome assembly VMHT01 (sample SAMN12280063, study PRJNA550983) | marine metagenome | isolation source: seawater sampled from same location over 5 years 0.02-0.2 micron viral filtrate | place: USA: collected off the coast of southern California halfway between the port... ... | reverse complement strand
TGGAATATCTAGTATTACAGATAATTCTACCGGCGAATATTATTGCGATTTTTCAAATGCTTTTGGAAACACAAACTATCATATGACCGCCACAGCAAGAGATAATTCCTCTATTGGCAGCAGCAGACCAAAGGTTTTTGCACTGCGGGGTTACACTGATAGCACCTTTACTACGAGTAGAGAAATGATTGCGTTGGGCCAATCTAATACAGCAGAAGAAATCGACAGCACCAAAGTTACAGGTGTTTGGTTAAAAGATTTCTAAGGAGCAAGGAAATGACAACTTTTATTAAAATAGGCGCAACAGAATATAGGGCAGATGACTACGCTACTCTATCGGAGCGCGCGTTTCGTAAAGGTTGGGAAGCAAATACTGAAACAAAAGTAATTTCTGTCAACATGGCAAAGGCCAAGGATATTTGGCGCAATAAAATACGCAAAGCAAGGGTTCAGCCTTTAGCAGAACTTGATGCGGCTTTCATGAAGGCTTTGGAAACAGGCGCAGACACGTCAAGTATTGTATCGCAAAAACAAGCTTTGCGTGATGCTCCTGCTTTAGAAAGCATTAATAACGCTACGAACACTGACGAATTAATTTCTATTCAGCCAATTCCAAATGTTACTGTGGAATAAATGATATTGAAAAATCAACAACACAAACGTAAGGGCATATCATGGCTAATTTAGTTTTGGGCGGTACAACAAGCACCTATAACGGAATAAGCGCAACACCAAGCCAGATTTCTAACGCTTTAGGTTCTGGTTTTGCTGAAAGTTCATCTGGCTTGCTTCTTAAAAATGGCATTCAATGGGATAATACCTCTGATTTAATAGTTAGGCTTGGGAGTACTGACGAAACCGTAACCGGTGATAGTATTTTCCAAGGGGCTTCTGGTGGAACCATTACAACATCTGGTGGATATACCATACATACATTTACCTCATCTGGAACATTTACAATTTTAAGAAGCGATGGCCTAACCGTTGAATACCTTGTTGTAGCCGCTGGTGCTGGCGGTGGCGGTGGTGGCGGTGGTGGTGGCGCTGGTGGTATGCGTACTGGAACATTATCATCTCTAAGCGCTGGTAATTATACAGTCACTATTGGCGCAGGGGGTGCTGGTAATTTTGCTGGTAGCGGATCGGGTAGCTTCCGAGGCGGTGCGGGCGGTAACTCAACATTCCACACTGTTACCTCAACAGGTGGCGGTGGCGGTGGTGGTTATTATATAAACGCTGGCAGCGGAGGTTCTGGCGGTGGCGCTGGAGCCAATAATTCATATCCTAACATAGGCAGCGGAATATCAGGCCAAGGTAATAATGGGGGCTATGGTGGTCCCGACCAAAGTTATTATACTGGCGGCGGCGGCGGTGGTAAAGGGGGCGCTGGAGCAAGTGGGCAGCAATATGTTCACGCGAATGGTGGTACTGGTGGAGCGTCAAGCATAAACGGAACAAGCACATACTATGCTGGCGGTGGCGGTGGCGGCGGTTACGCAAATGGCTCCACTACCGGTGGCGCTGGCGGTGGCGGCAATGGCGGCACATCGAACAGTCAAGCGGATAGGAACGGAGATGTAAATACTGGCGGCGGTGGCTCGGGCGGGATGTCTACAAGCACCGCTACATCTAATGTTCAAACGGGCGGCGCTGGTGGCTCTGGAATTGTCATTGTTAGGTATCAATAATGGGGAACCTTTATGTCTCACTATGCTTTAATTGAAAATAATATAGTCTTAAATGTAATAAAGGCAGACAGTAACTTCATATCTAGCCTTGAGGGTGAATGGGTGCAAACAAGCTACAACACCTATGCGGGGTTGCATCTTCAAGGCGGTGTTCCTTTAAGGGCAAATTATGCTTCTGTAGGGTATACATACAACAGAGAGTTAGATGTATTTTATTCGCCTCAACCCTTCCCATCTTGGTCGTTAAACACAACATCTTTTACATGGGAACCTCCAGTCCCAGAGCCTGATGATGGAAACTTATATACTTGGTCAGAAGATGCTTATGTAGAGGGCGAAAATTCTGGGTGGGTAATTGAATAGAAAATAAGCGCAAAGGTGGATCATGCGGCAAAATTGGCAAATGTGGTCTGGCGGGTTGTCCGTTACGGACTTATCAACGATATTTACAGAGGCTTCTAAGCTTAATACGCAAGCAGCGACAACTTTTAACAATGCGGATACAAGAGTAAGATCAAGTGATGTTGCTTGGTTAAGTGGCAACACAGCCGTTCAAGATATTCTTTGGAAATATGTTAAGGCGGCAAACGAAAACGCCTTTCATTGCCAAGTTGAAAATATTTGTGACATTCAATTTACAGAATACCACGCCAACAAGGGCGGTCATTATGACTGGCATATTGACGTAAATTGGGATGGTGATGACTTTAGGGATAGAAAATTAAGTGTTACCGTGCAGCTTTCAGACACAAGCGAATATGAAGGCGGGGGCTTTGAGTTCGCGGAATGCCAAACCCCAGATGCCTCATCTCGCCTCAAGGGAACGGTTTTAGTTTTTCCAAGCTATTTGCAGCATAGGGTTTTGCCTATTACAAGCGGCACAAGGAAAAGCCTTGTCGCATGGTTTGAAGGTCCAAGGTGGCAATAGTCTATCAAATCTCCCTGCACGGCGATGCTTTTGACGCAAGGGGCAAATATTGGGCGCAAATAATAGCAGAGAGCGGTTGTAAGCCCGATAGGGAGTGGGTTGACCCACTTCTAGGGCGAGGGTTGCTTAAAACGGAGTTTGGTTGCTCAGTAAGCCATTTTCGTGTGTGGCAAAAGATTGCCGCTTCTGGTGTTGCGGGGATCGTGCTTGAGGAAGATGCGGTTTTTTCTTCTTTTGATGTCGCGGAGATTGATGGGATTTTAAAGTCTCATGATAGCGTTTGGCTAGGACATAGGGAAAACAGCCTTGGCTATTGGTATAACGCTCACGCTTACGCGATAACACCAAAGACCGCCGCCATGCTGTGCGAGGGGTTTGCGGAAAATATTATCCCCGCCGATGAGTGGTTGCCCTTAAAGCTAAAAAATTCTTTTAACTATTTTTACAAGCCAGAACTTGTTAAACAAATACCACGGTCGGTAAGGCCAAGCGAAATTGAAGGTGGATCAATGCAAACTCATATTATTACTGTTGGAACGGATGAAAATAAAATGTGGGGTCTTGAGCAGTCAGCCAAGCGCCACGGCATAACGTATTTAAATTTAGGACGGGGCGTCGAGTGGGGCGGCGGCACGATGGAAGGACAGGGCGGGGGTCACAAGATCAACCTTGTTCGCAGTCATATTCAAACCTTACCTGATGAGGATACGGTTCTTTTCGTTGATGGGTATGATGTTTTATTTACAGATAACATTCGTTCGATCAAAGAGCGCTTTGACGGCTTTGATTGCGATATTTTATTTGCAGCAGAAAAATCTTGCTGGCCTGAGCCGACAATAGCCCCACAGTTCCCCATGACGCCAACGCCATACAAATATCTCAACAGCGGCGTTTATATGGGGAAGGTAGCGCGGCTCAATCACTTCTTTAGCGAGATCGTAGCGAATGACCAAGACGATCAACTATGGATACAGAAACGGTTTCTTGGGGCTAATGGGCTAAACGTAAAGCTTGACCATGAGGGCTATATTTTTCAGTGCGATGATGAGGTAAACTATGACGGTCAGCAAATATCTAACGGCATGTGTTGCCCCTGCATTTATCATGGGAATGGCGGCGATGATGCAAAGGCAAGGTTCAATTCTTTAGCAGATAAGTTTGGATATACCCAAAACGCTATTGAAAGCCCGCCAGTAAATTCCTTGAGCTATGATGAGGTCGCAAAAGATATTCTTGTAGTTCCTTTTTTGTCAGAAGCGCAATGCAGAGATATAATTGCGAAATCTGAGGCGGTAGGTGGATGGGGCCAAATGGCGGGCGATAAGTTCCCCGCGCAAGAAATAAGGGCCGACAAGCTTGGGCTGTGGGCAGAGCTTGAGGCGGCATGGAAAGATCATCTGGGAAAGATTGCAGAAAGCAAATGGACGCCAATGGAACACATAGGTTTACGGGATGCTTTCGCTATGCGCTATGCGATGGATACACAGACTAGCCTTGGTTTTCATACCGATGCATCTTTGGTAACTGGAAGCGTAAAGCTTAACGAAAATTATGAGGGCGCGGAATTAATTTTCCCGCATCAAAACTTTTCAAATATCAATGTTCCCTTGGGTCATTGCATCCTATTTCCAAGCGCAGTTACGCACGGGCATAAGGTTAATCCTTTAAAATCTGGTGTGAAGTATTCTTTGACCATGTGGACAAGTCGCTATCAGGGTGACGTAAACATCTAAATTTGATATGGTGCGGGAAAACAGAGGTTTGACATGAACGCTTTAAATCCATTTAGTACGCAGCCATTTTCCGCAGCTACGCACCTTTATGTTTTGGGTGGTCAATCAATTACAACCGCCGCGCCTAGCGTTGCGACAACGGCTATTTCTCAAAATCATGTTCTAGGTGCGGATGGCATTACAACGGGTGCGCCTTCTATTGGTACGGCATTAATCGCTGGAAACCAAATTCTTGAGCCGCAAGATATAACAGCGGGCGCTCCTGATGTTCCTACAGCAAACATGGCAGAGGACGAAACCTTTGACACGGCAAATCTATTTACTGGTGCGCCGATTGTTCCTCATATCACCCTTGTTCAAAAGCATATTTTTAACGCAACCGCTATAACAACAGGCGCAGTTTCTATAGGGGAAACAATCCTTACCCTTACAACCCCTCTTTCAACTGGTGATGTGACAACGGGAGCGCCTACGGTTGGAAATACAGCCATAAATCAAGATCATGTTATTGCGGCTCAAACGATAAGCACGGGGGCTGTGTCGGTTGCCTCTGCATCTATCTCGCAAGTTCATGTTTTGACGGGCAATAATTTAGATACGGGTGCGCCAGATGTAGGAACCGCAGGGATAAATCAGGTTCATATCTTGAGTGGAACGGGATTTGATACGGGTGCGCCTAGCGTTGGCTTTACGGAGATAGATCAAGATCATGTAATAACTGCAAGCGCCATAACTACGGGGGCGGCGACTGTTGCGAATACCTCTATAAATCAAACGCATGTCCTAGCTACGGCAGACGTTTCTACGGGAGCGCCTGTTGTTGATAATTGCACAATGTCAGAGGAGGAAACCCTTGCAGCGCCTAATCTTGATACGGGTGCGCCTGTTCTTGGAGCCGCCACTATAGCGCAAGATCATCAGTTGCTTGGGGCAGATTTAACATCAGGAAGCCCAGTCTTAGGAACGGCATTAATAAATCAGACACATGTTCTTGTCGGTGAAGGCTTCAATGCGGGCAATCCTATTCTTGGAACGGCGAGTATATCTCAGAACCATGTCATAACGCCGCAAGGCTTTGCCACAGATCCCGTTGATGTCGGGTCTACGCTTATTGAACAAGTGCATATCCTAACAACCGCTGACGTCACAACGGGAGCTCCTAGCGTTCCAAATATTGCAATCGTTCAAGATCATATCTTCACAACGCCAGATATAACAACGGGCGCTCCCATCATTGATAACGGGGTTCTAAACCAGACCCATATTCTAGGCGGTCAAGGAATAACCACAGGAGCGCCTAGCGTTCCCCAGATTGATCCAAACTTTATTTATGGGTTCACTACTTCAAATATCTCAACGGGCGCTCCTAGCGTACCAAGCACGGCCTTTGGGCAATTGCATATTCTTTTAGCCAATAACATTACAACGGGCGCTCCGATTATCCCTGATCTTTTGTTTGATGCGGGCATAGGTAGATACGCAGATGAGAGGGATAGTGAAAATATTGTAATTGAAACTCTTTCGCAGAACATTGTAATAGAAACAGGATCGAAAAATTCAGCTATTGTTCTACAGGTCAACGAGATTAACGAAGCTGCTTAACTTATATAATGTTTTCGTGTAGAGTGCGGCTAGAAACTAATGGACGCAGCGCATGGCTTTTTACATTAAGCAGAACGATACAGCACCGATTATTCTTGTAACCCTAAAAGATGGTAACGATGTTGCGGTTGATCTTACTGGTTCGACTGCCGTTTTCAAGATGCGGCCCGTTGGACAAACCACAGTAAAAACCAGCGCCGCCGCGATTATTCATAACGCCGATAATGGTCAAGTTCGATATGAATGGTTGGCGGCTGATACGGATACAATAGGATCTTATGAGGCTGAGTTTCAGATAACTTTTTCTGATGGAAAGATTGAAACATTCCCAAATTCTGATTTCATCAGGATAACAATTACGGATGATATATCATGAGTGGATTAGTCGTAGAAACCCAGCCCGCAAGAGAGCCGCTTACTGTTATAGAAGTTCGTGATGCGCTTAGGCTTGACGATGATGTAGATGAAACCCTTGTAATGAGCTTTATCATTGCGGCGCGGGAGTGGGCTGAAAACTACACAGGTCGAGCGCTTATAACTCGCACCATGCAGCAATGGATGGACGGGTTTGTTGCTGTTGATATGCCGTTGTGGGAAGGCTGGAAAACTGGCCCCGATATTGTGAATTATCAAAACCACATCGAATTAGCCTTAGCTCCCGCAATCGCTGTTTCAGATATTAAATATTATAATGATGGAGATGCGGAAGATTTAGAATATGCCGTTACTGTAGCGGGCGGCGTTATTGTAATTGATGGTGCTTCTCAGCCTACCTTAACCCTCAAGCGCGGTTCTACATATAGGTTCAAGCAAGACGATGCGTCAAATTCTAGCCATCCGTTTAAGTTTTCAACAGCGGAGCATGGAACGCACGGCGGCGGGAATGAATATACAACTGGCGTAACGTTCAGCGGAACTGCGGGAAGCGCTGGTTCTTACACAGAGATTACCGTTGATGCGAGCGCTCCCGATGCCCTTTATTATTATTGCGGAAATCACAGCAATATGGGCGGGGCTTTGACCATAACGGATCAAGATGTAGAAACCGTTTGGCCCGCTAAGAATTATTATGTTGACACGATCAGGGAGCCAGCCCGCGTTATTCTTAGAGATGGCGGGTCATACCCGACAGAATTACGGGCTGCTAATGCCTTGAAGATAACTTTTACCGTTGGGTATGGCACAACCACTCAAAGCGTCCCAGAGCCTATTAGGATCGCCATGATGCAGTATTGCGCTTTCATGTATGAGCATCGCGGAGACTTTGAAAGGTTCCCCCCTCCGCAGCCTCCTAAGCTCTTAACCCAGCTTTTGCAGCCATATCAAATAATGCGATTTAGTTCTACACCATACAAGGGAATGGTCAGGGCGGGGATCGGCTAAATGTCCATCGGGAATATGCGAAATAGGCTTGAACTACAAGCCGCGACAAGAACCTCAGATCAGGGCGGTGGATCGTCCATCGCTTGGACAAAGGTGGCTACTGTTTTCGCAAGCATAACCCCGCAATCTTCGAATGAGGCGGTATTTGCAGATAAGCTAAGGGATGCCCTTCGAAGCACGGTGCGCGTTCGGTACAGAACAGATTTAACAACCGCCAATCGCTTGGTTCAAACATACCGCCGCAACGGCGTTCAAACCACAAGAACCTTCACGATCAATGGGGTTTTGAATGTGGACAATAGGTTTAAGTTCCTTGATCTTGATTGTGAGGAAGGGGTAGCCTCATGACAGGCATTAAGACAAGGGTAACGAGAGCGCCAAAATATGCTAAGGTCGAGGCCAAATATGCTTCTGTCGTTAAAAACATTATAGCGTCTGGCGTCCAAGATACCATGAACACTGCGAAAACAAGCATACAGCAACACCAAAGTAAGGGTAGAACTTATGGTAAGCACACCGCCTCCGTTGCTGGTAATCCTCCAAACTCTGATACTGGATTTCTCGCAAACAACATTTTTATGGTTTTAGATGCGGATAAATTTGGCGGCGCTGTTGAAAGTCGCGCAGATTACTCTGGCTTCCTTGAGTTTGGAACAAGCAAGATGGGCGCTAGGCCATATCTTCAACCAGCACTTGAGGAAAACAGGCCGAAGATCAGAAGAATGTTTGCACGTTTGCGGTCAAGGGGCGTTTAAATGGCGTTACACTCATGGAACCTACAAAAGGCGATATACGCAAAGCTAAACGATGCAACCATATCTGGTGCCAGCGTTGCAGACGTACCAGTATATGATGATATTCCAGAGGGAACTTCTGCGCCATATATCAATATTGGAGAAGAAACCGCCATCAATGATGGCACGAAAACCGTGGATGCGGTGGAGCATACACTAACCATTCATGTTTGGTCTGAATATCGGGGCAGATATGAAATAAAGCACATTATGGAACAGGTCTACCAAAACCTTCATAATGCTGCTATAACTGTGTCAGGTGCTTCACTGGTAAACATACGGCAAGAGTTCGCCACAACCCTTGAAGAACCTGATGGAATAACGCGGCATGGGGTCATGAGATTTCGCGCCATTGTGTTTGATAACTAAGGAGAAAGAACATGGCGGCACAAAAAGGCTCCGCAATGCTATTAAAGGTTGATATTAGCGGCACGGCAACAACTGTTGCTGGGTTGCGCTCAACCTCAATTTCAATGAACGATGAAGCGGTTGATGTAACAACCAAAGATAGCGCTGGCTTGAGACAGCTTTTGGCGGGCGGCGGCGTCCAGTCATTTAGCGTTTCTGGATCGGGTGTGTTTACAGATGCTGCATCAGAGGCAGCGGTTCGCACTGCTTTTGACGCTCAAAGAACAGCGGGAACATTCGTTGATTTTGATGTGATCATTCCAGACTTCGGAACATTCGCTGGCCCAATGATGATTGCCACGCTTGAATATGCGGGTGAGTATAACGGCGAAATCACATATTCATTAACCCTTGAGAGCGCTGGAACCTTCGCGTTTACGGCGGCTTAAAAATGAGTTGGCTCAGTGTTGAAATAGAGGTTGATGGCTCAACCATTTCTGGCTGGGCCAAATCAAATTCTCAAAACGAATTTGCAGTAGCTTTCTCCTGTGGCCTTGAGGTGGGTGGACATTTCAAGGCTGGGGGGAAATCATATATTGCAGAAACCGTGACCGATGTATTAGATCGCGGCGAACAACTTCTAATAGGTGGAAAGGAAGTGAAACATGACAAACCCAAATCGCGGGGAAATGCTCATAACGCTGGGCAAAAAAACTTGGAACTCAAGGGTGACAATGGACGGGCTGGCGAGGATTGAGGCATTTTGTGGATACGGAATTATCAAAATTCTAGGAAAGCTCACTGAGGGCGATCTTACCACAACAGAAATTTGCGGCATAATTCATCCGATTGTGAAGGGTGGCGGCAATGATGTCTCCATGAAGGATATTCAAAAGGCGGTCTGGGATGCTGGGCTGGCTGATGCAATGCGGGTTTGTGGTGAGGTATTAGCCTCTGCCCTTAACGCGGGGCAAGACGAGGGAAACGAAGCAACGGCGGGAGCAGCGTAGAGAATTTCCCTTGGGCTGATTTCATGCAAATCGGTCTGGGGAAAATGCAGATGAGGCCAGATGATTTTTGGAACATGAGCCTTGTTGAGTTCTATGCTGCTTTAGAAGGTTTTGCAGAGTTCAATTCTGGGGGAGCGCCGCCGCCCCTTCATAGGAATGAGCTAGAGGACTTAATGGAAAGGTATCCAGATTAATGTCTACAACAGTTGATACCCTTCTAGTCCGCATTGAAGCGGATATGTCTGATTTAAAGCGGTCTTTGGATAAGGTTCAAAGAGACGTTGATAAATCCACTCAAGGCATAGCTGGCGCGTTTAAGCGTATCGGAACCGCGATGAAAGTTGCGGTAGCGGCTGTTGTGGTTCAGCAAGGTGCAAGAGCGGGTGCGGCTCTTATTAACCTCGCCTCTGATGTTGAGGAAATGCAGGGCAAATCTAAGGTCGTATTCGGGGCGTTCAGAGATGAAACCGTTGCGGCTCTTGAGGCTTTCGGAGATGAGGTTGGCCGATCTACCCATGAGCTTGAAGGAATGGCCTCAAGCATCCAAGACACTTTTGTTCCAATGGGTTTCGCAAGGGGCGAGGCTGCGAAGCTTTCTGTTGAGCTTACCAAGCTGGCTGTTGACGTTGCGTCATTTAACAACGCTAACGATACCGAAACGATGGAGGCGTTCCAGAGCGCCTTGGTTGGAAACCATGAAACGGTCAGAAGGTTCGGCGTTGTCATAACAGAGGCAACCTTAAAGCAAGAACTTTTGCGGATGGGGATAAAGCGAACAGGAAATGAGGTTACAAACGCAGAAAAGGTTCAAGCGCGTTTAAATCTAATCACAGCGGGAACAACAGACGCGCAGGGAGATGCTCTAAGAACGGCGGGGAGCTTTGCAAACCAGTTGCGCGGTTTGAAAGCTGATTTGGCTGAGTTGGGTGTTGAGCTTGGAACAATTTTTCTTCCCATAGTAACGAAGATTGTTGGCGTTCTTAGGGATGCTGCGGGAGCAACAAGAACTTTTTTGCAAAGCATTGGCGTCTTAGCGAAGCCCGTAGATGATCAACTTCTTGCATTAAATACCCAAATAGAAACTCTTGAAGGAAATCTTGAGGCAATAACTACCGCCTCAGATGGTGCTAAGAAAGCTTTCTCCGCTGATGCGAATGATTGGATGGCGGCAACCGCCGCTGGAAGTAAAGAGGTTGCAGATGAAACGGCCAATCTTACCGCAGAAATAACAAGGCTTAAAATCGCAAGAGCTGCCCTTTTACCCCCTATGGAGGTCACACCCCCATTTGAGGTTGGCCCTTTAACTCCTGATGAAGATCCCATAATTGAACCAAATCTTGGCGAGATGGCAAAAGCCCTTCAAGCTATAGACGATCAAAGGGCTGCAAAAAAAGACCTTATTGATGTGATGAGCTTTGAAAATCAGCAAAGGTTCGCATTAGCTCAAGCAATAAAAGATGGATCAGATGTTGACGAATTAAAAATCCGCACTGAAAGCAAGCTCTTTGACCTCAAGAGGCAGTTCCCCGCTCTAGCGGAAAATGAACTTAAATGGTTGGCAGCGACACAAGCCCAGAAAGATATAAACGCAAGAAAAGCTGCCATAGATGAGGAAAAACAAAAAGAATACTTTACAAACCAGCAAGCAAGGATAGATGCGGGTGTCGGCTTTGTTGAGAGCCAAGTTGACGCTAACCATAGTATTCAAAAAAGCCAAGACGCACTTAACGCAGCTTTTGATGCTGGCGCGATAAGCGCAACAGATTACGATGCAGCTATGGCGCTTCTTGGGCTTCGAACTCTTGAGCTTAACCCAATGTTTTCCACGTTCCAAAATGGTGCGATGCAACTAGCGGATGGCGTGTCAAGTTCTTTCGCGGATATGGCTTTGGGGTCAAAGGTTGCGTTAGAAGATTTTGAAAAAATGTTCAAAGATTTTGTTAAGCAAATGATTGCTCAGGCTATCAAGCTTTTAATTGTGAACGCAATTCTCAAAGCACTTGGCGTTCCTATCCGATATGACGGGAAGGGTTTTAAAGCGGGTGAAGGTGATTATTTTGGAAACGCGCAAGCCTCTGCGGGTGGTGGTGCGATGTCTAGGGGCAGACCCTACCTTGTAGGAGAGCGCGGTCCAGAGCTTATTATTCCAGCCTCATCAGGAACCATTAAAAACGCGCACGACACCAGAAACGCCATGAAGGGCGGCGCTACGGTGGTCAATCAAACGATCAATGTTGAAACTGGGGTATCCCAAACGGTTCGTGCCGAAATGCTTTCGTTGCTGCCAGTCATAAAACAGGATACACTGGCGGCGGTCGCGGATGGAAAACGGCGCGGCGGCTCATTTGGACAGGCTCTTTCGTAATGTCACTTATCACAATGCCCAGCACCCCAGCGTTCTCAGCGTCTACTTGGTCGATCAAGCGGGCCGTGGCGCAAAGCAAAAGCCCATTTAGCGGCCATGAGCAGGTCTATGAGTATTCAATGGCATGTTGGCAAGCAACGGTCACCTTGCCTCCTATGAAGCGCGCTCAGGCGGGCGCATGGCAAGCCTTCTTTTTGAAGCTGCGCGGGCGGGCTAATACTTTTTTGATGGGCGATCCTGATGGGCAAACAAATATTGGCACGGCTACAACGGTATCGGTTACAAGCGGAACCCATGCAATCGGAGACACTACTATTCCCTTGACCCTTAACGGCACTTTGAAGGCTGGAGATTATGTGCAGTTTGGAACCAGCGCTACATCTCAGCTTCATATGATTGTTGCAGATATGTCAGGAACGGGAACCGCCACAATCGAGCCATCGTTAAAAGTAGCAATTAGTAACTCTACATCTGCCTCAATATCTGGTACAACGGCTGTAATGAGAATGGATAGTAACGATCTGGGGTGGGATGCAGATCATGTTAGCAAGTACGGCTTCTCATTTAGCTGTACGGAGGCAATATGAAATTGAGTGACGCAATACTTTCTCCCGCTATTGCCGCTGGCATAGCTATTGTAGCCTCATTGGGCGCGATTTTAAGGTTTGTTTTTACCAACCAAAAAAAGATCGCGGTTCTTGAAGCTCGCTATGATGACATCAAATATCTTCTCAAAGAAATGCGCGACGAGCAAAAAGAGCTTAGACGCGACGTTCAGAATTTAGCCCGCAAATAAAATGTGATATGGTGGGGGCATGATTTGCGCCCTAACTTCAATCGCTTTTGGAATGTATCCCTTTGGGGTGATGTTCAAGGCGTGTCGTTATGGATGCCCGCCGCCTTCGTTTTATTA
>VMHT01014688.1_pt1 | contig 12765 bp, 8 predicted proteins | sample 4693611 | NCBI WGS metagenome assembly VMHT01 (sample SAMN12280063, study PRJNA550983) | marine metagenome | isolation source: seawater sampled from same location over 5 years 0.02-0.2 micron viral filtrate | place: USA: collected off the coast of southern California halfway between the port... ... | reverse complement strand
GAATGGGAAGACAATTTTGATGACCTTGTAGAAAGAGTTGAAAAGGGTGAGACTATAGGTATTGTAAGAGAAGATGGTAAGGCAGCAGTGATGATGCCTGCCGATGATGAACTGATACGAATACACACTGAGCAAAATAATGAAGCTCAGTAGTTCATCATCTGCTCGTGAGACTTGGTAGTCAGAGAGGTTTTATACACCTTTTCCTCCAGATTAGAGGCTTTGAGATGGTTCAAATCCATCCACGGGTATCTGCATACACTTGTTTTATAAATAGGTGTATGTATCCATTCATAACTATGATTACTTGTAAATCTTGCAGTAAAGAAGTTCCACAAAGTGCCCGTAAGGGTGGGAGAGCAAAACTTTATTGTAATGAAACCTGTCGTCAAAGGTGGCGTTATAAAAATGATCCTTGTGTTATGAACCGAAACACTTATACCGAACAAAAAGCAAGAGGTTATTCCAATAAGTGGAAAGCACTTCAATACAAAGGTGGTAAGTGCCAAACTTGTGGTGAAGATAGACCCGCAACTCTATGTTTTCATCACAGAGACCCATCCCAAAAAGAATTAAAACTTGATGGGAGAAGTTTCGCAAATCGCAAGTGGGAACTCATCAAAGAAGAAGTTGATAAATGCGACCTTCTTTGTCATAACTGCCATAATATGCTACACTATGGAGGTAGTTGGGAAGAGTTCCTAATTGAGCAGGTTTAGCAATTTGGTAAATGCACCGTTCTCATAAAGCGGCTAAAGTGGGTTCAATCCCCACAACCTGCATCCGCCCGTGTAGTCCAATTGGCAGTAGACACGAAACTTAAAATTTCGACAGTATCGGTTCGAGTCCGATCACGGGTATTGGAAGGGGAAGGAGTTAGCCCCACTATATGTAAAGTCACTCTGCGAGAAATGAAGATTATATGATAGGGTTTCCTTTTGGTGAGTGAATAACATGAGGTTCCTGGTGGTGCGGGAACCTTTTTTTTTTATGAAAATAAATAAAAGAAAAAATAATATTATTATGTCTTATACAGTAACCACAAAGAAGTGTTGGTATAATGACTATAGGATGATAGTCAAAATGTTCTTCTTAAATGATGTTCCATTTACGTTTGATGATTTGCCTGTAGGTTATTTTTACGATCGAGAAATAGTAAAAGAAGCAGATAATAATAAAGAATATTCTGTAGAAGATATTTACAAAGGATCTAATTATTTGATTATGGAACAGTGTCATCCTTGCTTTGATGATGTCGAGATATTAAATCCTGAAAACTTACCAGAGGAAATACAAAGTTTCTATAATGGAGAAGAAGATCTACTGGAATAAATAAAAGATAAGAAGAGAATTGGTGTAGAAAATTGCCACTAAACAAATTAGATTCTATTATTAAGAATACTGAAGGTCGTATATTATACGTTAGTCCATCTGATTTGGATTCAACTGATAGTATCACTAATCAAGGTAATTCACTTGCTCGTCCGTTTAAAACTCTACAGAGAGCATTAATCGAATCTGCGAGATTTTCATATGTAAAAGGAAATAGTAATGACCTTACTGAGAGGACGACAATTCTTCTCATGCCTGGTGAACATTTAATTGATAATAGACCAGGTTATAGTATTGATAATACAGGAGTTGTTACAACTGCCGATGGAACTGACGTAAGATCATTACCTTTAACATTAGATACTGTTTTTGACCTGACACAAAAAGATAATGACCTTTATAAGTTTAATAGTGTAAATGGTGGTGTAATTGTTCCTCGTGGAACTTCAATTGTTGGTCTCGACTTAAGAAAGACCAAAGTACGCCCTCTTTATGTTCCCAATCCAACTTATGATGCTGATTTAGTACCATATTCTGCTATTTTTAGAATTACTGGAGCATGTTATCTTTGGCAATTCTCTATTTTTGATGGTGATGAATTTGGCACTGTTTATACACAACCAAATAATTTTGAACTTAAATCAAGTCCAACGTTTTCGCACCATAAACTTACAGTATTTGAATATGCTGATGGTGTTAATGAAGTTGGCACTAAAGGGTTAACAGACCTTCAAATGTATTATGCTAAACTTTCAAATGCATATGCAACCGGATCCGGTAGATCAATTGATAGTGATGATGTATTCCCTGCCAACCCATTAGGTTTTAATCCAAAAAGACCAGAATTTGAAATTGTAGGTGCATTTGCTCCGGATCCAATTACTATCACATCAATTCAAGCAGGTGATGGATTAACTGCAACTAGAAGAATTACGGTTACCACACAGAAACCACATGGTTTAAATGCCGGAACACCAATTAGAATTAAAGGCGTAGATGATTCTGGGTATAATATCTCCACAAAAGTTACAGAAGTTGATATTAATAATGATAATGTTTTCTTCTATAGTATTGAGTCAGATCCGTCATTTGTTAATCCTGGACCATTTACAAATCAGGGTACTGTAACTATCGAAACCGATACCGTAACTGGTGCTTCTCCATATATCTTTAATATTTCCATGCGATCTGTATGGGGTATGCAAGGTATGCAAGCCGACGGAAGTAAGGCAACTGGTTTCCGTTCAATGGTTGTTGCTCAGTTTACGGGTGTTTCGCTGCAAAAAGATGATAGAGCATTTGTAAAATATGATCCTTCTAGTAGGACATATGATCCTGGTTCATATACCTCCGGTACCGAACAAAGAGGATCAGAATTATCTGCTAAATCATCATCAAGTGGAACAGTTTTTCACTTAGATTCTGAAGCAATTTATAGACAAGGTTGGGAACAAACTCATATCAAAATTACAAATGATGCTATTGTTCAGGTAGTATCAGTTTTTGCGATTGGTTATAACAAACATTTTGTTGCCGAAACTGGTGGTGATGCTTCGATTACTAACTCCAACTCCAATTTTGGACAGTTATCATTAATTGCAGATGGATTTAAAAAAGAATCCTTTGATAAAGATGATAAAGCATTTATTACACATATTATTCCACCAAGAACAATTGATTCTACGGAACAAGATATTGATTGGTTGACTCTTGACCGAAGCGCAGCAAATACTCAAACAAGATTATACATATTTGGTTTTCAAAACGAACAAGTTCCTCCACCTGTACTTACACAAGGTTATCGTGTTGGTGCAAAAGTAAATGATAAACTTTATCTGGGTATTGGATTAACAACATATTCGGCAGATATTTTAATGCCAAGTGGAGCTTCATCTTTTGAAGAATATTCTGTTGATGCACCAACTAATAACATATTTGCATTATCAAGTGGTACTCACAATTTAACGACCGGAGAAAAAGTTATCATCATTAGTGATGATGGTGATTTACCGGAAAATCTAAGAACAAATACGGTTTATTTTGCCATTGTTGTTGACAACACTTCATTTAAACTGGCCGCATCATTAGCAGAAGCATCATCTGATGAACCAATTACAGTTTATAAAGGCACTAATCTTAAAGTTATTACGAGAGTTTCTGACAAAAATTCGGGGGATGTAGGAAGTCCAGTTCAGTGGGACGGAAGTCAATGGTATATTAATGTAAGCAGTTCTAATAATACAATTACAGCACAATTGACTGGAACTGGAGCAACTAATGAACCATCTACTATTAAAAGAATACCAGATAATAGAAGTCTTGATGAAAAAATATACAAACTTAGAGTTGTAGTTCCAAGTCAATTATCAAATGCAAAGACACCAGAATCTGGATTTATTATTCAAGAATCCAAATCAACTGGAATAAGAAGTGATTCTGATGCTTCCGCGATCAGTATTAGTAATGCTGATTATGATTTTAATCGTAATCCAAGATTTATCAGTACATGCTCATTCTCTTCACCAATAATCACCGTTGTCGCAGAACTTCCTCATAATTTAAAAACTGGTGATTCTATTATCATTAAAAATGTCACAGATTCTACAAATACTGATGGATTAATCGATAAGGGATATAATGGAACTTATGATGCCACTGTTGTTGATGATCTGACATTTACATATACCACATCAAAGACACCTGGAGCATTTACAAATAATGTAAATAACAGAACAATATCACTTCCAAGATTTGAAAGAAATGATCTTCAAGAAAATCTATACATTTATAGAAATGAAATTATTTCAGAATATGATGACGGTGATCGGAATGGTGTTTATCATATCTATGCATTAAATGCAAATAATTCAATTGAAGATCAATTTACAAATTTAAAATATAGTCAGAATGTAACTGATCTCTATCCACAACTTGATAGAGATAACATTAATGATAATCCTAATTCTTCTAAAACATATGCATTAAGGTCTCCGATAGGAGAAGTTCAAACAGATGATCTGAAGAAGAGTATCACCAGAGAAACAACTGATAAGTTGTTAACAACTTTGGGTATTGGTCTTGATATATCGTCAGTTTTAAATCCAACATTAACATCTCCAACAATTGTTTTTGATAAAAATCATAGTTTTGCCGGTATTGTAACTGGATCTACTGCAGGAACAACATTAGGATTTACCGCTGGAACTTACTATAATGTAAAAATATCTACATCTGCTGATGCAGTTTCAAATCCCTCAACATTTGATGGAAATTGGAAGGGAGCAACTGCAGAAGTAGTCGTTGCTCCTGCAGGAAGTATAGACTCCGTAGAAATAATGAATGGTGGATCTAACTATTCTGCGGGAACGTATTACTTAGATAATCGTATTATTGGTGCGGGAACTGGCAATGATTTTGTAGTTGTGAATAGTGGTATTTCTTCTATAGTTGGTCAAGTTGTTCAATTCACTGGTGTTGGAACTGCAACTGATACATATCATCGTATTACTGGAGTTACTGCAAGAAATAGTGTTTCTATTGCAAGAACAACTGGTGATCCGGTAATCACTTCAGATAATTATGCACTCTTAACAGGACCATCTATTTCATTCACTGCTTCTGGAGATGTTGTTACTGCCACTGGACATGGATTAGCAGTCGGCAATAAGTTTAGAGTAATCGATGGTAGTAATAATAATGTTGGAGATTATATTGTCGGTGTTTCTACACTTACTAATAAATTTGAAGTTGCTGGTGGTATCGGAGCAGCATCAGGATTTATTCTGAAGCACGGTTTATCATCAAATGAAGGTGTTTCAGATAGAACAAATGAAAATCTACAAGCAAGAGGAGTCACTATTTTTGGTGGTGAAATATTAACACTTACTGAATCTGGTGGAATTATCAGTAGTGATGTTTCATTCTCCGTAAGTGGTGCTCAGGGTGGAGTCATTGAAAGATTCCCACTTGGAACTTATATTCAGGTGGACGACGAGATAATGAGGATTGCAAGTAGTAGTCTCAGTGGAGTTCCTGCTGATAAAATTACAGTAATTCGTGGAGCATTTGCAACTAGAGCAACTTCTCACCCAGTCAATTCTGTAATTAGGAAAATAAAAGTTCCTTCAATTGAATTCCGTAGACCGTCAATTCTTCGTGCATCTGGACATACATTTGAATATCTTGGATATGGTCCCGGTAACTACTCTACAGCACTTCCACAGGTTCAAGATAGATCACTGACAGAGAGAGAAGAATTCTTATCACAGTCGCAAGAAAGATCTTCTGGTCTTGTTGTTTATACTGGTATGAACAATAAAGGTGATTTCTTTATTGGTAATCAGAAGAAATCATCTGCAACTGGTGAAGAAACTAATTTTGATATTCCAGTTCCAACAATTACTGGTGAAGATCCAGCAAGATTAAGTGCCGTATTTGATGAGGTAACAATAAAGGAAAGATTAGTTGTTGAAGGTGGTAAATCAAATCAAGTCCTATCACAATTTGATGGTCCTGTTAATTTTAACAGTGACATTAAAGCAGATGGAACAGTTAAATTCACATCAACTTTAAAGATAACTGATGAAACTGATAATATTTTCAAAAATCCAGATACTGGTGCACTACAAATTGACGGAGGAGTGGGTGTTAATAAGAATGTTTCTATTGGATCCTCTCTCCATGTTCAATCCAATCTTGAAATTAGTGGTAATACTACATCCACTAATACTACTTCAGGATCATTAGTAGTTACTGGTGGTAGTGGTATTAGTGAGAATCTTTTCGTTGGTGGCAATGTAACTGGTGGTGGTGCTGGAGCATTCACTGGAAACGTAAGTGGTGTTGATGGAACATTCACTGGAAACGTAAGTGGTGTTGATGGAACATTCACTGGAAACGTAAGTGGTGTTGATGGAACATTTACAGGTGATGGATCTTTTGCTAGTGGTAGTGTTACTATTACATCTAATAATGTTACTGCAAGCAATTTTAATGGTGTTGCCACAAGAGCTGATAATGTTACCGGATCAGGAAACAGAATATTATTTAATAATTCTAGCAACAGTACGACAACTTCAAGTAATCTGGAATTTAATGATAGTAACGGAGACTTAACCGTTGGTGGAGATATCATCGCATTTTCTGCATCTGATATTCGTTTGAAATCAAACATCACTTCCATTGCTGATGCAGTCAATAAGGTAAAATCTTTGAGAGGTGTGACTTTTGAATGGAATGAAAATTCTGCACATGAAGGTTCTGACACTGGTGTAATTGCTCAAGAAGTTGATGCTCTCGGACTTCCAGGACTCATTCAAGAAAGACAAAATGGAGATCTAGCTGTTCAGTATCATAAGTTGGTTCCACTTTTAATTGAAGCAGTCAAGGAACTTTCCGATAAGGTCGAAGAACTTGAGCAAAAATTATCCGATAAATAACTCTAAAGCTTATAATAATGGCAAATATTAGAAAGTCATTTAATTTTAGGTCTGGTCTTCAAGTTGACAATGAGAATTTTGTAGTTAATGCAAATGGATTGGTTGGTATTGGAACTTCTGTTCCTACCCTTTATAAATTAAATGTATATGGAAGTTCGAGAACCACTGGATTAACTACGACACAAGATTTATTTGTAACTGAAAATGCTGAAATATCTGGTATAACGACTGTTGGAGTATTAACCGCAAGTAGTATAGATGTTGCGAATGGAGTAAATGTTGGTGGTGCTCTTACGGCCCTAACACTTAAACTGGCAAATGGAGAGACTGTTGATAATTTAATTGGATACGCTCGAACAACTTTTATTACTGATAATAATGGCATAGGAATTAATACGACATCAAAAGTTGGTATTGGAACAACAGTAACTCCAGGTGCTTCTGATCCACAACTAATTGTTTTGGGTGATGTTGATATAACAGGCAATACAACAATAACTGGTATCCTTACTACAACAGGTGATTTAAATATAGGATCTGGAATATCTTTCACTAGTAGCACTGGAAATGCATTCTATTCTGGAGTAATAACTGCAACAACATTTGATGGAGATATTGATGCTACGCATTTAACAACAGGAACAATTCCAGATGCACGTTTTCCTGCAACACTTCCTACAATTTCTGGTGCATCATTAACCAGTTTAAATGGTAGTAATATTTCATCTGGAACAATTGATGCCGCAAGAGTTGGAACTCTTAATCAAGATACAACAGGAACTGCTGGCGGTCTTACTGGAACACCAAATGTCGATCTTGGAATAACAACAACTGGAAATCTTACTGCAGGAACTATCACGGGAGCAGGACTTTCAGTAACCTCTATTGGTATTGGAACTGCCATACCTGCTAATACATTCCAACAGAGAGCAACTGGTGCTACAGAACTTCAGATTACGAGTGATACTTCATCGGCAAGTATAACTGTTGGTAGAGAACCAGGAACTAGTAATACAAATAATGCCGAATTTAGATATGGTGGTGCTGGAGGATTTGCACTTAGTAATGCACAATCACTTGATATAGTCAATTATGGAACAGGTAACTTTAACTATTATCTAAGTGCTAATAATGCTGGTGCCGCGGCAGGAGATTATGTCTGGCATAAGGGAGCAAATAGTTCTCAGTTAATGTCTCTCACTAAAGATGGCAATCTAGGAATTGGTATAACAAATCCCTCACATAAATTAGACGTTCAGGGAATATCCACATTTACTGGAAACGCACATTTTGAAAGTAATGTAACTATTGATGGCAATTTAACAGTTAATTTGGGTGGTGCATTTAGTGTAAGTGGACTTGTAAGTGCAACATCTTTCCAAGGAGATTTGCTGGCACCAGATGGATTGGCTACCATTATAGACACTGGAACTGGAAATGGTTCTAATGGATTATCATTTGTTAATACTGATGTCGGAACGACAGGTGTTTCTACTTTTAATAATATAAAGCAAAGCAATAATGCATATGCTGCTTTTGCAACTAACGATCCTCAAGGTTTTGATGCCATTGGTGGTAATGCACTGAGATTTGTAATTAATCCACCAACACTTCCAAGTGGATCTGGATCTCCAAGAGTTGTTGTTACTCAAAAAGGATGTATTGGTTCAGGTACAACCAATCCACAATGTGCTCTTGACTTAGGTTCTGCAACCGCTAATGATGACGGTGAATCATATTCCTCTGATAGGTTTATGATTTTACCTAAAGTCTCTACAACTAACAGAGGAAACTTAAACAACTTGACTGCTGGAGCACTGATTTACAACACCTCACTTAATAAAATACAGGTCTATACCGGTTCTGGATGGGAAACTGTAACTTCTAGTTAATATGGAGATATAAAAAATGGCAATTAAATCATCAGGCAATCCATTATCATTTTCTGAAATAGAGACTGAATTTGGATCAAATAGTTCTAGAAGTTTGGGAAACTATCGAGTTAGTCAGACCGTTGGAACTTTGACTAAAACTTTAGATACTGGAATACCATCATCAGGAGCAATAAAATTTAGTGAATTTTATGGTAAAAGATTAAATGTTGTGGTTGACTTCCACACTGGTGGTACAGAAAGTAGACAGAATGCAAAAAGTAGGTATAACGGTAATAGTGTAACTGTTATTGGTGGATTTAGGGGTAAAAAAGAAGCAGGATCTAAAATTCTTATTCATGTCAATAAAACGATTGGGTCCGCAAAAGGTAATCAGAATTATGTTGCCTTGAGAACTGGTAGTTGGAACTCTGATGTTGTTTTGAGTGTTGATATTGGTAGTAGTGGAGGATTATATGGTGCTGGTGGAGATGGTGGTAAAGGTGCTGATAGTTGGTCTGATGGTGGTAGTACTAATGGTAGTAGTGGAGGTAATGGAACTTCTGCACTAGGTATTGAGCATGAAGAAACTGCTGTTAATATTCAGGGTGGTGGAAGTATAAGATGTGGTTTTGCTGGTGGTGGAGGTGGTGCCGGAGCCCGTCAGGTTGACAGTGGTGCTGATAGAAGTGCCTGTGGTGGTGGAGGTGGTGGTGGAGCAGGATTCCCCTCAGGTTCCGGTGGAGAACGTGGAAATAGACGATCTGGTGGTGATGATGAGGTTGCAGTTGGTTCAAGTGGAGGTTCTGGACAGTTACAAGAAAATGGTGAAGGCGGAGAAGGTGGAGATAATGATGAAGAAGCAAAAGGTGGAGATGGTGGACATGGTGGTGACACTAATGAAAGTGCTCAGGGTGGAAATGGTGGCAGAGAATTAGATAGTTCGCAGGGTGGAGCAGGTGCAAATGGTGCTGCTATTCGTAAAAGTAGTAATAGTATTCAGGTTGATGTTTCAAATGGTGGAACTATTTCAGGTAGTACAAGTGCTACTGGAGTAGCATAAATATTTAAAAATACTTCGTTATGTCTGATAATTTTGTTGTGCGATATCGTGGTGCATTTTCACGTAAAGAATGTGCAGATTTAGTAAAGTATATTGACTATCTAGACAATAATAATTTGTTGTTTTATGACAGAGAAAGACTCCACTCTGTAGACAATAAAACAATAAACGTAAATAATGCTTTTAATCTTGAAGTAACTGCTGCATCCAGAATATCGCAGCAAATATTACCTAACATGAAGGTTTGTATTGATGAATATATTGATATGTTCAGTCTATTACAACATAGTGAGTTTGCTGTTTATGATTGTAAACTAAAGAAGATACCTGTCGGAGGTGGATTTCACTCTTGGCACTACGAGAATGGTTCACATATTTCAGCACCTAGATCTTTTGTTATTCAGGTATATTTAAATGATGAATTTGAAGGTGGAGAGACAGAATTTTTATATCAGAACTTACGAGAAGAAGCAGTAACCGGAGATGTAATTATATTCCCTGCCGGATTTACACATACTCACAGAGGTAATCCACCCATTGGTGGAACAAAATATATTGCAACAACATGGGCAGTTGTTCAAGATAATGGAGGACGAGAATGACAGAAACCTTGAAACTTATTCGATATGAGGAACCATTCCCACATATTATTGTTAAAAACTTTTATAATAAAGAGGAACTTGAACTTATTTGGGAAGAACTAAACTTTTATACAAAACCAGGAAAGTTACTCAAAGCAGAAGACTTTGGTGGTATTGTCGGGTATACAAACTCTAGTGCTCTTATATTAGATCAATTGTATAGAAACTATTCTAACGGTAAATGGTCTGGTATCAATGGCAATCCAAACTTTAGACCCTTGTCAAACATCTTGACAGTGAATAGAAAAATATTTGATTCTGGTATTCTTGATACCTTTGCCGAGATTCATGGGTGTTGTTCTATTGCACCAATGGCAAACTTTGATGCTACTAAGGTCAGATATTATCACGATAAAGAATATTATCGAGCACACCTTGATAAGTCAACTCAATTCTTAGCATTTTCATATTTCCATAAAGAACCTAAAAAGTATGAGGGTGGAGACTTATTCTTTCCAGATCATGATTATGAATATAAATGTGATAATAACTCAATAATAATCTTCCCTGGTTGGGTAAAACATGGTGTTAATAAAGTTTCTATCAAAGACTCTGATTATTATGATGGATATGGTAGATATTCTATTACAACTTTCTTCAGTAGTGTGTCTGAAAAGGATAACATTTGACAAAACTCTAAAAACCCTGTAGACTACCTTTGTCAGGGTTGAAGAGGAATCTATAAGACACATTAAGAACCGTCCACCAGGTCGCACTGGGGACGGTTTTCTGCTATAATAAGAAGGTAATCGAGGGAGACCTTTGACCATCACTCTCAGACCCCATCAACGCAAAGCACTGAATGAGATGCTGGCATATGACAAAGGTCAGTTGATCATCCCTACGGGTGGTGGTAAGACCTTGTGTATGATACACGATATTATTGAGAATCAAAAGTATATTGATAATGGTTCTACTATTGTTGTTGTAGCACCACGTATTCTGCTTGCAGAGCAACTTTGTAGTGAGTTTCTGGAAGTCATTGATACAACTCACACACATGTGATGCATGTTCATAGTGGTGAGACTTCACACTTCTCCACAACAAAAGCAGAAAAGATCAATCTTTTTGTAAATACTGCTAGAACTGCTGGTGAGAATGTAGTAATCTTTACCACATATCACTCTCTACATCGTCTTGTAGAAGCAGATATCGAAGTCAACACGATATACTTTGATGAAGCGCATAACTCAGTCCAACGTAACTTTTTCCCTGCTACGGAGTACTTTTCTGCTGATGCTGATCGGTGTTACTTCTTCACTGCTACTCCTAAGCATTCTCTCTCTATTTACAAGCCAGGGATGAATGATGCGGATGTCTATGGAAACGTTATTTGTAATGTTCCTGCTCCTTTGCTTGTCGATGAAGGTTATATTCTTTCTCCAAAAGTTGTTGTTAAACAATTAGATATGGTTCAGGACAAGCAGATGATTGCCGACCGTGATTGTGAGAATCTGATTGAGACAATTGATGAGAACTCACTGGATAAGATCCTGATTGCCGCACGTTCTACTAAACAGATTATCAAACTTCTGAGTCAATCTGACTTCCGTAATCAACTGGCAGAACGTGGTTATTCCTGTCTGTATATTACATCCAAGACTGGTGCAATCATCGATGGTCAGAAAGTCAATCGTGAGGTATTCTTTGATACTCTGAATACTTGGGGCAAAGATCCTAGCAAAAAGTTTGTTGTTCTTCATCACTCTATTTTGTCTGAAGGTATCAACGTCAGTGGACTTGAGGCAGTATTGTTCATGAGAAACATGGACTACATCGGCATCTCCCAGTCAATTGGTCGTGTCATCCGTCTGGGAGGGTCTCAGAAGACCTTTGGACTGGTTTGTGTTCCAGTCTATGATAAAGTGGGTATCAGCACTGCCAAGTCCGTTCAGGCGGTCGTTGATACCGTATTCAAGCAGGGTCAACCTGCCATCTCCGTTATCCGTCGTTGACCACTTGTTGAACTGGCCACCAGGAGTAGAAACCCTGCTCCACTCTGCTATAATACAAAGGTAATCGAGGGACACTCCCATGCACCTGATCGACCATCTTGAAACTCAAGTTCAATGGGGTAAAGTTTTTGGAGTCGTGGATTCTCTTTATAATGATAAAGGATTTACTTCCAATGCTGATAACTTTGCCCGTGCAACTGCGGTAGAAAAAGCAATCTCAAAGTTTTCAGATCTGGTTCGTGTGGATCAAACTGGTTATGATTTCACCTTTGGTGGTGAAAAGATTGAACTGAAGATGGGTAAGAATTTATTCTACAAACGAAAAGATGTTAATGCCACAAAAAAATTCAAAGTCAAATCTTTCCTGAGTGAGACTAAAACTGTAGAAGATTTTCGTCAAAGTAAAACTTTTGACTACATGATGGTGATTGATCTTACTGCACGTCGTGTGGTGATTGTTGAAG
>VMHT01117822.1_pt1 | contig 12769 bp, 37 predicted proteins | sample 4693611 | NCBI WGS metagenome assembly VMHT01 (sample SAMN12280063, study PRJNA550983) | marine metagenome | isolation source: seawater sampled from same location over 5 years 0.02-0.2 micron viral filtrate | place: USA: collected off the coast of southern California halfway between the port... ... | reverse complement strand
TATTCATCTTCAAGCCTCCGTGTATTCTTCGTAGATGTATTCTTCTGTTTCGATTCTAAGTTTTAGTTCATTCATTCTTCTTCACCTTTTCTTGCATCTGCTTTAGCCTTGATTCCATAAGGGTCTTTTGTAGGGTCGGAAGACTTAGAAGGCCACCAGTCACATAAGTAACTATCGAACTCCTTAGCGACTTCTTGCTTTACCTCTGTGTGAATGTTATTGTCATGATTGTAGTTCAATTTCATTTGATGTGTTATATCATAGAAATGACCCATAGCATCTGAAAGTAAATAACTTGCTTTGTTTGCACTTTTATTGTGAAACAATCTAAAGTCTTCTTTAGCCATACTCAACTTTTTCCAATCCCATTCCGTCATTTCTTTTCGAGTGTAACCCGCACCAGTTTCTAGGTAAGACTGAGTTAACCAATCACCCTTAACCCTGCATGGTAGTTGTGTGTCCATTGTGTGTCTTAGTAACCAATACGCTTTTTCAATATCATACAATGCCTCAGCGACATTTCTTTTTTCATCCTCTGTCAATTTCATTTTTCTCATCTTCCTTCCTTTGTTAGTTCTTTATATACTGAATTACTCCAGTGGGTGGTCTATGTTCATATCTCCTAGTGTCCATCGAAGGGCTTTGACCACACCCTCCAACGCTTTGTAATTTCTCATGTGATAGATACGCTCTTTCTTGTTATTGATTTGCATCTTAGTATAGTGCATGTTCTGTTTACGCTCTGCTTTGTCTAGCATAGAGAGAATCATTTCTTCTCCTCTAAGCCCTTTGAAATGCTCACTATCTTGATGGTCGTTCATCTTTATTCCTCTTCGTTCAGTTGCATTATTATAGCGAATCTTGTAAAGGAAAGGCTTTCACTTCCCTGCTCTGTTTCGATGAACAACTCAAACTTGTTGGGTCGCCATTCGTTTATGTCAATTCCTGCTGATGATAGTTTCTTCCATGCGTCTGCGTATTCACTTGGCTCGATATTAGTACCGGTCTTGTGGCAGTAAAACCTCACCAGTTGTTTGATGTGAGTAGCCATGACTTTTTCATATTCTTTTTTATCTAAAGCACCCATGACTTTCGCTTGCTCTTCCATAACATCTGAGAAAATATCAGCGTCACTACCGTCTTCGGTTTCTAACCAAGACACACCGTAGTCGTCTTTGACTGAACGCCATTCGTTTCTATCATATTTCTTGAGGAGTTCTCGCTCTACACTGAGTCTGTTACATCTTTCGACTGATGTAGAGTTATCTCCAAATGGGAAACTTCGCCGCATCAAACTCTCTCCAATTTATCTTTTATTTCTTGAATTCTTCTGTCTATGTGGTACTGTGCCTGTCCCATCTCCTCCATCGCATGATGAGGCATCTGTATACAGTCAGGCCAATCTATTGATTCGTATTCGTCAATTGCATTCTCAAGGTGATTGAGTGCTTGCTCTAAGTGTATTAGTTCTTCTTTTATTTCATCTATTTTGCTCATATTTATTCCTCTCCTTTCATGTTCTTTACTATGTTAGAAACATCGACCTTGTAAGTACCGCTTTCGGTAGTTTCTGTTTCCAGTGGAAGTGTAGGTTTCTCATCCGTTTCTGTGGTTTCTTGAGAAGGTCGGTAGCGATGGTCGCTTGGAAGTGGGGGTTTCTGAGAAGGTTGGTCTATTTCTATCTCGATGTCTTTGAGTTTCTTGCCTGCTAAATCGCCAAATGCTCTTGGGTCATTTGGTATCTCCATTTGCATAGGTGTTTTAGGTTCGATGAGATAATTAGCACCAGATACGGTACAGATAACCTCTATCAAATCTATCTTACCAAACTCACTGCTATGAACATGGGTTTCAAACTCATGTCCATTACTCTTTGCCTGTTCCAAATAACGATATGTCTGCATGGTCTTTTCAAGTTTAATTGCTTGCTCGTTTAATTCTTGTATTTGTTTTTCATAATCTTCTTTGTTCATTCTTCATCCCTACCTAACATATTTGCTATATCATAATCTTTGACACCTGCCTCTAGCATTCTATCATACAGGTTATTTAGAAACTGCTCTTGGTCTTTTATTTTGCTATTAAGTTGATGTGCCATATGTTTTAGAAAATGTATTTCTTCAACGAGTCGCTTCGCTACTATCCTAGTATTGTTAATCTGTAATTTGTCTTTGTTCATATTTAATCACCTCTAGTGAATGGGTTCTTTCTTGTGTCTTTCCAGCACTGGTCACATATCTTGTGAAGTGGATGGATGTTGATGCTACTTCGTTTCTTACATCGCTTGCATTCTAATATCATTCAAAGCATCTCCACTATTTTTTCATCTCCATATTCCCATGCGAGTTTTTTTCCTTTGTGTTCTATACCAAGCCAAAAGATAAAGTCAAGATAGCGATTGTTTTCTTCACGCAACCGTTTGACTTCTGCTTTCTCCCACAAGTTTAGATTGTGTACAGTCTTGACGGTTTCACGCAGCCGCTTAACTTCTTCAAGGAGAAGTGGTGCGTCTGTCACTAAGTTTGCCGTTGCTTCGTTTGGTGACACGGTGCAAATCTGTACATCTCCGGCATCATTAGCGTAAGCAATTTGAGGATTGTAAGCGACAATATGATGAGCCAATGCACCCTCATGTCTAGTATCTCGCCATTCACCCTGTATGTGTCCTTCGTATTTGTCTGTGTCAATCATTCTTCTTCACCTTCCCACCATCCATTGTAAATCTCAAGTGCCGAACCACTAATTTCTGCATGAAAAGAACGGTTAATTGCATCGTGCAATTTCTCGTTATCCTCACGCAATCGGTTGATTTCCGAGAGTAAGTTGTCATGCGCTGATGCCTCTATACCATCCCTTTGCATACTACGGAGTAAGTCATTCTCTTCACGCAGCCGCTTAACTTCTTCAAGGAGAAGTGGTGCGTCTTCAATCAACAGTTGTTTGGCAATTCGTATCATGTCGTGGTTCTCGTATTTGTCTGTGTCAATCATATAACTCACTCCATCTTGGGTCTGTATCTCCATCTGCTAATAGCGCATCATCATACTTCTGTACTATGTCCATGTACTTCGCCAGTATCTTGTTCTCTTTCTGCAACCGTATGACTTCTGCAAGGAGGAGTGGTGCGCCAACAAATAACGCCCTTAAGCACCCCCCATCCACATTAGTATCTTTTACACCATCGGGTAAAGTAGCAATCTTCTTCCCTTCTGCATCAAATATAGTATAACTTGAGTAGTTGGTTTTCACCTTCCACGGTGTAGGTGCTATACTTTCTATGAATGATAATCTCTTGTCATCAAACAATTCTGTGTGTTTACTATACAATTTACTTCCATGCCCTGCCTGTTCAACTTTTATTTCAATCATTCTTCATCACCTCACAGAAGTTATTGAACCAATCAGTTCTATCTTCGTGATTACAATTTTCCCACACATCAACTACTTGCTCTATCCATTCACGCAACCGCTCGACTTCTGCGAGTAGGTCATCGTAAATCTCTAAGTTGCGCTTCCATTGAGGCTCATCTTCTCCTATGTCTATGAAGTCAAGGAATAGTTGCCTCATGTTTTCGTATTTGTCTGTATCAATCATTGGTGAATCAACTCCAATATAATTTCCATTTGTCCGTTACTGTATTCTATCTTACAGAAAGGTAATGCCTCTCCGTGTCTTGTTTGTATTGTTTCATTCATTCCTTCACCTCAATTTCGTATTCGTTTCTCTCTAATGCATGTTCAATTGCATCCTTCCAACACTTGAGGAAGTAGTCAAGGTCATCCTTAACAGCGCAGTTTTCAATGTCGTGTTGAATATCTTGTAAGACTGATTGATAGATTAGTTCTTTGTCAATGTAATATTTTGCCATACTTATTCCTCTTCTTGAATCAGTTTTGCTTCTTTCAATCTCTTATTCTTCAACAATCGCTTGATGAATTTCGCTCGGTATCTACTGTTACTTGCTTTCTTTTGGTTCTTCGTTGGCATTTTTCTCACTCCTCTTCCTTTGTTAGTTCTTTATATACTGAATATCATTCTTCCTCTTCATTAACATAACTGTTACTTACGACAGGGTTTGGGCAAAACTTAGCGTATTCCTCAACTGTTTTGATATTAGTGTTGTGAGTTTCGTTTGATATATTGAATGCTTCGGCAACCAAAGCCTCGCCACCAATCGGTGCAAGTTCAATGATTTTGGATTGTAATGAATACATATCTTCACTAAGTCGTAAGATACTTTGTCGTCGTTGTTCAAACTTTATGGAAGGGCAGTTCTGCTCTAACTCATAAGTGTAATTCCTTATCTTATTAGCGATAGTATAGTTTTCAATCAAGGTAACTATCCTGTAAGAGTCGCTTCGCCAATCTCTAACCAAGTCGACAAGAGAGTGTTCAACATCGTAAAACTTTATCATCGCTTGCGCTACTGATGCACCCTTCTCGATTTTCTTTTGATGCTCGACCACTTCGTCATGAATTTCATGGTGGTCAGCATAGTATTTGGTAGCCGCCTCGTAGTGTTGGGCTATTGTAATACCAAGTTGTTCGGCTTTGTTTTTCACCAATTGCCTAGTCGAATCCGCTTTGGACTTAGTAAGACATCGTGTAATGAAACCGATGTTCTCAGTATACCAAGCGTCAAAGGCTTTCATAGTGTCAGCCGTTATAAGCATCCTATCATTGTGATTAGGTAGTCTGTAATTGGTTTGATGAAATGTAAAGTAATTTCTCTTACGCTTGATTTCTTCCCCACTAGGTAACTTACCGACTGAGTGACTTACACCCTTTTCATTGATTGCTTCTTGCATGTCTTGAGGTATGTCGAATATACGAATGTCTTTGTCTTTGTTAGGGTTGTTAAGGGCTGATGTAAAAACTACCATCCCTTTGTTTTTGATGTCCCATGATAGTTCTTTCAAAACATTGAGTCGGTTGACTAACCTGTTCAAGTAACCTAGATATGGCATATCTTTTTTGTATTCAGCGTGAAGGTTAGGTCTTGAACCAGTACCGTCATTGGCATGACCTTCGCTATTCCACCAGTGATTGCTATGCCATGACTTGAGTAAAGGATATTGCTCATCAGTCTGTTGCATTTGGTAGACCATTTTCTGAAAACTATTCATCCATTGAGTACCGTTCCAGTTACCGTTGGCATCTGCAAGGTGTACCCAATTTCCTCCATTGAGTTGAGTGAGTGCATCCCACTGTGCGTATGTCCCTTCGTTTCTTCTTGCTTTCAATTTTGTTCTTTCTGTTTTTGTTCTTTCTGTTATCATATTTATTCCTCTTTGTTTTCTTTTTTGTTCGGGTCTTGGTAATTTTCTATACCAAGTATTTGTGCTATCATTTCGTTAAGTGTCATCATTGTGCTTCCTCCTTCTTCTTGTACCATACTGTTTCGTTACCTGCAATTACCATGACTGTTATATCTTCTAAATCATATCCACGACTCAGTAAGAAAGGTACATTCTCATCGGGGCAACTCGATGCAAACATAGTGTAACCAAAGTGCGGAGGGTCGATTTTATCTCTCATCTCCCACAGTATTGTTTCGCTAATATGTGCATTGTCAATCCAGTCTACTTCTTCTTCCCAACTCATCTCTTAAGCCTCCTTGTTCTTGTCTTGCCATCCCAAACCATGACCTCGTATTGAGGGTCAGTAGAGTCTACTCTCCGAAGTTCCTGTGACCTTCCCCAACATAGCCATTCGATAGCCGCATCTTTAGTCTTGAATCTGTGTTGCCAGTAAGCAAAGCCGTCTATTCCGTATTGGTTGAACCGATACTTACCAGTGCCACTTACTTGACAGGTTTTGTTATCGTCAAATTCTTCTTGCCTCTTTAGGTGAGGGTATTGCTCTTTTTGTTCTGCTGTGTATTCCATTTCTTTCACTTCCCTTTCTTTGTTGGTTCTTTATATATTCAAAAACTGAATTCATTTGAATATGATTCATATTCATAAGTGTCTTTCCATTGAAGAATTTTATCTCTAAATTCTAACCATTTTTCACCGAATGCACATTCCATATTTCCATTAATTTGTTGTCTATTTCTCAATCGCTGTATGTTATCGTAAAGTGCCGCAATCATCATTCTTTCAATTTGCTTCATATTCAATCTCTCCCGTTTTCTATTTGTCTAAGTATTTCTCTTTCTGTTAGTGGATGGCTTTTCTTGTCCATCATTTGACTGTAAGTAATCTCACCATCGCCACCGTCACCGTGATAGTTACAAGCATAGCCGATGTTAAGTTGGCATGCTTTGTTGTGAATCCACTTAGCGATAGTCGCTCTTTGGAAAGGTGTCATATCACCTTGTAGTATGAATAAATATTCTTGCTTGTTCATATATCATCACCTATGGGGATTGCTTCCCAATCGAATTGGTCTTTGTGCTTTCTGTATAAGATGTAGCCATCCATTGTCCTGTTAATTGCCTTGCTCGGTAAAGTGCTACGGTAGTAATACTTACTTCCGTATTGAAACACTGTATCGAAATTATCCATTTTAGTTTTCATGTTTCTCATCTTCCTTCCTTTGTTAGTTCTTTATATATTCAATCTTCACTGTAGAGTTTGAATTGCCTTTCTATAATAGTAAAAGCATCTGTAATGCGATTACCTGCATATTCTTTTGCTTTTTTCAACGCTTCATCATTGTGATAGCCGACACAGAATCCCAATTCATCGAAGCAAGTGCCTCCAAATTTAATGTAGTATCTTGTAAATATGTCTTGTTTCGCCAGTGGCTTTTCTCTTTGTGGCTCAGCGATTTGTTCCCACCGTGATTCATTGAATAGTTCCATGTTATCTTCGCCAAATCTTAAGGCAATTATCATCCATTCTTTCTCTTCGTCTGTCAGTTTCATATTTATTCCTCCTCAAGTAATCCTAGTTCATCATTGTCAATACAGCGTTGGACATATTCACGGAAGGTTTCTTCCATAATCCATCCGTGATTTTGGTAGTACCATTCTTGGTATTCTTTGTAGTCATCAAAGAGTGCTTGTATTGTTTCCGACTTCATTCTTCTTCACCCCTATCATCCTCTATCATTCCCCATGATACCATAAGTTCGATTAAGTCCTCTTTACTCTTATATTCGCAATCGCTAACCTTCATTCTTCATCATCCTCGTCAATTAACCAACAAATATGTCTGCCGTCGTCTGCTCTAACATCACCGTCTAGTTCAGCCTCAGCACCGCAAATTTTGCATTCTAACTGAATCTGAGCCTCATCGAAAGTTCCCGATTGATTGGCCATCCTCCAGTTCCATTGATGGTAGCCTCTTTTCTTGCATTCTAGTAAGTCTCTTTTGTTCATTCTTCATCCCTCGGATTGATTACCATAATTGGTTTGTCTATACTGTAAGCGTCTATTGATGCTTTACAGTCATGTGCTTTGCCAGTGACAAAGTTGAATCTACCAAGCATAAACAACAGCCCGTTAGTAGTATATCCTTCTTCGATATATTGGACTATCTTGTTACGCATTGTTTCTTCTGCATTTTCTTTTGCTTGTGTTATTATGTCTTCTAGTTCTTCTATTGTTATTTTCATGTTCATTCCTCCTCAATCGTTACTTCTTCTGCATCAGCACAGACGGAAGTTCCGTCTACAAGTTTGGCAATTTCAAGTCCTCCGACCCAAACGCCTTCCTCGATTTCTTCTGCTGTCAAGTTTGTTTCAATCTCAGTTGTGTATGTCACTGTTAATGTATATGTTTTCATTGTTCTTCATCTCCTATCCGTTGTGTTTTTTATAAGTTGAAATTCTATTTTCGCTGTCATCATGATGTTCATCAGTCTGTAGTAAGCCGTTTCGCTGTGCTTTGCCAACTCAGCAAAACCTTGGATGTCTTCTATGATGTCCCAAAATTTGTCCGAGTCTAGTTCTTTGTGTCTGCCGGTTGTAAAAATCTCATTCTGTTGCATATTCATTTTTCTTCATCTCCTATTCTTTGTTAGTTCTTTATATATTCAATTCTCTTTTTTGATTGATTCAATCATGTAGTCAGCCGCTTTTTGGGCTTCGTGAAATGCCATACCAAGAGCCTCATCTTTGTCCTCACAGGCTTTCAACCATGATTGTAGATAAGCCGCATTGTTAGCGTTCTCTTCTTGTACTGAGTCCGGTACGAATTCGCCACCGAGTCGCATGACTACAAGCATGGATGATAGTTCTGCAATCAACTCTTCAAAGGCGTATGCTTTGCTACCAAAACCGTTGCCTAGTGGCCGCTTCAATCTACTTGTATGACCAGTTGAATGCCCTGCTTCATGGAATGCTGTCATTACCTCGCCAATTGGAGTGATGAAAGAATCATGTGTTGGTAGTTGGATAAGGTCAGCACTGCTTCGATAGAAAGCCCTGTTACCACCAGTCTTGAAGGTGATACCTTCGTTCTTGATGTAGTCGTTAAAGTGCTTCATCATATCGTGGGTCGGCTTGACTTCTGCTGTTGGGTCGGGCTTTGGTGCCTCGTAGTCTTCGCATTGTTCGATGTTGAATACCTCATACCACTTTCTAATCCATCGGTATTTGATTTCGGTAGTGCCGTCATCTTGCTCTTCTTCGTATGCTTTTCTTTCAGCATATTTGACAATAGTTCCAGTATTCTTTTTCAGCCCCACAATTGAATGCCCCATTTCCTTTAGTTGATTTCTTGTAGCGAATCTTAGGTCAGTCCAACCTCTAAACATCGCTTCAATCATAAGCCTCATTGGATTGCCGCCTCGATAATCTTTCTTGCTTTTTAGATTGAGAGGGATGCCGTCAAATCCAGTGCCGTTAGGCTTCCAAGGCTTTCGCCAAGGAAGATTGCCGGTTGTGATTGCCTCAGCAAATGCGCCAAACCAATCTTGTTCGCATTTGTCATTCCATTCTTTTGATTTTTCTGGGTTGTATTTTCTCTTGCTCTTGCTCTTTGCCATATTCTTCATCTCCTATTCTTTGTTAGTTCTTTATATATTCAAATCTTTCAAGGCACTTTCTAAAGTGCGTATCGCTCCACTGAATAGGTCTATTTCGTGGGGGTCTGTTTCTTTATCGAGTAATGATTTCAGATGCTCTACTGCATCAATCATGTCTTTTATTTGACCTGCTTTATTTTTGTGTAATCCTAATTTCGTAATCATGTTTGTTCATCTCCTTATCTTTGTTAGTTCTTTATATATTCAATTCCATAGTTCTCTTATTTGTAGTGCGTTTGCTTCATAATTCATTCTTTCACCTCATAGATTGGTTTGATTATCATTTCATACACCTCGTCATAGGTTGGAACGGGTGAATCATCAACATGATTCACTATACCATCATTGTGATGCACTCCTGTATCAGCATTGAAGAACTCCCATGTGCGGTCATCCCAAGTGTCGTGATGCCCTGCACAATCTATTGCTATACGCACATACTGTCCGTTCACAAGGTATCTATAAGTGCAAACATAACCTAAAAATGTAGGTGTATATTTTTCGTATTTGTCTGTTTCAATGTTATATACTCTTCTTGTTATGTTCATATTTATTCCTCCAATAGTTCTTTTAGTTCGTCAGCCATGCACATGCCCCATCTTTCGTCACATTGTTTAGCCAGTTTCATAGCCAATTTAGGGTCGGCCTCTTCATACTTTATGGCATCCATAAATTTCTGCCCGTCATGCACACCATATCCAATCATGTGCATCATTAAATCATACATTTCTTCTGTTATACTTATTCTCTTTTTCATTTTATTCACCTATTAGTTCTGCTATTTCTTCAAATTCATCTATTGCTTGGTTGATTGATTCCATCATTTCGATAGATTGATTGCTTTCAAATTCCTCTATTGCTTTGTCGACTGATTCCATCATTTCGATAGCGTGGTCGTGTAGTGGTGTGTTCAGTAATGATAGTACCTTGTCTAGTATTGTGTCTTTGGTTGTTTGAAACATTTGATTCACTCCTCTTCCTCATTTGGCATGCGAGTTACTTCACATGATGCCTTGACATATACATGATAACGAGTCACTCTAATGTTTATTTTCAAATCTGCTGACTCTACCCATTCGTAATTCCTATGGCTGTTAACCTCACTGGCAACTTTGTTAACATAGTCACAAGCATATTTAATTGGTATATCTACAGTGACCGAACTCAAAAATTCTGTCGTCATTCGGACTCCGACTTTTTTAGTTTCTTTCTCTTTGCATAATTGCCTTAGTTTTTTTATTGCCGCTTTGCTGTCATTCTTGTATTCAAATACTTGCCTTTCCATTTTTCTTCATCTCCTATTCTTTGTTAGTTCTTTATATATTCAAAGCCATCTTTGCTTGATAGCGTAGCCGTCATTATAGAGGACATAGGATAAGTGATAGATAAGGTCAAAGCCCATATCCATACCGCATCCTCCTCGCTTGATGCCGTCATATTTGTCGCTGATTTTACCGTCAAGTGCCTTTGCTACAAGGTAAGTATAATCGTAAGGGTAATCATCTTTCAAGAATCTCACCGCTATATGTCGAGTCATACCCGACTTAGATACATGCTTCAATTGTGTGTAAAGTGTATCGCCTTCTTTTATTGCTTCTTTCAGTTTTGTTATTGCTTCTTCTTTGTTCATGTTTAGTCCTCCAGTTTTCTTCCTGCTTTAATCTCGACAATGGTGCCGTAGTAGTATGATAGTTTCGACTTCCAAAGTTTGTTCGGGTATTCAGTTCTCAAGTATTTGAGCAGTCCTCTAACAGTGGGGAAGTTGTAAGCCTCTTCGTGGCAAGCACCACCTATCAATTGATTGCCATTTACCAATGTTAGTCCCTCGTCTTTATCGTAGTAGTATTGTGTATTCCATATTATCATGTTTGTTCATCTCCTATTCTTTGTTAGTTCTTTATATATTGAATGTCATTCTTCTTCTCCAAATGCTACGCAGTCTCTCTTTAGTGACTTCATTTCATTGAAGTATGTCTGTCGTGATATGTCGAATTTGTGCTGATGGACTTCGTTCATAGAATTGATAGTAGTTATACAGACATCTCTTGGATGGCTACCGTAACCGTATTGGAACGGCACAACCTTGAGTAAGTTCATATCTAAATCGTATATCCTTGCCGAAAAGTAACTGTTACCGTTTATTCTGTCAAACCATGTTTTTATTTCTGCTATGTTTTTCTTTGTCATGCTTAATCATCTCCTATTCTTTGTTAGTTCTTTATATATTCAAAGTTTAATTATATTGGTTTCTCTTGGTTTATGTGGCTTTGGTAAAGCGTATTGAATCATATGCTCAAGTAATTTATCGTCATCTTGGTATAAGTATGTTGAACGAAGTCGATATGTCGCAGCGATTTTACGAGGGTTATTCTCATCTCTTAACCATATCAAGTATTCACTGTGTGGGTTAATATCTATCCCCTCAAAATCGTATTGAGTTCCGTTCACTGTCAAAATGCCAGTATGCTTCCAGTGGGTTTTCTTGTTAACTTGAATTGTGTTCATGTTTGTTCATCTCCTATTCTTTGTTAGTTCTTTATATATTGAATGTCAGTGTTACAATCGAGTCGGCTCGCAGTGAGCCGGTTATGATATTTTTAACCTGTATAATGGTCATAATTGGAATGTTTACAGTTATCTAGGAAGCCCTAGAGATAAGTAATATAGATTAGTATAGTATAATAGTTGTATATATTGTAATGTTATTATGTTATTATTTGCTTATGGCTCTCAGTGCCACGATTCCTTATGTGAATAAGAAACCTCGCTGATACTTGATTGATGTCGTGGGGTAGTTGGGTGGGTTTGGTTCGGTGGCTCTCTCCGACAACAACCGAGTTTTTCTCAGCATGCTTACTTTGTTAGTTCTTTATATATTGAATGTGAAAGCCGCCCCGCAGTACCCCGTTTCACGCAGTAAGATAATAATCAAACGGATGGTAACAAAGCCGAGCGGCTTGAATGTGATTGAGGTTATCCCGCCTCAGTCGGCTGCTTAAGCATAGTTAACCGACCTTACTATACTCAAGACTAGTCGTGCTATTCCTCGCATTTACTCAAGGGCATAGAAACCGATGACAACCGGGCAACCAGTGAATGAATCGCTGGTTGGGTTGGTGGTTGTCGTCGTTGGTTTCTCACTACCAATCCTTTGTTAGTTCTTTATATACAAAACCACCCGACTGGCTCGCAGTGCATCGGTTTGCCTGTAAATAACTATCATCAGGGCGGCTAGTTTTTTCCGCTTAGTTAGATAACGCATGAGTGCGGCGTTCTATAGAATGCGACACTGCGAGCCGGACAGCCACGACGGACAGCGTTCTATAGAACGGGGTACTGAGTACAGGGGTTTAGTTCGTAGACTAAACCCTCCCTATAGAACGATGTACTGAGAGCCTGCCCCCTACGCAGTACCACGGTCTTGGGTTTAGACGACGGTGGGTTTAGACGCTTAGGCGGAGGCATGGGTTTAGATGTGGGTTTAGACTCCTTTTAACCACACACGGCGCTCGACCAAAAAAATTTTTAGAAAACTTTTTGGTATACCTAAACTACCGGAGCCTTTTTGTTCTGTTCGCTCATGGGTTTAGACATGGGCGCATTTGAACAGGCTTGGAAACTTCTCAAAGAAGAACCTCTACTTTGCCCTAGTTGTCGAGGTACTGGAGCAGATTCTGAAAGCCATCCTATGTACGGTCCTATACCTTGTCGGTTATGTAACGGTAGCGGTATGCGAATGAGCGTTAGTCCTATGGCTATGCAACAGTATCAAAGTCGATTACCAGACGAGCCT
>VMHT01139399.1_pt1 | contig 12773 bp, 8 predicted proteins | sample 4693611 | NCBI WGS metagenome assembly VMHT01 (sample SAMN12280063, study PRJNA550983) | marine metagenome | isolation source: seawater sampled from same location over 5 years 0.02-0.2 micron viral filtrate | place: USA: collected off the coast of southern California halfway between the port... ... | reverse complement strand
CCTCCGTTACCTTTGCGGGGGGAGCCGACACGTTAAATGGAGCCATTACAGACTCGGCACAATCTATAACTTTAAACAGTGCCAGTGGATTTCCTACAGGTGGTGGTCGAATTTTGATTGGCTCAGAACAAATAACGTATGGCGGAGTTAGCAGTGCGATTTTGACAGGATGTGAACGCGGGGTTAACGGAACAACGGCAGCGGCGCATTCTGATGGCGCAGCGGTAACGTGCTGTACTCTGTCTGTCACAGATTCTGATGGTCACGGTGCGTTAGAAAATGACTTTGTAACTTTTACAAATGCAGCAAGTCTTGGCGGGGTAATAACTGCAAACGTTTTAAACCAAGAGTATCAAGTAACGCATGTTGTAAGTGCTACCGTCTTTCAAATTGAGGCTAGGTCTGTTGCATCTATTGAAAGCATTACTACAACCTCTGGGTTAAACCCTACTTTTGTTTTTGCTAACACCAGCGATACAGGAAATGGTGGTGGGTCATCAGTTGGAGCGTATCAAGTCAACACGGGATTAGACACCTCTGTTGGTGGTACGGGCTGGGGCGCAGGAACATGGGGTCGTGGAACATGGGACTCAGCGTCAACACTTGCAGCGGGTGGTTCTACCTTACGTATTTGGAGCCACGATAACTTTGGCGAAGACCTGTTAATAAACGTTCGTGATGAAGGTATATTCTATTGGGACAAGTCTGGTGGTATTACGGCAAGAGCGGTTTCTCTTTCCAGTTTAGGTGTAGCAACAGATAATATTCCGACCATCGCAAAGCAGGTATTAGTTTCAGACAAAGACAGGCACATTATAGCTTTTGGTTGTGACCCAGAAACAGCGATAGGTACACAAGACCCTTTGCTTATTCGTTTTGGCAGTCAGGAGAGTTTTACTGATTGGGCGGCTAAAACCACAAATACCGCAGGAGATTTACGCATTGGGTCTGGGTCAGAAATTGTAACGGCCGTTGAGACTAGACAACAAATCCTAGTCTTTACCGATGTATCTCTTCACGCCATGCAATTTCTTGGACCTCCGTTTGTATTTGGTATAAACACCGTTTCTGAAAACATAACAACAGCGGGTCCATTGTGCGCTATAGCAGTGAACGACAACGTTTTTTGGATGGGGCGCGAAGAGTTTTATATTTATTCGGGAGCGGTACAAAAACTGCCCTGTTCAGTTAAAGATTATGTCTTCTCTGACTTTAACCAAGATCAAATTGAAAAAGTTACAGCAGCAAACAATAGTTCTTTTTCTGAAATATGGTGGTTTTATCCGTCTGCAAGTAGTGAAGAAAATGATAGATATGTTATTTTTAACTACGAACAAAACATATGGTATTATGGAAACCTAGGCAGAACGGCATGGATGGATCGAGGCGTAGACGAAAACCCAATTGCCGCTTCAACAGACCATTATCTATATGATCATGAAAGTGGTTTAGATGATGGAAGTAACGCGCCGGCTACTGCCATAACTTCTTTTATAGAAAGCAGTCAAATGGATTTAGGCGAGGGAGATCAGTTTGCGTTCTTGTCTCGATTAATTCCAGACATTACGTTTAGAAACTCAACATCTAACTCACCGACAGCGACCTTTACACTTAGTGCTAGAAACTATCCTGGGGGTCCATACATACAGACAGAGGGGGATAGTGTTGTAAAGACAGCTTCCGCTCCTGTGGAACAGTTTACAAACCAAGTTAACACAAGACTTCGGGGCCGATCTTTTAATTTAAAAGTTGAAACAGAAGCGGTAGAAACCACATGGAGATTGGGAACACCAAGGGTTGATGTTCGTCCAGATGGGGGTCGTTAATGTCTAGGAATCTTGTACGTCCGTTCTTTCCCATACCGCCGCAAGAATACAATCAAGGTTACTTTAATGAAGTGATCAGGGCGTTCTCTGTTTATCTTGATCAGATGCAAAACCCTGGAGAGGGAAGGCACACAAAACTGGTGCTAACGGATTTGCCAAAAAGCGACCAAGGATTAGAGCCCGGATCTTTGTTTGAATACCGAAATGCTGCGGGTGATATGGGCTATATAAAGATAGCTACTGCTGATCAAACTAATTTGCTAACTGTATCGGCAACGGGTGCCGTTGGGTCTGTTACTGTAACTACATAAAGGCGTGGAAAAGAAAACTACGTTCTGTTAGTATGATGTCAAAAGGATTTAAGCCATGGGTCTTATAAAATCATTAGCTGGGTTAGCCGGCCTTGCAGTTGGCGGACCAATGGGCGCAGCTCTTGCTGTAGGCGCTACCGAAGCCGCGCAGGGTGGAGACTTTAAAGACATCTTGGGCAGTGGTTTAAAAGGGTTTTTTGGAGGCTCGGCAATTACCTCTGGTATAGGAGCCCTCCAAGGTGCCGGCCTAATGAATACTGCAAGCCCCGCGGCCTTGGCTCAAGCAGGGGGTGCGGCGGGTAAAGCAGTGCCTCTTAGCGGAATGGCGGGTGGCGGCGGCGGCGGTGGGATTGCATCTCTGGGTCGAAACATTTTTGGCGGTGGACCTGCCGGCGGTGGCGGAACAGGCTTGATGGGATTGATGAGAGACAACCCGTTGATTACTGCACTGGCGTTACAGGCTTTTGATGAACAGCAATATCCGGACGGTGTTAAAACCAGTACTCCTCTACAAGAAAGACAGTTAGCTACTGGAGAAAGACTGCCAGACTATGAGGGTAGGGTGTTTACTCCTATGCGTTACGCCGCTCAAGGGGGCATGATCGAAGGACCAGGGACCGGCACCAGTGATGACATCCCCGCAATGATCTACCAAAACGGAGAGCCGGTACAAGAAGCACGGTTGTCTGACGGTGAGTTTGTTCTTCGTGAGAAGGATGTTCTGGCTGTTGGTGATGGGGACAGAGAAAAAGGCGCCGCTCGATTGTACGCGATGCAACGGAATATAGGATAGGGCCATGGCTGATCAGACACAAACCGTTCAACAGTTGCAACTCCTTCCGGGCTACCAAGAGAAGTACCTAAAAGATCTGTTGGCTAACGTATCATCGATTAGCGAGAAATCTCCCCTTGCAGATGTGGCCGCACCTGATGTCATGCAGTTTACTCCCAACCAGTTAGAGGCAATCCGCCTTGGTCGGGCAGGCATTGGCGCCTATGAGCCCATGATGCGGGAAGCAGAGGCTAGCTTTGATACAGCGGGAACAGCATATGACTCTGGTATTTCTGCACTAGCAGGAACCACGGGTGGTTTTGATCTAAGCGGCTATGCTGGTGATGTGGCCGAGGGCCAAGAAGGACTGCGCGGAACAACCCGTACCTTTGCAGATAGCGCCGATCAGTACATGAATCCATACGAAGACGCTGTTGTTCAACAGGCGTTGGCCGATATTCAACTGGCTGGACAGGAACGTGCTGCCAAGATTGGTGGAGCAGCGGCTGGCGCGGGAGCCTTTGGCGGATCTCGCATGGGCGTAGAGAATGCTATGCTTAATCGAGACATCCTAGCACAGTCGGGCAGAACCGCTGGGCAACTACGTCAGACCGGATATGAAAGCGCACGTAAAGCGTTTGAGGATCAGATGGCGCGAGAAGGTCGGGCCGCTACGGGCATCGTGAACATGGGCAGTGATTTGGCAAACAAGGGCATGTCTGCTTTTGAAAACCAGATGAACCGCGGTCAACAGGCCAGCCAGATCTTTGGGCAACTGGGTCAGGGTATTGCCGGCTTGGGTGCTAAGGAAGCAGCCTTGGGAGACATGGCGCAGAAGGCAGCGCAGAGTGACGTTAACGCTCTATATAACATCGGGTCGTTGGAGCAACAGCAACAACAGCGTGAGTACGATGTACAGCGGCAAGGACAGATGGAACAGGCTTATGAGCCTTATAGAAGGTTTGGCTTTATGTCTGACATCTTCCGAGGTGTTCCGTCTACTAGCAGCACTTTATCGCAAACTACTGTGCCATCACCCAGCCCACTTAACGCTGTCATGGGCAACGCGATGGGACTTGGAGCCTATCAAAACTTCTCCGGTTATTAAGGGATCAACGTTATGCAGAATGAGGTCTTTAATCGGAGGTTGTTTCAACGCAAAGATGGCGCTCGGACGCGGCTTAACCAACTGGCTAGGGCCGATCAGCCTTCGGGCATACTTGCATCTAGCCAACCCTTGATTGATGAGGCGATGAAGTCGGTTCGCAGACCGGAAACCTCAGCCATACCTATGGATGTCGCTAAGGGTATGAGCGCGGGAAGAGCCGATGGTATGCCCATGGCCCCCGCACCAATGCCTATGCCGATGGCGCCACCTCCCGCTCCTGCACCAATGCCCATGGCCCCTCCTCCACAACAGATGGCCCAAGCACCACAGCCACAGCCTAACCTTAATCCTATGCGCCCTGGTGTTAGGACCATGGCTTTAGGTGGAGAGACAATCCCAGGCTTTGATAGTTTATTCCGGAGTGCTGCAACACAAGAGAGAATGGCAAAAGCAAAAGAAGAAGGGGACGCCCGTAGAGCGGCTGTTGCCCCTTTAGAAGGCGCAAGTTTAAACGTAACTCCAGAAGCAAGAGTCCGTATTCAAGAACAGGCAGGGACTGTTGCAGGGACCGAAGAAAAACTTCCGGACACATCTGTATTCACTGCTGAACAGATGGCCCAATACGCAGAGATAATGGCGGACACAGAGATGTCTCCAAAAGAAAAAGTAACGGCGCTTGATGTACTGGCAGGGGGTGATCCGGATGCTAAAGACAGGAAAGCCTCTGTTGATGACACCTTGAAGAAGAACAAACTTGGCAAGATAAACAGGAAAGCCTCGTTCCCCAAAATACTGACGGACATTAACGATATGGTTATATCCAAGGCCGGCTTTGATATTGCCAAGAGTGCTAATCCCAGAGCGGCGGTAGCCTTTGCAGAGGGCATGTCAGGCGCAGCACAAACAGTCCTTGGTCTTGAGGCTGATGCTCAGAAGACCGCTGCGGCTAACGCTGAAGCAGAGCGCCTGTTGAGACTGAAGGCATCGTTGACGCCTCGGACAGGGGCAGGAGCATATAGAAAAGCTATTGATCCCGCCGAAGCAAGGTTAAACGCCTACAATGACGCTATAAAGGCGGTCAATGATGGTTTGATCGATGTTCCTGAAGGCATGACGGGTGACGATTACGCACAACGCCAAGGTCAAATAGCGTATGATATGATTGTTGCTGGTAGAGGAGGTGCAACAACCTCTGGTGCCGGTGGAGAGATAGACGCACATAAAGCAGCAAATGACGCAGCCGCGGCAGCAGGGGAACCTCAGTATACATTAAACGGAAAAAAATACACCACTCAAGCACCAGCAGCATAGGGTAAAACATGGCTGAGTTTATTCCTAAACCTGCGGATGGATCAGCGTTTGTTCCACAACCCGCAGACGGTTCAACCTTTGTGCCGCAGCCTGCGGATGGATCAGCGTTCGTACCCCAATCCGTAGAAGAAGATCGTCCGTTTCTTGAAGGTTCAATAGCAAAAGAACTGGGCGAAGGATTATTGTCCGGAGGGCTTGGAGCAGCGGAGGGCGTAGTCGGTCTTTTTACAACACTTGGTGACGCCGTAGCTGGGACAGACACCACCACTGCTTTAAACCAAAGTTTTCAAGAATTTAAAGATGACATGGGCATTGACCCAGAGGGCATGGCCGGCACAATAGGCGAGGTCGTAGGGCAGTTTGTTGTGCCTGGGCTCGGCGCCGCTGGCTTAGTGGCTAAAGGTTCCAAGGCTGTTCAAGCCGCAACCAAAGCCAAGAGAGCATTGACCGGAAAAGAAAAGCTCGTTCTCGGAGCTCAAGAAGTTGGGGCTATGGCCGGCGTAGACTTTGTGGTGTCCAATGATAACAACACAGTTATTGCTGATGTGTTTGATAGCCTGCCTCAAGATGCTTCCGACCTAATAGGTGAGACAGGAACTAACAAGGCTTTGTTGCGTTTTGCAAAACGTGCCCAGATAGGTCTTGAAGGTGCGGTGATTGGCGGTGCAGTAACCGGTGCGTTGGCTGGAATTGGAACCTCTCTTGGGCGAATAAAAAAGACAGGCACTGGCAAAGAGTTGCAACAGGGTCTGTCTAACCTTGGGACAAAAATAGAGGACACCCTTGTTCAAAAGATGACCGCGGAACCCGGCCAAGAGTTTGGAGCGTTTAAAAACAAGGCGATAGATTTAATCGCAGCCTCTCGTTACGGTGGCTTTTTACCTAGGGCCGTGGCCGAAAAACAACTTGGTGTAGAGGCTCAAGTTCGCACCGCTGTTTCACAAGGCGAAAGAAACCTAAATGATTTGGACAAGGCTAGTAAGGCGTTCTTCAGTAAGATGCCCAAAGACAAATCAAAGTTAGAAGAAGTTAACATAACAAACAATCTTTATGCTTACTTAACTAATTCAGGAGACAAGGCAGCGAAGGCACTATCGGCTCTTCCAAAAGAACTGCGGAACCCCGCAAAGAAGATGGCGGATCATCGCAATAGTTTAGCTAAATTAGTTCCCGAGTCTGGCTTTGTTAAAGGCGGTCTTGGAGAGACTGAAATCCCAGACCTAGGCAAAACGTTTAACGAAGTTTTAAACGAAGGTTCCGAGGAATACTTGCGGAGAGACTTTAAAGTATTTCAAGACTCTAAGTATATTCCAGATGACGAAACACTTGATGTTGCAAGGATGTATTTTAAACGAAACGATAAACTCACAGAAAAGATGTTGTCAGAAATTAAAAAAGCAGACATCAACAATACCCTGTTTACTGATGACTTTATAAAACGAAATGGCTTAACGGTGTCTGGCGGAGGTGACGATCTTAAAGTTACTGTTGGCGGAAAAGTTACTGACGAAGTAGCAAAAAAAGCAAGAGATGCTTTTCTCGACCAATACAGAGTACTTAACAGATCTACTGCCAAGAAGGGCGCAGGGCGTGTAGCTAAGGACCGCTTGGATACTGGTATGTTTATCCAACGGAAGAAGATAGCCCCCGAGTTACGCAGATTGATGGGAGAGGTAACGGACCCCAGAGAGGCTTACCTAAAAACAATAGCGGACCTAGCGCAGTTTACGGCCGTTGATAGTATGCAAACATCGGTTGCAAACATGGCTAAAAACAATGACGGTATTGGCCGCTTGTTTATTGGCCCTGAAAAGGTCACATCTGAAGCGGCAAAAACAGCATTAAAGAACAAGGGTTACGTTCAGCTTGGCGGCGAAGGTGGCATTGGATCCATGGCTGGCCCCGCAGCAATACAAGATGTAAAGAAACTAGATGAGATGATCAGCCGCTCTGGGTGGGGATCTCTTGATGGATATTACGTTCCCGAGGATATCTATAACAGCCTGACAAACAAAGTGTGGTCTGAGGCAGATGCCGCAACACAACTGTTTCAAGGTGCTTTAAACACGTTTGTTCGAGGCAAAGCCTTATCTCAATACTCTAAAACAATTCTATCTCCTGTTACGATGGTACGTAACTTTACAACTGGTCATGCCTTTATGCTTGCTAATGGCAACCTTCCTTACGCACCGTTGGGCCGTGGCGCCAGTTCCGCAGATGCTTTTAAATTAGTTGCTGCCAACATATTTAAGGGCGGCGATGACCGGGTTCTTGAACTTCTTATGGACGCTCAAAACCGTGGGGTCATTGGCACGAATGCAGAGTTAAGAGAAATACAAGACGCTCTTCGGAAGGGTATTGATCGAGCAAGCGATGCTCCAAGCACTGCAATAGAAGGGTTGCTTGGTAAAAAAGCAGCGGGTCTTGCCGCAAAATCAAAGGTAGCAAAGGCATTTGGTAAAGCAGGGTATTACGCTGAAGGGCTATACCAAGGCGGCGATGATGTTATGAAGTTTATGAGCTATGCCGCTGAGGAGATGAAGCTAGCTAAGGCGTTAGACACAGTAGATGAAAAAACTGCTATAAAGTATCTGACCAAAAACGGAACTGATGTACCTCTTGATTTAAGCATGACTCCTAGCAAAGATGCCTACAAAGAGTTGTTAAAGCACCGCGCTGCCCAGATCGTCAGAGATACACTGCCAAACTATACCAAGGGTGCTTCTGAGTTAGTTAAGTTTGGGCGCCGGTTGCCGTTTGGTAACTTCATTACTTTCCCTGCTGAGATACTGCGTACTGGGTTTAACATTGTTCAACAGGGTTTGGATGATATGTACTCAGGCATCCCCGCAATAGAGGCTAGAGGACGTAACAGGCTGATGAGCTTTGGTGCAACGACCATAGCTGCACCTGTCGCTGCGGTAGAGGCGGCGTACCAGTTCTCAGGTGTAGACCGAGAAGAGATGAAAGCATACAAAAGATCCTTTGCTCCACAGTGGGAAAAGGGCGCGGTTCTAGTGCCTGTTGGAAAAGATGAAGACGGTAAGATCCAGTACGTCAACTACAGTACGTTGAACCCATATGATACTCTAACTCGGTTTATGAACCGTGCTATGAACGAGGGTGATAAGGCTATTAAGGAAGGCCAAGATCCCGCGGATGCAATAACTAACGTTATGTTCTCCACGATGGGTGAGTTCTTTGCTCCGTTTATGGATGAGGCTATTATAACGGAAGCGGCGATTGACGTATACAATGCGGCTAGTCGGAACAACGGCAGAACAAAGTCTGGCGCTCAAATATTTAACTCTCTTGATTCTAACCTGACCAAGGGCTTTAAATCCTTTATGCATGTGGCAAACACCATGATGCCTGGTTTCTTACCAATGGACTTTAAAGGTGGCGCTCCCGTGGCAGGCAGGTTCTCCCGTGGGCTGGTAGGAACAGAGGAAGGAACTTTCTTTGGAATTAAGTCTGAAGATAAGTTTGGCCGCGAAAGAACACTACTAACTGAATTAATCAGGGCTGGATCTGGCGTAAGCACTCTAGAGTTTGATCCTAAGAAAGGATTAGAGTTTGGGGGCTACCGTTTTCAACGCGGTCAAACCGAAGCAAAGCAGATGTTTAACAGGGTGGCCGATGACTCTGGAACCACTTCATCGGAGTTTGTGGATGCGTTCATTAAAGGTAATGAGGCAAAGCTGCGGAACGACAAGAGATACTATCAGATGTTTGAGGATCTCCGGGCCATGGGTTTGTCCGACAGCGAAATGCGTAGAGTATTAAAGGATAGCAATATTGGTTCTAGCGCCCGTAAGGTTATGCGTGGACAGTTTGATCCGTTTAAAGTTAGCTCCAAGAACCGCAAAGAAATGCGTAAGGCAGGAACTCAAGACGAGTTTAGGCTTGTAAGCAAAAGGATAAATGAAATTAGAAAGTTAATGCGTGGCGCTTCTCTTGCGCCCGATGACAATCCAGATGTCCGGGCTCCCAACCTTGACACTCAACTAGAAGAAGTTCCCGCAACGCCTTTCGTTCCAATTCCCGCTGCGCCAACAACATCAGCGCCGACAAGACCATTCGTTCCAATCCCCGCACTACCCACCCTGCCCCCAGGCCCTACGGTATTGCCCAACCCGCAGGACCAAGAGATACAGCGCCGGCTTAATCCATAACATCGACCTTCACACCAAGGCCACCGAACAACTGGATCATATCGTTAACGTGTTCTGTCACATCCTCGATGATATCGTCATCGTCTGTACATACAGCAAGGCGCATAGTTCTCTCTACCACTTTCATTAGAGCTTGAACCTGCATGGGATGCATCTCTTTAAACCCTACGGTATCAATCTTATCTTCCATCATTCTATCTCTCCCCAGTTGTCCTTGAGTTCCTCGTCTACCTTAGACGGAACCTTGAGTATATGTGATAAGCCTGTCTCCATGATCTCGGTGATCTTAGAGGCTTGCTCTTGGCTTTCTACAGAAAAGCATAGTTCATCATGAACCGTGAGCATAGGAACTAATCCCTCGGCATAGCAATCAGCCATGGCCTTCTTGGTTTGGTCCGCAGCGGATCCTTGGATCAGCTTGTTCAGAGCCTTGTATGTAAACGCCCTCCGCAGGTACATGCCGTACTTCTCTTGTGCTTCCTTTAGAGCCAGTGGCTTGTTGTATTCAAACGTTCTAGGCTCCCACAGATCAAACCGGCACCTACGGCCCAGCAGAGTGCGTATAGAGCCCTGCTGAGAGGCGCGAGTGCTTGCAATCTCTGCTAGCCCCTTAACGAAAGGCACCTTGCTCTGGTGCGTCTGAAGCAGTGTGGTGGCCTCGGCTACGCTGATGTCCAACTGGTCTGCTAGCTTGGCCTTACCCATGCCGTACATAATCCCTAGGTTCACAGTCTTTGCAGACTTCCGATCAATGCCGGCGATGTCAGCAACCATCTGGTGCAGATCGATGTCCTTGGTTTGCCACTCATTAACAATACCATCCACCATCTGATGCCGGTGATCGTCATTCAAGCTAGCCGCAAAGTGAACCAACAACCGTGGCTCTTGGCTAGAGTAATCAAACGAACCCCACTTGCATCCGTCTTCGGGTATAAACAATCCGCGGATCATCTTCTTAATGTCTTTGTCCCGTGCAGGAATTTGCTGAAGGTTGGGGTTGGACGATGAGAAACGGCCCGTAACTGTACCGCCGTCATCGCTCCGGAGTTGGTGGAACTCGCAGTGGATCCTGCCTTTGTGTGAGTGACGCAGGATGGTGTCGATGAACGTGCTGTCGGCCTTATCAAACTCCCGCAGCTTAACAATCTGTTGTGCTACAGGGTGAGGGTGCATGTTTAAAAACTGCTTGTTAAAGGTAGCATTGCCGGCTTCGGTCTTAGCGTACTCCAAGCCCAGTGAATCAAAGACCTTCTGAACAGAGGCCGCGGCCCATGGCTCAAGGTCCACACCTGTCTCATCACGAATAGATTTCTTTAGCCCGGTGATTCGGCCCTTCAATTCTTTCCGCACTAACTCTGCTTGGTCTGTGTTGACCCGAACACCGTTTGTTTTCATTTTAAGCATGAGGGGAATGAGCCCTGTTTCCAGTTCCCATATGGCCCAGAGGTCTTGCCTCTCTACCTCTATCTTCAACCGCTCCCATAGCTTGAGCGTCATTAAAGCATCTTGTTCCGCGTAGGGTCCAACGTCCATCGGAGGTAGGCGCCACATCTCGGACTTAGGATCAAACCCCCAATCACGGGCCGCTGCGCGGAGGGCCTTCTCGTCCTTACGCATGTCGATCCAATCACGGCCTAGATTATTAAGGCTGTAGGAAAACCGGTTCTCGTCCACAATGGCGCCGGTAATCATGGTATCAATGATCCGACCCTTTACCTCGATGCCTTCCGCTTGCAACCAACCGGCATCATACGTGGCGTTGTGCATGATCTTGTCGATCCGCGGAGTATCCATCTGCTTTGCAAACCACCGCATGGTCATCTTGGGATCTAGGTTGTGTCCGTTCTGATGGCGAATGGGAAAGTAACCTTTGTAATCCCCCGCAGCTACAGCAATGCCCACGATGAAACCATCCCCTCGGGCCCAACCGGGTCCGAGAGACTTGAGGTTTGGATCGCTTGTTTCCAAATCAACTGCGATAGACTTGTATCCTGTTAGATCAGGGTACTCTGTTGGTATGTTCCAATCAGGATCTAATCGGTCAATGTCCATCCGATCAAGATAGTTGATCGTTGACTTGTCTTTTCGATCTCTTGCCATAGGCTTTCCTTGCTGCTTTGGTACTCTTTGGAACGTGCTTACTACAGAACTTCTTTTGTCTACCAACTAACGGGAGCCCACAAGGCTTGCCGTTTCGACCATCAATCTTCTGACATGTCTTTGTCCCAACATATGGCTCATACTCAGTGCCGAACAAAGCATTTAGCCCAGGCTCTAGGTATGCGGCTAAACGCTTGCGGGTCATGGGCCTAGGTTCAGGAATATACTTCGCCATGGCATCTAATTCGTCCAACGTAGCAATCTTTAAAAGCTCTTTATAAACTTCAAGAACACCTTTTTCAGCCAAGTATTTCTTTTCTCGCTCGGCAAACTCTTTGGCATATTCCTCTTCATCTAACTCTACCTCCACCACCACTCCTTCTGGTGGAACCTCCTGAAGAAGCTCTTCTAATGACTTGTCTTCATCCTCTCCAACCTCTTCAACCCTATCGTTATACTCATCTGCAACCTCCGCAGACAGGGCGGAATACCCAATCTTATCGATCCACGAATCTTCATGGTTTATGTTCACCAACAGCCGGCTCGTCTTCAGCCAATCCATCATCAGACCAACATGCATTGGGCTTACACACCCATGCGTGGCGAGAGCGTTCTTCGTAATTATGTCCCATCCCAAAGATATGGTGGTGAAACTGTTATACACATCACCGTATTCTTCTTCCCGATCCCCGTTGATCTTGCTCCACGCATCGTCTAGTAAATCTTCTCTATTCATAGCTGGTACTTATACCTCTTATCTGTATCTAGTATGTGCAATTCCTTTCGGGCGCGTGTTATGCCCACATAGAATGCCCGATGCTCATCATCTGGGTGCTTGCTTTCTGCACATACTCTTGGTATGCCTAAATACACCACGCAATTATCGTCTTCTCCTCCCTTCATAGCGTGGAACGTCGACAGTTTAAGGCGCGGGGTCTTGGTGAGATCTTCCCCGCGCCTTTCAATTGACCGGACGTATAGCTTCTGTTCCTTACCAAACCGTGCCACATCCATTGCATCCGTATTTAGCGGAGCAATCATTCCATAATCACGCACCAAGGTTTCGTAATCCAACATCGCTTCTGGATCCGCAGCGTCTAGCAATCTAGCAGAGCCCCGCTTTACAACAGCATAGTCCCCCTGCTTTGGTACAGACGCATACATCTTCTT
>VMHT01124761.1_pt1 | contig 12774 bp, 14 predicted proteins | sample 4693611 | NCBI WGS metagenome assembly VMHT01 (sample SAMN12280063, study PRJNA550983) | marine metagenome | isolation source: seawater sampled from same location over 5 years 0.02-0.2 micron viral filtrate | place: USA: collected off the coast of southern California halfway between the port... ... | reverse complement strand
TCAAAAACATATAAATTATTATTAAATTTTTTAAAAGAAAAACCTTGGATTACTGGCATTGATTTAGATGTTGAAGAAAATGTTGAAATAAACAACATAAAAAAATTAATAAATTGTTTAAAAAATGATATGGGTGAAGATTTTATTATAACTATGGCACCTTTGGGATCAAGTTTAGCCAATGATGGTTCTGGTATGGGTGGATTTGATTATAAACAATTATATGAAAGTGAAGAGGGAAAAAAAATAAAATATTTTCATGCACAATGTTATAATGAATCTTTCAATGAAAATATGTATAAAAATATTGTAAAGAATGGTTATCCACCAGATAAAATTATAATGGGAATGATGTCTGGAGATTATGGAAAAAACAATTTCAATGATGCTTTATCTGAAGTTGAAAAAATATTAAAACTATATCCAAATATGGCTGGAGTATTTGATTGGGAATATTTAGATGCTCCACCAGATAAAACTAACCCAACAATTTGGGCACAAAGTTTTAAAAATTTAAAGATCGTTGAAAATAAATCAATTGTTTTATCACATCCGTCTAATTGGTTGAGTTATTGGTGGAGCTATTGGTTGACCTGATAAACCTCTTTTTTTGTAAAATCTGTAAAGTAAAAACAATAATAATAATAATACAACTACTCCAATACCCACATATAATAATGTATTTGATGATTTTGATGGAGGATTTACTACAACAGGTGAACTTGTTGATCCACTTGGTGTTTGACTTGGAGGTGTTTGATCTGAAGGTGTTTGGCTTGGTGGTGTTTGACCCGAATCCCCCGATTGATCATCAGTATTATCGTTACCAGACCCACCATCCGGATTTTCATTTAAAGGTCCGGGCGGGTTAGATGTATAATTTAATGGATCAATATATTCATGTGGTGGTTGGTCCGGTGATCCACCACCACTATTTGCAATAACTATATTTATATTATTAGACCCTTTATTTCCTCTATGTCCTTTATGTCCTTTATGTCCTTTATGTCCTTTTGGAATTGACTTACAAGGTTTGTCTATTACTCTATTGGCATCATACTTTACGACACAGTTTGTTTCGTCCCAAATACATGGATAACTATTATTATCTGAAGCTATAGCATAATATCCTGGAGTCGTGTTGCAATTCTCTTTTTTTATTCCATTTTTAGGTACATAGTCGGTGGTATTGGGTGGATAACATAGTGGATACTTGTTAGTCTTTGCGTTTTCGGCCCAAAGTGTTGGAGGCTCTTTCTTATCTTTTGGATCTATTTCTGCAGGTTTTCGACCATTACCACATTTATTTGAAGACATTTTTTATATATATATAATATATAAATATATTATATATAAAAAAAATAAATAATAATAATATTTAATAATAATATTTAAAAATAAATCATAAATAATCGAATAATACACATTATAAATAATACAAATAATATTTCCATTAATTTTTCATAACCATATTTTATTTTTATTTTAAATTCTAAATTTAATTCTAATTTACTTTTATCACAATCAATTTTTTTTATTTTTAATTCAATGCATTCTTTTATTTCATTGAAATCGTTTTTGTTGTTTATTGAAACTAGTTTAGTTTTATGTTCTGAATATTCTTTGTTTAGTTTTATTAATTTTGCACATAATTGAGTTGATGTATCATTTCTTGCATTTTTAATAGTGGAATTGAATCTGGTTACTACATTTTTTAAACCGCAAAAATCATCATTGATATTTAATATAGGATTTATTGATCGAAATAATCTTTCTTCTCTATCTTTGTTGTCTATTTTTAAATTTTCAATTTCAAACATTAACATTCTGTTTTTTTCTTCCAATTTTGACTCCTTACTATTTTTATCATTAAAATCGTCAATAGAAATATCGTCTTCATCGGAACTATTATCTTGAATTCTGAATCTTTTTTTATTTTTTTGTGATTTTACTAAATCTCTTAAACATTGTTTTGTTAATTGTTCGGATTGTTTATTCATTTCATTTTCGGTTATTTTTTTTTTATTATCACATTCTTTGTTTAAACAAAATGTTATTGATAATGGTCGTTCATTATAAGATTTAATATAATTGAATACTTTGTTATATGAATAATTTTCAACATTATGAGTTCCAATATATTTTATTTGACATCCACTTGAAATATTTGTACATGTTTCAATCATTTCATTTTCTAAACACCCACCCGAAGTTATTTTATCAATTGTTGGTGTTTTTGATTTTTTGTTTAAAGTAAATCCCAACTTTTTATCTTTTAACATTAGAACAACTGAAACCATTCTGATTTTATTTTTTTTTATTTTAAAAAATATAATTTACATTATTTTCAAATTAATTTAATCAACTTCATCAATTGTTGGACCATTTGAATCGCTCGGTGGTTGTTCTGGCATACTTGTTGTATTAGGTGTTTGTCCAGATTCAGCATGCATTTTACTAAACATTGCATTATATTTATTTTCAATTGTTTGTTTTTTATCTTTTAATTCTTCTGTTGTATGATTTTCTTCTATCCAAGATATTGTTTCATCTAATTCTTTTGTTGATTCTGATATTGTTTCTTCATCTAAATGAGATTTTATTTTTTCATCGGATAACATTTGTTTAGAACGATATAAATATTCTTCTAATTCATTTTTTGCAGTAATATTTTCTAATCTTTCTTGATCTTGCTTTTTGAATTCTTCTCCTTCACGAACCATTCTTTCTATATCTTCTGCAGATAATCTTCCAGAATCATTGCTAATTGTTATATTTTTTGATTTACCTGAACTTTTTTCTACAGCTGTAATATTCATAATTCCGTCAGCACTAACATCAAATGATACATCAATTTGTGGTGTTCCTCTTGGTCCAGGCGGAATTCCATCTAGTTGAAATTCGCCGATTAAATTATTGTCTTTTGTCATTGATCTTTCACCTTCAAATACACGAATTGTTACCGCTGGTTGATTATCTTGATATGTTGAAAATGTTTGAGATTTTTTTGTAGGTATCGTTGTATTTCTTTCAATTAAACGAGTCATTATATCACCTGCAGTTTCAATTCCGAGTGATAATGGAGTTACATCTAATAATAACATTTGATCAACGGCCTCTTCACCACTAGTTGTTCCAGATAATAATGCAGCTTGTGCTGCTGCACCATAAGCAACTGCTTCATCAGGATTAATAGATTGATTTAAAGTTTTTCCATTAAAATAATCACTTAAATCTTTTTGAACTTTAGGAATTCTTGTAGAACCTCCGACTAAAACTACTTCATTTATTTCATTTTTTGATACACCAGCGTCTCTCAAAACTTTATTAACCGGTTCCATACATTTTAAAAATAAGTGACTACAAAGAGACTCAAATTTAGCTCTGGTTATATTTGTAAAAAAATCAATTCCTTCATATAAACTATCAATTTCTATTGATGCTGTTGTACCACTAGATAAACTTCTTTTTGCTCTTTCACAAGCAGTTTTTAATCTTGAACAAGCACGTTTATTTGTCCGAATATCGTGACGATGTTTTCTTTTGAATTCTGTTATAAAATGTTGAACTAATGCATTGTCAAAATCTTCTCCTCCTAAATGTGTATCTCCCGCAGTTGCTTTTACTTCAAAAATACCATCATCAATTGACAGTAAAGATACATCAAATGTTCCTCCACCTAAATCATAAACCAAAATAGTTGTTTCTCCTGATTTTGCATTCAAACCATATGCAATTGCTGCAGCAGTTGGTTCATTTATAATTCTTAATACATTTAATCCTGCAATTTGACCAGCGTCTTTTGTAGATTGTCTTTGCTCATCATTAAAATATGCTGGCACAGTGATTACCGCATCTGTTACTTTTTCACCAATATATGATTCAGCTGTTTCTTTCATTTTTGTTAAAACCATTGATGAAATTTCTTCTGCTCTAAATTCTTTTTGTTCACCTTTGTATGTTGCATTAATCACCGGCTTGCCATCTTTTCCTTTAATTACATCATATGGTAATAATTTTATTTCTGATTGTAATTTTGGATCTTCAAATTTTCTGCCAATTAATCTTTTTGCATCAAATATTGTATTTTCTGGATTTTGTGAACTTTGATTTTTTGCCGCATCTCCAATTAATCTTTCTTCATCAGTAAATGCTACAAATGAAGGAGTTGTTCTGTTTCCTTGATCATTTGCAATAATATCACATCTATTATCTTTCCACCAACCAACACAACTATAAGTAGTTCCTAAATCAATACCAATCGCAACCATTATTATAATATTTTATTGATGTAAACGTTTAAATATGTTTTAATTTGATATTTTATATTTAAAAATATAAATACATAAAAAAAATAGTTAAAAATGAAAGCTTGTATTTTTAATTTATCCGGCGTTTTAATTGATAAATTTTATATTATGAACACCAGATGTTTATATAAAACGTTTGATAAATATAAATATGTAGTACCTCATGATATTTACAATAAATTTGCACATTATGATACTAAAAATACAATTCAAAATATTTTAATGGAAGATACATTATTAAATCAATGGTTTTTAAAAAATAAAAAATATCCAGAATTAGAATATGATTCAGATAAATTAAAAAATTGTTTTAATGATATAATTAATATTGATATGCAAGATAATTTTAAAATTGAATATGATGTTAAACAAACTATTAATTATTTAAAATCAGAAAATTTTAAAATTGGATTAACAAGTAATTATAATTATACAATTACAAATTCAATTGTAGATAAATTAAAATATAATAACATTGATATTGATTATTTTAGTTGTTCAGATTATTTTGAATTATCAAGTAAACCATATCAAATTTATGATAACATTATAAATTTAAACTTAGAAAATATTCAAAATGTTTTATATGTTGATAATTCATTGGAAGGATTAAAACGTGGATTAAAATCGGGTTGTAAAACAATATCGATTGTAAATGGTTCACCATTAATGAATATTTATACAAATAATATGCTTGATAAATATGATATTTTATTAAATGATCATCCAAATGGATTTCATAGTATTGGAAATTATAATCGTTATTTAAATGAATATGATGAAAAAATTGTAAATACAAAAAAATATTCAATGAAATTGGTTGTACAGATACATTAGATGTTTTATCGGATTTAAGATATATTGTATAATATAAGAGAAAATATTATAAAAAATCCAATTGTAAATGTTTTAATGAATGCATTTTTATTTTTTATTGTGAAATCATCTAAATAATAACTACTCGGCATATTTATTTATTCGTTTAAAATCTTTAAACATTTAATTCTATGATAGACATTCTTAATGTTTTATCATTTATATTTTTATTTTGCTGAATTTTTTTTATAGTTTGTACATATTTGTATAATTTGTCATAATTGTTTATTTTTATATCCATAATTTTTAAAGTTCTTGAAAGATTTTCAAATAATTCTGCTTTTACAACATAATATGATAATACATTTGTATATAAATTATAATTTTTATTTAAATTTAAAATTTTTTGTGCTTGATATTTTATAAATGTTTTTTCACAATTAATAAACAAAACAAATTCATCATAACTTTTATTTACTAATTTTGTTGTTAAAAATATATTTATTAAAATTGCCCAAAAATCTGTTACAGCTTCATTTATTAAAACATCTTGGGATGTGCATTGATATTTTTTTTTATAATATTCAGATAGTTCTAAACAATGAAATCCATCTAAATGAAATAAATGAATTAATTCATGTATTGTTGTTTTATATACTTCTTCCTGTCTCCATATGTGTATTACTCCTGTTAACATATATGTTGATCCGGTATTTACTTGATCCGGTGTTAATATTTTTGTTTTCATCTTTTTTTTACAATTTGTTAAATAGTAATAAATTGTTATGTCTTTTTTTGCTTTTGACAAGTTGTAAATATAGTTTATATATCTAATAATTGTATTGATAAATGTTGTAATATCTTGATCATGATATATATGCAATTTTACTTTATTTTTATTTACATTAAATGTTACTAAGTGATATTGTTTTAATTTATATATTTCATTTTTTATAGTTTCAGATAAAAATTTATTTTTATTTATTTTTATGTTTAATTTTTTTTTTGTAATTTTTATATTTTGATTGGATATATTATAAAAAAATTTATCAAAATATTCATAAAGTTTTTTATAATATATAGATCCTTTTGTTTTTTGTTTGTCTAATATAATATTAATAAAATTTATAGAATTATTTGATAATTTTATCATTATATATTATTATTTTATATTTTTTTTGATATCATAAAAATTATAAAAATTATAAAAATTATAAAAATCATAAAAAAAAAATATAAAATAATATATAATTATAATAAGCCAATAATTATTGTTTTTTGTTTTCATGATCATTTTCATCTTGTTTAGATGACCAAGTTATTGTTTTTTTATCATGTCCATTCCATTCTGCAACTTTTTTACCATCCGAATCAATTAAATAAATTGTTTGTTCATCTATTTTAAATTGCTCATAATCAATTCCATCTATTTTAACAATATCATCAACTTCAATTGATGATAAATCTTCGTCTAATTCGTCATAATTATTAGCACATTTCACACTTAATTGTTTTTTTAATAGTTCTTGTTCATCTGATTCTAAATCTATTTGATCTTTAATTTGTAGATCTTCATCCAAATCAATTGTTTTTTTTACTTCGGTATTGATTTGTTGTTCTTTATTTTTTGATTTTTCAGATGATTTTTCGGATGATTTTTTTGCAACATTTTTCCATTTTATTTTTGAACCCGGTTTTTTACCTTTTAATTCGGTGTTTTCAATATAATTTGTTGGTCGGGGGTCTGTTATTAATCCAAATTCAATGGTTCCTTTTTCTTTTTTCTTGAAATGTGCATTACAATAATCACCATGTTTTTTATCTTTATTGCATTGTGTTCCCAAACCTGTATTCCAAATACGACAAATACATTTTGTTGAATCAATTTTTTCAACTTCTTCTGTTGACGATTCATCGTTTGATTGAATTGTTTTTGGTTGTTTTGATTTTATCGGATCAGTTGTTTTTATCGGTTTACACGTTATGTCTTCGGATGATATGTTTAGTTTAATGTTGATTTTTTCTTTTAATAAATTTAATAGTATATCTTTTGTTTTTTTATCAATGTTTCTTGATACTGATTCATCAAATAGTGTTTCATCAAACACTTCATAAATTGTTGTTGATAGAGCTTCAATAATGTTCATTTTTTATTTTTATATTTTATATTTTTTATCTATTTTTACAATATTAATTTCAAATTAAAATTTGAAATTTGAAATATTTAAACAATAATTAATATTAAAACGTAGAAAATGGATATTATTAAAACACGAGAACAACTAAATCTATTAATTAACGGATTAATTGATGGTTATATTGAAAATGAAAAATCAACTGGTGAATTTATGACAAAACGATCGAAAGAAATCAAAGATTATACACAAAACATGGAATCTTTAATCAATGAAATCAAACAAAAAGATAAAACTATCGGTGAAAAAGACGACGAAATTCGTAATATCAATAAAACAAAACACGAATATGAATTGATGATTAATAAGCTAAATGAAAAAATAGTTGAACTTGAAACCGAAGAAAATCAAAAAAATAAGCATGATATGATTAAAGTTCAAGCAAAAGAATTAGATGAAAAAGATCGTGTAATTGAACAATTGCAAAATAAAATTTTAAAATTAAAAGGAGATCCTAAATCATCCGTTGAAAAACAATTAAACGAATACAATGATATGATTGATGAACCTGAAAAAAAACAATCAGATGAACCAGAACAAAAACAAGAACAACCCGAAGAACAACCCGAAGAACAAGAACAATCAGATGAAGTGGATGAACCAGAACAAGAACAATCAGATGAACCAGAACAAGAACAAGAACAATCAGATGAACCAGAACAAGAACAAGAACAATCAGATGAAACCGATGAACAATCATCTGAAGAAGATGAAGAAGTATGGATTAAAGTAAAAAATAAAGGAATTAAATATATTGTCGTTCAAAATCAAGAACCACAATATTTATATGAAATAACGGATAATGAAACAAAAGGAAAAAAGGTTGGTGTTCGAACAAAATCAGAAACAAAAGGTTCTGGTAAAATTAAATATAAATATCAATTAGATTAGTATTTTGATTTTAAAAATTCATAATATTTTTCATTTTCATCGCCTTTAAAATAATTTATAAATTTTTTTTTATTTTTTTCATAATAATTTATTAATTTTGGATCTAAATAATTTTTTTTACATATTGCAGATGTATGATGAAGTTTATTTGCTGTTTCTTCAATACTATCTTTCAATGTTTTATTTTGTTTTAATAATTTAATTAATGATACGTTTGCAGACCATGTTCGAAAGTATTTTGTTGAATAATCACCCATATTTTTTAAATATTTATTCACATCGGATGAGTTTATGTTATAATATTTATCATTTATCCGATATTTAAAAATTCGATCATTTTTTTTCAAACTCTTTTTTTTTGTTTTTATATTTTTAATTAATTTTTTATTTTTCAATTCGCATGTATTTTTTACTCCTTTTTTTCCAATAAAATCTATGTATATTTTTCCAGATTTAGATTTAACGTGTCTTTTTTCTAAGGTTGTCGCTCCGTATGATTTGTTGTCTCTTGTATATTTATCATTACCAACTCTAAAATCACATTCTATAATCAACATTAACACCGTTGCAATTTGTTTGTCTTTTGTTTCAGATGTTGTATATAAATCTTTTTGTATTTTATCAAATATTGTTTTATAATTTTTTCCAAATTCAATTAAATCTTTAAATTTTAAACAACTTCTTTTAGATGTATAATTTTTATCATAAATATATTGTGGTCTATTTTTATCATCATAACCTATTGCTCTGATTTTACCTCTTCGTTTATTTATTTTTACATTGTCATATCCAGGTGGTATATATGTATTTAAATAAGATTCAGCTTTTTTTTTTGATAATATATTTCCTCGTTTATCATAATATTTTGTAACTTTTCCTGTTTTTTTTCTTATGATATAATCTTTCATATTAATAATTACTAATATTAAAATTTATTCATTAAAAGAATTAACAAATATTCCATTATAATCTATAAAACCATTTTGTATATCTGAAACACCAGACCTTTGGACAACTCTTATCGGCATTAACAATAAAAAGTTATCTTTTTTTTGTAATTGTTTCCAAGTTTGATCTAATGCATATTTATCGTGTTCATCTGGACTTTTAATTAATTTATTTAAATTATCTTCCCATAAATTAATTAATTTGTCATAATAATTTCTTTTTACAATATATCCAGTTGTCGTTGAAATGTCAATTGCTTTTGCATAGTTTTTTGTTAATCTTTTTTTAATTCCAATTCCTCCTAAAATTATTACATCCCAATCAACTTTATCATTAATAATACATTGTAATTTATTTACTGTTTCTTGAGGTTCTAAAAATTCAATATCATCTTCAACAATTGCTACATATTCGAAATTATTTTTTTTGGCTTGTTTTAATATTTCTAAATGACTTTTACTACAACCAATGTGACCATTTTCACCACGAAGTGCATCAAATCTTTTATAATTTTTAATTTTCATTTTATTTAATTCATATTCTGTTTCAAATTTTCTATCAGTTCTATGTTTTAAATTTATGTAAAATGTATTTTTAAATAATTCGTTAACTTTTTCTGACATAATTACATCAACATGTTTATTTGATTTATAAAATAAATATAATAATAAAATAAACATTGTCGTTAAAAATGATATAATTAAATACATTAATATAATATATATTTAAATTTTTAACAATAATTAATTGAATATGGAAACAATTCAACGCGATAAAATATTAACCGAAAAATTAAATGATTTTTATAACATTATAGATAACTTTAATATTATTTATGATATATATACAAATCCTAAAATTTCATTGAGAGTAATTGATTGGTTTGTAACAAATTATTCGAAAAAAAATAATATTAATTATTATGTAAAAAAAATAGAAAAAAAAATAAAATTCAATGTTTATACTTCATATAAATCTCAACTTAAATCTTATTCTAAAAAATATTTTGATCCATTTTGTAGAAGATCTAGAATTGAATTAGAAAAACAGGGTAAAAAAATTTTAACAACTATTGGTCAATTAAATTTTTTTAAATGGGCGATTGAAAATAATATCATTGAATATATTATGAATAATTATAAAACAATTGATGATGATATGAATAAAAGTATGTCTAACCATATCATTAGAAAAAAAGGAGTTAAAAAAAGAAAAGAATTATCAAAATCATCTTATAGTGGTTTAAATTTTAATCCAAATAAAGTAGTTTTATATTTTGATTAAATTTATTTAAAAAAAAAATCATACAAGATAATATATATATTATGCAGATATTTGTTAAAACATTAACTGGAAAAACTTTAACATTAGAAGTTGAATCAAGCGATACAGTTGAAAATGTTAAAGCAAAAATTCAAGACAAAGAAGGAATTCCACCAGATCAACAGAGGTTGATATTTGCTGGCAAACAATTAGAAGATGGAAGAACATTAATGGATTATAATATTCAAAAAGAATCAACAATTCATTTGGTTTTAAGACTAAGATAAACTATTAAATGAACATTCACTGTCTGTATCCGATTCTCCTAATTGTGATTCACGAATATCTTCTAGATATTCTAGATATTCTATTTCAGATAAATCATCCACATTTAATTGATTTAATGAGTAAAAATCTTCGGGCGTTTCATTTAATATTTCATCAAAATTTATAAATGGAATTGGATATTTTGTAAAATCTTGAATATTTACTATATTTTTTAACCCCACAGATCCATATCTATTAGAACATATATATGAACATATATGTAAGTTATTATTTTGATCATTTTTGAAACTCATCCAAGCTTTTCCTTCAATACATTTATTACATTGAATACATGTTGTCATTTTTATTTATTATTATTTTTTTTAATTATTATTTTATTTGATAAATATATATTTCAAATTAATAATGGAAACTGAACATACAAAAGGTCAACAAGACGATGAACAAGACAATGAAACAGAAGATTTAATAAATAAAATTCAACAAAATATTCGTGAAACAAATGAAACAGATGATAATAGTGACAATAGTAGTACTACATCAAGTGATTCGCAAAATAATCATAACAATATAATTAAACATATGCTTAATTTATATGAAAATGGATTAATAACGCCGGAAGATTTATCAGTTATATTAGAAAGATTAAAAGACAAAAAAAATGAAAAATGTTGGTCAAAAGAATATGTAGATATTTTATCTTGTATATGTGAAAGAGCACAATGCTATAGATATATGCATGAAAAATCATCTGATTTTTATAAATCTTTATCTCAAAAGTGTACATACTATAATATGGGTTTATCTTTTTTGCTAAGTAGTTTTACAATTGTATGTTCTGAAATTGATTTTTTAAGACCAGAATTAATAACATTAATTTCAGGTATTGGTCATTTAATGGTTGCATCGTTAACTGGTATACAAAAGAAAATGAAATTACCAGAAAAATCTGAATCTCATTATAAATCTTGTTCTGATTTCGATAGTTTTGCAAGAGATATAGAATATCAATTAAGATTACCAGAAGGCGATAGACAAATTGTTCCAAAATATGTTTTATCATCTATTGATAAATATGAAAATATTGTTTATTCTACACCCAAAATACCTTCTAAAATATTGAAATCTTTTAGATATTGGGCGTCTTCGAATTTAGATATAGATCAACCATCAATTGTTAAAACATTTACAAATATACACGATATAAATAATAATGAAATATATTATGAACAAGATAAAAAACCAAACAATAAATATATGGATGAATTTGTTGATATAAAAAGATTAAATGTTTTTCATAAAGACGACAAAATGAAAGATAAAAATAAACAAAAATATAAACATAAAAAAACAAATAGAACACCAAAAATGTTGAAAAAAGTTAAAACAGATAAACATAAATCACCATGTCAATTAAAATTAACATCTATGGATCCAGTATATAATAAAAAAGATGTTGAATCTGGTATGGCTGGTTAAATATCATCAATATCTATTTTATCATTATCGGGTTTACTTTGTAAAAATTCTTCGTTTATTTCTAAATCTGATTCTGATTCCGATTCAGAATCAGAATCGCTTGGATAAAAATCATCTTGTTTAAATTCATTTTCTTGATTATTATTTTGTATAAAACTACTAATAATTTCTTTTTTAGTTATTAATTTATCAACACTTGTTTGATCATATTTATGTATAATATTACATTTCTCATCTTGAAAATCCCATTTAACTATTAATACAATATCATTAACTTCGATCCAAACTCTTTTTCTCATTTTTCCAGAAATTATAGCAGTTCTTTCAATATTATCATAACATTGAACAACAAATCTACCATTTCCAGATTTTTTTTTAACATATGCGTATTCTTCAAATTGATCTTTGTCTTTTAAAATTAATTGTTGCTCTGCTTGTATATTTTTTTTACCCCCTTTTTTATATTTTTTTCCACCTTTTTTATTAGGCATGATGTAAATTATATTACTATTAAATATTGATGTATCTTTATATTTTTTTAATATAATATTCAGTTTTATCTTTAACAATTACATAATAATTTA
>VMHT01158992.1_pt1 | contig 12775 bp, 17 predicted proteins | sample 4693611 | NCBI WGS metagenome assembly VMHT01 (sample SAMN12280063, study PRJNA550983) | marine metagenome | isolation source: seawater sampled from same location over 5 years 0.02-0.2 micron viral filtrate | place: USA: collected off the coast of southern California halfway between the port... ... | reverse complement strand
GGAATTCGTCGATCCGCATACCGCGATCGGTCTGCATGCGGCGCGCGTGGCCGAACTGCCGCATGACGTCCCCGTGGTCACGCTGGCCACCGCGCATCCGGCGAAGTTCCCCGATGCGGTCGAGCGGGCGACGGGCACGCGGCCGGGGCTGCCGGCCCGGGTCGGCGATCTGTTCGCGCGCGAAGAAGCCTATCGCGAGCTTCCCGGTACCTATGAAGCCGTGCGCGACCATATCGTCGGGCATTCGGCCTGATGGCCCAAATGCGGCGCGATCCGGTGCTGATGGTCGGCGAAGGCTGGGACGCCTATCGCCTGCTCGACAGCGGGCACGGGCGCAAGTTCGAACAATATGGTGACTACCGCTTCATCCGCCCCGAACCGCAGGCGATGTGGTCGCCGCGCGTGCCCGAATGGGACGCGCATGGCGAATTCGTCCCCGGCAGCGACGAGGACGGCGGTGGCCGCTGGCAGTTTGCGCGCGACGTGCCGCCGGATGGCTGGACGCTGCGCTGGGGCGACGAAGCGCGCTTCACGGCGCAATGCACGCCGTTCCGGCACCTCGGCTTCTTCCCCGACATGGCCCCGGTGTGGGAATGGATGGGCCGGCAACTCGGCGATGCACGCGATGCCGAGACGATGAACCTGTTCGGCTATACCGGCGTAGGCACGCAGGCGCTCAGCCGCTTCGGCCGTGTGACGCATGTCGATGCGAGCAAGAAATCGGTCGCCCAGGCGCGCGAGAACGCCGCCATGGCGGGGCTCGATGATCGTCCCATCCGCTGGCTGGTCGAGGATGCGATGAAGTACGCGGCACGCGAAGTGCGGCGCGGGCGCCGCTATGACGGCATCATTCTCGATCCGCCGAAGTTCGGACGAGGGCCGGATGGCGAGGTGTGGCGGCTTGAGGAAGGATTGCCGGAGCTCGTGTCCGATTGCCGCCAGTTGCTCGATGCCGGCAGCCGGTTCCTTTTCCTGACCGTCTATGCCGTTCGCATGAGCAGCCTCAGCCTGGCCGGCCTGCTTCAGGAACTGTTCGCCGAACTGCCGGGCACGATCGAACATGGCGACTTGGCGGTGCAGGAGGATGGCAGCGGACGGCTGTTGCCCACCGCGATCTTCGCGCGCTGGTCGAATCCGCGCTAGGACGCTGCCCATGGACGATTCGCTGATCCTCGAAGTGGCCGATTTCGAGCACGACGTGCTCACCGGCATCTATTCCGAAGAAACCGGCCGGCCGCAGCCGCTGCGCTTTACCATCCAGGCGCAGATGAAGCCCCTGCGCCGCTATGATCCCGACACTTCGCTCGATCACTCGAAGAACTACATGGATCTCAAGTTCGCCGCGTCGGAAGCCTTGCCCGAAGGCGTTCATTTCAAGCTGATCGAGGCGGTGGCCGACCATGTTTGCGAAACGCTGTTCCTGCAGGACCGGCGCATTACCGCAGTGACGGTCAAGATCGTCAAGCTGGCGATTGCGGAGGCGGACGAGAAGATCGGCATCACGCTCCACCGCGAGCGGCGTGAATGAAACGGATCGCGATGGACGGCCTGCCTGGCGATCCGCTTGCGGCTGCGGCGCTGTTCCACGGACAATGGCTGCCGCTGGCGGAGGATGCCCTGGCCGGGGGCGATGATGCCGTCCTCGTCCTACCATCGGCCGATCACACCCACCGCGAATGGCGGCGGGCGATCGTTGTCGCCCTGGCGCGCAAGCATGCGCCGCGCCGGATCAACATGATCGCGGGGGAAGGCGCGGCGCTCGCCGCGATCGAAAGCTACCTTGCAACGGCGCCCGGCGTGACCGGCCAATATCTGGAAGCCTGAGCCATGGGCGTGCGTATCCTTTTCCTCGGTCCGTTGCGCGATCTCGCCGGGCAGGACGAATGCGAAGTCGCAGCGCCGCTCGGTTGGGACGGTCTGCTGGCCGCGGTGAACCCCGCGGTTGCCGAACAGCTGCGCGAGGCGCGGGTCAATCTGGCTTGCGCAGGCAAGGTGCTGGCGGACAAGACCCAGCTGTCGGCGCGGGATGGCGACGAGGTTGCATTGTTGCCGCCGGTGAGCGGTGGCTAGGCTCGTTCTCCAAACGCCGCTCGATGTCCGCGTGCTCGAGAAGGGGCTGTCCGTGGGAGAGGCGCTGGCCGCCTTCAACGCGGCACAGGGCGCGGCCGGGGCCGTGGTCTCCTTTTGCGGCAAGGTCCGGCCGGACGGCGAAGTAAAGGCGCTCGAACTGACGCATTACGAACCGCTTACGCTCAGCGGCATGCTGGACCTGGCGCAGGCGGCAAAGGTGCGCTTCGGGCTCGAAGGCGCGCTTGCCTGGCACCGCGTGGGGGTGATGACACCGGGTGAGGCGATCGTGCTGGTGGCTACCGCAGCACGGCATCGGCGCGATGCATTCGCCGGTGCCGATTACCTGATGGACCATCTCAAATCGGCGGCGTGGTTCTGGAAACGCGAGAAACGCGGCGATGCATGGCAATGGATCGAGCCGCGGAAACAGGATCATGCCGATCTGGAGCGCTGGAAATAAATTCCGTTCGTTGATCGAGATCAAGGAATCGCCGGCTGCTCGGGCGCATCAAGGCTCCAACAAAGGAGCCCGCCATGTCCAAGCATTTCACTCGCGAACTCGTTGCCGAACAAGCTGCCATCGTTGCGGCGCCCAAGACCATGCCCGAGACCGACCGCAGTTTCGAACTGCCCAAGGGTCTCTATACCGCGACGGTGGGCCTGTATCTGGGCTTTCTTGCAGTGATGGCTGCGGGTCTTTCGACGCCGGGGCTGATCATCCCGATGGTCATCTTCACGCTGTTTATCGTCGCCGGCTTCGGCCTGCCCGCGCTGTGGACACGGATCGGTCCCGAGCATCGCGGGCGCAACATGAGCTGGGCGAAGCTCGTAAGCCAGGGAATCGTCACGCATACGGGCCGCGTGAAGGCGGGGGACGCCGCGGTCCAGATGCTGATCCTGCCGGCGCTGATCTTTTGCTGGGGCATTGCCACGGTGACGATCGCCGCCTTCGTATAGGCACCTTTCCGGTGGGAGGGACGCGGGGCCGGGCAACCGGCTCCGCGTTTTTCGTATGCGCGATCAGCGGATTTGTGCGCGCAGCCTGGCCAGCACGTCGTCTTCCTCGCGCACCAGCGCGATGACGGTCTCCCGCGCTGCTGCGATCGCGGCGCTGTCCTGCGCCTGGACGGTCGCAGCGGTATAGAGGATATCGAGATCGCCCAGCGCCGTCGCGGCAATGCTGCGCGCCGAATCGAGATCGGCGAGGGCCACTTGCGCCGTCGCCCAGCTATCGCTGCCGATCGCGCTGCCGGCGGCGCCGCCGACCCTGCGCTCGGCTGCCGGGACGGCACCGGTGAACTCGGCATGCGCCCCGCGCGCCTGCTCGACCAGTGCAGCAAGCCGCTCATCAAGGCTGCCCGACATCGTTACGGGAACTTGCGGAACCTCCAGCTGTCGCCCCGGGACGGGCTCGAAGGTGCCTTCGGCGCGCTCCACATCGCGTGTCGCCAGCGAAGGGTAGCGTTCGGACGCGGTGCCCGCGCAGCCGGCCAGCAGGAATATGGCGAGGGGGAGGGCGAAAAGCTTGCGATCGATCATCCTGTCTTCCATATCACGCAGGCCGCAGCGCACCAGCGGGGATGCAAAATTCCTCGCGGCGAGCGTTGACTTGCGGCAACCTATCGCTTAACGGCACGCTTCTTTCCGGGGCTGCTTCATGTAGCCTGACGGGCGCGCCGTGCATCGCAAGATCACGGCACAGCAATTTGAACGAGAGATAACCACCATGTTCGCAGTAGTGCGCACGGGCGGCAAGCAGTACCGGGTTGCCGCCGGAGACAAGATCGCGGTTGAGAAGCTGGCTGGCGAAGCCGGCGATACCATCACGCTGGGCGACGTCCTGCTCGCAGGCGAAGGCGATTCGCTTTCGGATGCCGGCAAGGTTACCGTTTCGGCGGAGATCATCGCACAGGCCAAGAGCGAAAAGGTGATCGTTTTCAAGAAGCGTCGCCGTCACAACTATCGCCGCAAGAACGGTCACCGCCAGCAGATGACGCTGCTGCGGATCACCGACGTCGGTGCCGGTTCGGCCAAGAAGGCCGCGCCGAAGAAGGAAGCCGCTCCCAAGGCCGATGCCGCGGAAGACAAGGCTCCTGCCAAGAAGGCTGCGCCCAAGAAGGCCGCTGCCAAGACGACTGAAGCCAAGAAGTAAGGAGCGCGGACGATGGCACATAAAAAAGCAGGCGGTTCGTCGCGTAACGGTCGTGATTCGGCCGGTCGTCGCCTTGGTGTGAAGAAGTTCGGCAGCGAGAACGTCATCGCCGGCAACATTATCGTGCGTCAGCGCGGCACCAAGTACTATCCGGGTAGCAATGTCGGCATGGGCAAGGATCACACCCTGTTCGCGCTTACCGACGGCAAGGTCCGCTTCCACAAGGGCAAGCTCGACCGCCAGTTCGTCTCGGTCGACATGATGGCCGAAGCCGCCGAGTAAACCGGACGCTCCGATAACGGGATCGTCCAAACGGGACGGTCCCAGCCGGGTCCACGATCCGGCAACCGAAGAGGGAGATGGGGCCGACCCGTCTCCCTCTTGTCGTTTCTCCTTCTTCGATTTCGCGGCGAAATTTTCTTTCGCCATCACGCAATTGTCACGCGTCCGGCCTAGGAGCCCGGAGCGTGGACCGAAGGGGAGATTACCTATGTTCCATGTGACCGAACGGCTGCTGTTGCGGCCGGCATGGCCCGAAGATGCCGAAGCGCTGCTGGGCGGAATCGCCGATGAGGCGATCGTCCGCAATCTTGCCAGCGCGCCGTGGCCCTATCTCCCCAAACACGCCCGCGAATTCGTCATGCGCCAGCACGACCCGCGCTATCCGGTCTTCCTCGTTACCCTGCCCACGGGCAGCGGCTCCGAAGTGATCGGCTGCATCGGCATCGATCCCTGCGACAGCGCCGATGCCGAGATCGGGTATTGGATCGCACGGCCCCATTGGGGCCAGGGCTACGCCAGCGAAGCGGGCCGCGGCGCGCTCGAAGTGGCGCGCCTTCTCGGCCACCAGCGGATCGAGGCGGGGCATTTCGTCGACAATCCGGCATCGGGCCGCGTGCTGCGCAAGATCGGCTTCCTGCCCACTGGCCGGGTCGCGCCCCGTGCGAGCCGTGCACGGGGCGGCGAAGCACCCTGCAAGCTCTTCAGCCTCGACCTGCGCGCCGATGCCCGCGCGCGGCCGCAGGCCGCCTGGAGCCAGGCAAGAGAAAGGCCCCGCAGGCGCTGTACCTGCGGGGCCTTTCTTCGTTCAGCTACGAAGCCTTACTCGGCGGGCATCAGCGCGTCGCTGAAATCGCCTTCGTAGAGCTTGATCAATTCGCGGTCGTCGTGATCCCACGGGTGGAAGCCCGGCTTGAAATAGGCCAGCCACGCGGGGAAGATCCGGCGCACGATGCCCGGGCTGACTGTGAGATATTTGAACAGGCCCCACTTCGCCTTCCAGCCGGTAATGCCGTCCTGTTCGAGCAGAGCGAGCGCATCGGCCCAGCGGTTCTTGAAGAAGCGCGCAGTAACCGTGAGCATGACGAGGCTGCGCACGCGCCAGCGCTTGCCTGCGGTCCAGTCCTTGGTGGCGTGGTTCCAGGTGTCGAAAGCGACGCCCTTGTGCTCGATCTCCTCGGCCGCATGCCAGCGCCACATATCGCGCACTTCCTTGTCGGCGGCGGCGAAATGCTTCGGATTGGCGAGGAATTCGGCTGCCATCATCGCGGTGTAATGCTCGAGCGCCATGGTCACCGCCAAGTTCGCGATAGCCGGGCGCCCCTTGGTCAGCGCGAGCAATTCCGCCACCCGCGCGTCGATTGTCTTGATGTCGTAGCCCGCGTCCTCGGCCAGCCGATTGAAGGCGATGTGTTCGCGGGTGTGGTTGATTTCCTGCTTCACGAACGCGCGGATCTCGCTCTCGAGCTTGGGATTGGCGCCTTCGCGATGCGCCTTGACCGCCTCGATGAAGAAGGCTTCGCCGCGAGGGAAGGTGGCCGACAGGGCATTGTGCCAGGCAGTGCCGAACGGTTCGCCCGCCCACCAGCGCCGCGGGCTGGTGCCGCGATTGAAGCGCTCGTCGCGCACGGTGATGGTCAGATCGGCCGGGGTCGGCGCGGTGTCACGCAAGTCGGTATCGATCGTAACGGGGGCGTTCATCAAAAGCTCCTCGGGATTAACTGACATTGATGTAAGTAAGGCCTACTTACATTGCTGTCAATAAATTGGCGTCACGCCTTTCGCGGCCCTGCGCAATGGGTTACCGCACCGGTCAATGGCCACGCGCAAACGACTATCGCCCGAGGAATCGCGACTTGCAGCGCTCGAGGCGGCACGCGTGCTGTTGATCGAAGCGGGGCCGCAATCGGTGACGTTGAAGGCGGTGGGTGCGCGCATCGGCCGCACCCATGCCAATCTGCTGCACCATTTCGGATCGGCGGCGGGCCTGCAGAAGGCGCTGGCCGGCCATCTTGCCAAGACGGTGTGCGACACGATCATCGAGGCGGTCCGGGCGAGCCGCGCGGGTCTCGGATCGCCGCGCGAGGTGGTCGACCTGGCGTTCGACGCATTCGACAAGGAAGGCGCTGGCGCACTCGCCAGCTGGATGATCCTGACCGGCAACGAGGACGCGCTGACCCCGATCGTCGAGACCATCCATCAGCTGGTCGATGAAATCGCGCCCGAGGAAGCCGCGCATGGCGCTGCCCCGACGCAGGTGCATGAAGAGACATTGGCGCTGGTGCTGATGGCCATGGGCGATGCGCTGATCGGCACCGCGCTGTCACGCTCGCTCGGGCTTCCCGAAACAGCCGCGCGCGACCGGGCCGAGCGCATGCTCACCCGGTCGATGGATATCACTCTGCCGCAGGGCTGAGCGCGTCGCGCATCCATTCCGGCGCGCTGTCCGCGTCGATTGCATCCACCCGCAGATGGTCCACCGCCAGGCCGAGATCGGGGTAATCCGCCTTCCGCCGCTTGTCGTCGGAACGCTCGAGCGGGACCACCACCAGCCGCCGGTTGACCTTGCTGCGCCAGTTCATCCGGGCGGTGTTCTCCTGCCCGATATAGCAGCCCTTGCCGAAGCTGACGCCGTGCAGTTCGGCGGCGTTGGTTTCCAGCCACAGGATGTCGCCCAGTTCGGCCCGGCCTTCGGGCACGCCCAGCGCGAGGCGGTGCGCCCGCCAGTCGGCGTCCGCTGCTTCATCGCTGTCGGCAACTGGCGCCAGCCAGCGCTGGCCGAGCGCGGCCAGTCGCGGATCGGCAGCACCGCCATCGCCCATCTCAGCCTGCCAGTGCACGGCCACGCCTGCATCGACCGCGATCGCGATCTTGCGGCGCAGGCGGTAGAGCGACAGCCGCTTGGCCAGATCCTCGGCCGCCTCGGCTTCGCAATCGATCAGCACTTCCCCGGCGGCGCCGGGCCATACGAGGAAATCGAACAGCGTCTTGCCCTGCGGCGTCAGCAGGCCGGCATAGGCGGGCAGGGTTCCCGTGACATCATTCGTCACCAGCCCCTGCAGGAAGGCAATGACGTCTTCGTCGGGGTCTTCGCTGGTGAGGCGGACGATGGCTCGGTCGAACAGGCGGGTGGCAGTCATGGGTGACAGATAGGCCGCCCGACGCCATAGGCAACCACATGGTCGAATCGCTGACAATCCGCCGCCCCGACGACTGGCATCTGCATTTCCGCGATGGTGACACGATGCGCGCCGTGGTCCCGCAGACCGCGCGCCAGTTCGCCCGCGCCATCGTGATGCCCAATCTTGCGCCGCCGGTGACCACCACCGCGCTCGCCGCGGCCTATCGCGACCGGATCCTAGCCGCAGTGCCCGCGGGCCTGGATTTCACTCCGCTGATGACCGCTTACCTGACCGACGAGAGCGACGCGGACGATCTCGCCGCAGGCCATGCCGACGGCGTGCTGACCGCGGCCAAGCTCTATCCCGCCGGCGCCACCACCAATTCCGCGCACGGCGTTACCGACGTCGCCAACATCATGGGCGTGCTCGAACGCATGGCCGATATCGGCATGCCGCTGTGCGTCCACGGTGAAGTGACCACGCCCGATATCGACATCTTCGACCGCGAGGCGGTGTTCATCGACCGCGTGCTGCAGCCGCTGGTCGATCGGCTGCCTACGCTGCGCGTGATCTTCGAGCATATCACCACCATGCAGGCGGTCGGCTTCGTGGAAAGCACGGGTCCCAATGTCGCGGCGACGATCACCCCGCAGCACCTGCAGATCAACCGCAACGATATCCTCGTCGGCGGCATTCGCCCGCATCTCTATTGCCTCCCGGTGGCCAAGCGCGAACAGCACCGGATGGCGCTGCGCGGCGCGGCGACCAGCGGATCGGCCAAGTATTTCCTCGGCACCGACAGTGCGCCGCACCACCGGCATACCAAGGAAACCGCCTGCGGCTGCGCTGGCATCTTCAACGCGCCCTTTGCGCTGGAAAGCTATGTCCAGGTGTTCGAGGACGAGGGCGCGCTCGACCATTTCGAAGCCTTCGCCAGCCTCAACGGCCCCGCTTTCTACGGCCTCGCACCGAACGAAGAGCGGATCACGCTGGAAAAGGCGCGGGTGGAAGTGCCGGCGGAAGTCGATGGCGGCGAGGCGCGGATCGTGCCCTTCCACGCGGGCGAGACGCTCAGCTGGCGGCTGGCTTCCTAGTCCGCGCGACGAGGTCCCACACGAAAATCGCTGCGGCCGCCCAGATGCAGGCGAAGCAGGCGGCCTGGACGGGCTTCAGCTCTTCGCCGAACACGGTCAGTCCCAGGACGAAGACGATGCTGGGAGCGAGGAACTGGATGAAGCCGAGCATCGAATAGGGTAGCTTGCGCGCGGCAATCGCGAACAGCAGCAGGGGGAAGGCGGTCACCACGCCGCCGGCCATGATCGCCACGCTGAGTTCGGTCGAAACGGCGAAGGACGATCCCTGTGTCTGCGCGTAATACCATGCGACCGCGAGCGATGGCAGCAACAGCAGCGCCGATTCGATCGTCAGCCCGGGGACCGAACCGACATCGAGCTGTTTGCGGATGAGCCCGTAGGAACCGAAGCTCAGCGCCAGCGTCAGGCTGATCCACAGCGTGGTGAGCGCGCCCGCGGCCAGCAGCGAGACACCGATCCCGGCAAGACCCACCGCGGCCCATTGCGGGCGGGAGAGCTTCTCGCCGAGCAAGACGGTGCCCAGCAGCACGTTGACCAGCGGGTTGATGTAATAGCCGAGGCTGGCGGCATAGACCTGCCCGTTCTGGATCGCCCAGACATAGACCACCCAGTTCACCGCGATCAGCGTCGCGCTCAGCGCCAGCAGGCCGAGCGTCCGGCGATTGGCCAGCGCGGCGCGCAGGTCGGGGCCCTGGCGGCGGGCGAGCACGATCAGCAGGCACAGCGGCAGGGTCCAGATGATTCGCCAGCCGACGAATTCGAACGCCGGGACGCTGCGGACAAGGATCAGGTAGAGTGGCAGGAAGCCCCAGATGACATAGGCGCTGAACGCCGCGGCAAGGCCCGTGCGGTCGGTCTGGGGTGGGGCGCTGGCGTTCATTTTCGCGCGCTAGGCCCCTGCGAACACGCCCGCAAGCGGCAATTCGTCGACGCGTAAACGTCGGCCTGCCGGATTTTTCGAAAGCTGACAGCGTGGTTGCATGCGGTTCAGGTTTGGCGGCCTAAAGCTTAACGGCATCGCAGGGGCTCCCCTCCTGCCTCTGCGCTCAGAAAGGAATAAACCATGCTCAAGTCTTTCCGGAATGCTTCGATGGCCATCGCCGCGGCAGGCCTCGCCTTCGCCATGCCGGCCAGTGCGGCGCCGGCGATGCACACCAACAGCGGCGCGCACGCAGCGGTTACCGGAGACTTGACCTTCGATCACAAGCGGCAGCGCGGGCATCGGCACGACCGGGATCGCGATTACCGCGATTACCGTGATTACCGTGATTACCGGGGCGGGGGTGACTATCGCGGCGGCCAGTCGCGTCCCTATTACATGGGTTACGACCGCGGCTACGGCCAGCCGGTACGCGCCAACACCCGCGTCTGGCGCGGAAACGACGGGCGTTATTACTGCAAGCGCGACAATGGCACCACCGGCCTGCTGGTCGGCGCGGGCGTCGGCGCACTGCTGGGCCATGAAGTCGCAGGCCAGGGTGGCGATCGCACGCTTGGCGCCATCCTCGGCGGGGCGGCGGGCGCACTGCTCGGCCGGTCGATCGACCGTTCGCAGACCCGCTGCGGCTGATGTGAATTTGCGTTTCGGCCGTGCCCACCCACGGCCGGACAGCGCGGCTCGCCACCGGGCCGTGCGGGCGTCGTCTGTCCTTCCCTTGCGGGGAGGCGGGCGGCGCCCTTTAGCTTTTCAAGCCGGCATGTCCCGCTATGGTGCAGCGCCTCCGGTCGGCTGGCAAAGCGCGGCAATTGCTGCGTAGGACAGTCGCGTTCCCAAGTTGAGGTCTATCGATGAACCGTCGCCTGCTCGTCTCTCTCGTTCCTGTTGCCCTTTTGGCTAGTTGTGGTGACACGAACGAGGATGAGGCGGCAGGCGACGCCATGGACCCGGCGAGCGAACAGGCGCTGAACGACGAGCTGTCGTCCGATCCCGATCTGGCGGGACGGAACGAAGCCAATGCCGCGCTGTCGGGCACCGGCAATGCCGCGATCCCCAATATCGACAAGTCGCCCCGCGCGATCGAGGCTGCGCGCAGCCGCGCCGCCGAACTGGTAGGCGGGCGCAGCGAACTGGTTTCGCCGCCGACCGCCAAGACGCTGGGCGACGACAATGCACCGAGCGCGGCGATGGTCGCCGCTGCCCGCGCCGCGGTTTCGCCGGGCGGCGAGAATTGCGGCGAGAAGGTCGACTACACCTCTGCCTGGGCGGCCAAGCTGCCCGCCGCCTTTCCCGTCTATCCGCGCGGCAACACGCAGGAAGCGGCCGGAACCGACGAAGGCCAGTGCGCGCTGCGCGTGGTGTCCTTCCTGACGCCGGTCGCGCTCGAGGAAGTGCTTGCCTTCTACTACACGCGCGCACGCGCCGCCGGCTACAATGCCGAACACACCAAGAGCGCGGGCGACAACATCCTCAGTGGGACCAAGGGGCGTTCGGCCTATGTGGTCTATGCGCGACGGCTGCCGCAGGGCGTGACCGAGATCGATCTCGTCACCACCGACTGACCGCAGCGCGGTCAGCTTTCCCGGATACCGACCCCGATGCTCGCGCGGGGTTGCTCCATCTCGTTGCTGGCGACCGGATAGGCGCAATAGTCCGCCGCATAGAACGCCGCGGGCCGGTGGTTGCCCGACAGGCCGACGCCGCCGAACGGCGCGGATGAGGATGCCCCGTTGGTGGGGCGGTTCCAATTGACGATGCCGGCGCGGATCTCGGTCCAGAAATGCTCGAAATCGGCAGGCTTGCCCCCGATCAGCGAGGCCGAAAGGCCGTAGCGCGTATTGTTCGCTTCATAGATCGCCGCGTCGAAATCGGGCACGCGGATCACCTGCAGCAACGGGCCGAACAATTCGATGTCGGGCCGGTCGTGGATCTCGGTCGCGTCGAGGATCGCGGGCGACAGGAAGGGCAGCGATTCGTCGCGCCGCTTCATGTGCATGATCGGCGTGCCGCCCCGGCTCATCAGCGCGACGAAGCTGGCGGACAGCAGGTCGGCGGTGGAATTGTCGATCACGCAGCCCATGAAGGGCTGGGGTTCTGCAAAAGGCTCGTCGACGATCAGCTTCTCGGTCAGCGCCTTTACCGCGGGCACGATCTTGTCGAACATCGAATCGACCACGATCAGCCGGCGCGCTGCGGTGCAGCGCTGGCCGGCGGTGGTGAAGGCGGACTGGACGATAGTCGCCGCCGCATCCTCGATCTTGGGCGTATCGAGCATGACGATGGGGTTGTTGCCGCCCATTTCCAGCGCGACGATCTTGCCCGGATCGGCGGCCAGCTTGCGGTTGATCGCGATGCCCGCGCGTGCCGAACCGGTGAACAGCACGCCATCGACCATCCAGTGCTCGACCAGTGCCTGCCCGACCTCGGCCCCGCCGTGGATGCATTGCACCACGCCTTCGGGCACCTTGGCCTCGTGGAAGCAGCGAGTAAGGAATTCGCCCACTGCCGGGGTTTTCTCGCTCGGCTTGAAGATCACCACATTGCCTGCGATCAGCGCGGGCACGATGTGGCCGTTGGGCAGGTGGGCGGGGAAATTGTACGGCCCCAGCACGGCCATCACGCCATGCGGCTTGTGGCGCAGCGCGGCAGTGCCCTGCAGCGCGCTGTTGAGCTTTTTCTGCCCGGTGCGCTCGGCATAGGCGGTGATCGAGATCTCGACCTTGCCGATGACCGCTTCGACCTCGGTGCGCGCTTCCCACAGCGGCTTGCCCGTCTCGCGCGCGATCAGCTCGGCGAAGGCATCGCCGTGCTTGCGGACTTCATTGGCGAAGCGGCGCACGAATTCGATCCGGCGGCCCAGCGGTTCGCGCGACCATTGCCGCAGCGCCTTGCGCGCGCGCTCGATCGTTTCGTCGACATTGCCCGCCTGGCCGCGCCAGATTTCCTTGCCGGTCGCGGGTTCGGTTGAGACCAGTTCGGTCGTCATGGCGTATGCTTATCCTGTTCTGCGCCTCGGAATGTGCCCTAGGTGGGAGGTTGCGGGCGCTGCGTCAATTCAAGTTGCACTCTCGGCCGGGCGATGCCCTGCGGGTTGCGGGGGCGGGCCATGCGCGGCGCTTCT
>VMHT01018458.1_pt1 | contig 12777 bp, 14 predicted proteins | sample 4693611 | NCBI WGS metagenome assembly VMHT01 (sample SAMN12280063, study PRJNA550983) | marine metagenome | isolation source: seawater sampled from same location over 5 years 0.02-0.2 micron viral filtrate | place: USA: collected off the coast of southern California halfway between the port... ... | reverse complement strand
TAGGGCCGCATATAGCCTTCCTCGAAAACATGCACGGTGATGCCGCGGCGCTTGGCTTCGGCCACTGCTTCGGCGTGGATGGGGCGTGTATCGCCGTAAAGCACGATGTCGGTGACCTGCTTTTCGTCCAGTAGGGTGGCGAAAACGCTCGGCCAATCCTCAACCGTGCCGCGATAGGGGATGTAGGTCGAGGGATGAAACCAAAAGGCCCGGTCGCCAGCGTTAAACCCCACGCGCCAGACCTCTGCGCCCGCACGGCGCAGCATCTTGCCTAGGCTGTTAAAGAAGGGACCATGTGGGCCCTGCAAAAACAGGAAGGTTCTGGTTGGGGTGTCGGTCACGGTCATGCTGGTCCTAAATCGTCGTGATTTGGCTTTAACCACCATATAATAGGGGCGACAATGTGGCGTGACCCGCTCTTGCCTGTGACGGTGCGCGGGTTTACCACTGCGCCGAACCACTAAAGGAGCCTATCCCATGTTCACCGGCATTATCACAGACGTTGGCAGCGTGACCAAGCTGGAGCAGGAAGGCGACCTGCGCGCGCGCATTCAGACCGGCTATGACATCAGCAGCATCGACATGGGGGCGTCTATCGCAAGCGATGGGGTCTGCCTGACGGTCGTGGGGCTGGGCGATGATTGGTACGAGGTGCAGATCAGCGCCGAGACGGTGGCCAAGACGAACCTTGGCCAGCATTGGGCCGAGGGGCGCCGCGTGAACCTTGAACGCGCGTTGAAGGTGGGCGATGAGTTGGGCGGGCATATCGTCTCGGGCCATGTCGATGGCGTGGCCGAGATTATTGAGATGAAAGACGAGGGCGACAGCACCCGCGTGACGCTTCGCGCGCCGAAAGAATTGGCGCGGTTCATCGCGCCCAAGGGGTCTGTGGCGCTGAATGGCACCTCGCTGACGGTGAATGACGTCGATAGCTGTGATTTCGGCATCAATTTCATTCCGCATACCAAAGAGGTGACCACTTGGGGCGATGCCAAGGTTGGTGATCTGGTCAACCTCGAAATCGACACGCTGGCGCGCTACGTGGCGCGCCTGAACGAGATGTGACGCGGCGCCCTTCGGGGCGCGCTCTGGCCAAGCGGCGCAGGTCAGTTTAAGAGCCGGGCAACAGATAGATGGAACACAGCCGATGCAATTTGACACACCCGGACCGGTCGAGACAGGGCTGAGCGATGCGATCTCGCCCATCGAAGAGATCATCGAAGACGCACGCCAAGGCCGTATGTTCATTTTGGTGGACCACGAGGACCGCGAGAACGAAGGCGATCTGGTGATCCCGGCGCAGTTTGCCGATGCTGCGGCGATCAACTTCATGGCAACCCACGGGCGCGGGCTGATCTGCTTGCCGATGACGGCGGAGCGGGTCGATCACCTTGGCCTGCCGATGATGGCGGTGAACAACTCTTCCCGGCATGAGACGGCCTTTACCGTCAGCATCGAAGCGCGGGAGGGTGTCAGCACCGGTATCTCTGCCGCCGACCGTGCGCTGACCGTGGCCGTGGCGATCTCGGAACAATCCGGTTCGGCGGATATCGCCACCCCCGGCCATGTCTTCCCCCTACGCGCCCGCGATGGTGGCGTGCTGGTGCGGGCAGGGCATACCGAAGCGGCGGTGGATATTTCGCGACTTGCCGGGCTGCACCCTTCGGGCGTGATCTGCGAGATCATGAAAGACGATGGCGAAATGGCGCGTCTGCCCGATCTGGTGGCGTTTGCGGCCGAACATGGCCTCAAAATCGGCACGATCAGCGATCTGATCACCTATCGCCACAAACACGACAACCTGCTGGTTGAGCGGGACAGCCGCACCGTCACCTCGGCCTATGGCGGCGAGTGGCAGATGCGGGTGTTCTCCGATCAGATCACCGGGACCGACCATGTGGTGCTGACCAAGGGCGATATCTCAACCCCCGAGCCGGTGCTGATCCGGACCCATGCGATCAACGCGCTGGAAGACATTCTGGGCCTTGGCCCCAGCCCGGCGGATGAATTGCCCCGCGCGATGCAGATCATCGCCGATGAAGGGCGGGGGGCCGTGGTGCTGTTCCGCGACCCTTACCCGCGTCTGCGGCTGGATGCAGAAGACGATGAGCGCCCGCGCACGATCAAACGCACCGGGCTGGGCGCGCAGATCCTGTCGTCGATGGGGCTGCATGAGTTGGTCCTGCTGACCGACAATCCCGACACGCGCTATCTGGGCCTTGATGCCTATGCGCTGGAAATCGTGGGCACCCGGCCCATCACCACGGAGTAATCGCCATGGCTTCCGCCGAAGAACACACCATCCTGCCGCGCCCCAGCTTTGACGAACCGGTGAAGCTGCTGATCGTCGTTTCGCCCTATTATTCGGACATTGCGAACGGCATGCTGACCGGCGCCAAGGCCGAGCTTGAGGCCGCCGGTGCGACCTATGAGGTTATCGAGATGCCCGGCGCGTTGGAGATTCCCACCGCCATCGGCATTTCCGACCGAGGCAGCAATTTTGACGGCTATGTCGCGCTTGGCTGCGTGATCCGTGGCGAGACGACGCATTATGAAACCGTCTGCAACGACAGCAGCCGTGCCTTGCAACTGCTTGGTCTGCAAGGGCTTTGCATCGGCAATGGCATTCTGACGGTCGAGAACAAGAAGCAGGCCGAAGTCCGCGCCGACCCCGAGGGGCAAAACAAAGGCGGTGGTGCGGCGGCTGCGGCCTTGCATCTTATCGCACTCGCTCGTAAATGGGGCCGCCAGAGCAAGGGCATCGGGTTCAAGCCATTCGGGCAGGACACTTTGATGGCCGGCGACACGGATGGATCAAACCTCGCATGACCAGCAACGCGCTTTCGGGCAATCAGAAACGTAAGATGAAGTCGGCCTCGCGGCTCTATGCCGTGCAGGCGCTGTTCCAGATGGAACATTCCGCGCAGACGGTCGATGTCGTGCGTCACGAGTTCATCGACCACCGTTTCGGCGCCGTCTATGAGGGTGACGAAATGCAGGAGGGGGATGTCGATCACTTCTCTCGCGTGCTTGAAGATGCGGTGAACTATCAGGCACCGATCGACCAGATGGCCAACCGTGCAATCGTAGCTAAATGGGCCATCGCCCGGATCGACCCTACCCTGCGCGCGCTGTTCCGCGCCGCGGGTGCCGAGCTCCGGCATGACGATACGCCGCCGCGTGTGGTGATCAAGGAATACGTCGACGTGGCCCATTCGTTCTTCCCCGATGGACGCGAGCCGAGCTTTGTGAACGCCGTGCTTGACCACATGGCGCGAGAGGCCCGCCCCGAAGCGTTTTAAGCGCGAGGGAAAGTGGCCCCGAGGGGCCATCAACCACATCATAATCTTGGGAAAAGTGACGGGAACCGCGCCTGCCGCTGCTGTTTTATATTCCCGAGGACCTGTATGTACAGGTGGGCGCCAGGTAACCGAACCAGGGCTCGGACAGAGCCAGCTCCCTCGGATTTGCTTAAGGCCACTGGAATGTAACGTTCACGAACAGGGCAGAACCCGTCGACCCTCGATGTAGGGTCCATGGGGGGCTGCGGCAAGGGGGCGAAGGTGGATTTGCAAAACTTCTGCGCTCCGCTCAGTCCTCAGAAGGGATAAAGCCATAGCGGCGTAACTCTTCCGGCAGCAGCACGTAGATTTCATCGGGCGGGGTGACCAGCGCATGCTGCATCACCAGCGGGTCTACCCCCATGTCATCCAGATAGCGCATCACCTCTCCTTGGCCGCGTTGGATATCCTCAACGGCGACAAAGGCGGGCAGGATCGTGCTTTCGCCAAAGTAGTGCTGATGCACCCCGACCGAGGCGCTGTCGGGGACCGTGCGTGCCTCGCCTGCGGCCAGCAGGTAGGGGCAGGCGGAATAGCAGATGTCGCCGTCCCGCAGCGCGGTGTCAAACCCTTCGCGGCGCAGGTAGCGGCCCAGTTCCAGTGCATCGCGGACCGACCCGCCGGGGGAGTTGAGATAGATTTCCTCAGGCGCGGGGGAAAGCTCGGCCAGTTGCTTGGTGATCCGCTCTGCATCGCCTGCTTCGATGGTGCCTTCCAGCAATGCGGCGCGACCGCCAGAGACAGGCGTCAGGATCAGCCGGTCGGGCAGGGCGGTATCGGGCATCGGCTGGCCGGGATTTGGCGCGCGTTCGGGGCGAAAGCGGCGGGTCTGGTCGCCGGGGCGGATGGGTTCGGTCAGTTCCGGTGCGCGCGGGCCAAAGCCGGGCAGGCGCAGCCCTTCGCCCAAATCGCCCCAGAACAGCAGCACCGCGAGGCCCAGTTGAAAGATCAGCACGCCGATCAGCACCCGCCCCACGATGGGCGGGCGGCGAGTGCCTTCTAGTTTTTCCGAAGTCTCCTCGCTCATGTGCTTTTTATCGGCGTGACATGGCCGGGGGCGTCTTCGCGTGCGCCCTCATCGGTCGAGGGGGCGGCTTCTGCGGCGGGGCGTCTGTGGGCGGGGCTTTCTTGCATCGCCACATCGACATCGCGCACGGCGGCCAGTGCTGCGCGCAGCTCGGCAAGGGTCAGCGTGTCTTCGACCGCGGCCCCCTCGCGGCCAGAGCGGATCGCGCCTTGGGTAATGGCGAGTATCATCACCAGCACGGCGGGCAATAGGTCAATCGCAATCGCACCGGCCCAAGAGGGCACGAAGTTGCGCGCATAGAGGATCACCGCATCGGCGCTGGAGATCGGCGTATAGGTCGTGTCGGCGGCGGGCGGCATGGCCTGCACGTCTTGCGCGGCGCGCTCCAGCGTGGCGGCGCGTTGGGCCAGCACTTCCAGAACCGAGGTGATCGTGGCGCCCTGCGCGCCGCGCTGTTCTTCGTTGCTGCCGTCCAGTTCCGGCAGCACGACGGAGGCCGCCAGATCCTGTGCCGCGCGTTCAACCAGTGGTGCGACCGAAAGTTGCCGCAAACGGGTTATCAAACCGGCAAGGCGCACGGCCTGTTCGGAAAACTCGACCGAGCGTGCTTGGACCGGGCCGGGTTCTACCGTCAGCGCGCGCATCCGGCTGAGGATTTGGTTGCCCTCTGCAAAGGCGTCATTCACCAGCGGGGTCTGCGTGGCGATCTGCGCCTCCAGCCCTGCCAATTCCGCCGATTTCTGCCGCAGGACACGGAACACCGCGCCGCGCCCAGCAAGGCCCGAAAGACTGCCTGCGGCCTCTTGTTCGCTCAGGTCCTCGAAGCTCTGTCTGACCCGCGCCACGTCACGCTCAAGCCCTTGAGCGGAAAGAGCGATTTCATGGGTGCGCTCCAGCGCGCCTTGGTAGTCTTGCACCGTCTCGGCCAGATGCTGTTCGACCGCCGCCGACCCGGCCAGCGCCGCGGCGTTCAGCCAACTCGACATCGCGATGATCGCCACGGAGCCGAGACCCATGGCCCCCAAAAGCCCCATCCGCGCCCGTGTCGTGCGCACTGCAGGGAAGAGCCGCAGCAGATAGGACCAAAAGACGAAGATACCGACCGAAACCGCCACGGAATAGGCGATCGCGGCAAAGGCCGACATGGCGCCATTGTCGTCGAGCAGTGAGGAAACGCCAAGGTAGGTGTAGATGCCCGAGGCCACGGCGAGGACACCAAGCGCCGTGCCAGAGAATGTGTCGAGCCATGTCAAATGGCCCTCCAACTCACGGGCATAGCGCACCCCGCGCGCCTGTGTCTCACTCATCGGTTCGCGTTGTGCCATGGGCCCCCCTCGCTTTGCTTGTTTGAAGATAGGGGGTTGTGGGGGAAATACCAAACTTTCCGGTGTGGGCCCTTGCGAATGTTCACCAAATGTTCATATTTGTCGCTATGATGGAAAACGAGATACGACAGTTCCAACCCGGTCAGCTTCTGGCGCGGGGGGTGATGCGGCATTTGGCCGATCTGGGTTTCGCCTCTGTTGAGGAACTGGTGCCAACGCGCGGCCTGCGGGTGGACGTGATGGCACTTGGCCCGAAGGGGGAGATTTGGATCGTCGAATGTAAATCCTGCCGCGCCGATTTCATGGGCGACGCAAAATGGGAGGGCTATTTGGAATGGGCGGACCGGTTCTTTTGGGCCGTCGACAGTGATTTTCCGGTAGAGCTGCTGCCGGAGGAAAGCGGCCTTATCATCGGTGACGCCTATGGGGCCGAGATTGTGCGAATGAGCGACGAGACCAAGCTTGCGCCCGCCCGGCGCAAGGTGATGGTGCAAAAGTTCGCGACCCATGCCGCCCGGCGCCTGCACCGGCTGCGCGATCCAGATATGGCGCCGAACTGGTCTTGATAGTGGGGCTGAGCGCAGTTTTTGCTTCGAAAGTAGTGCCTTGGCAGAGCGCTGGAAGAACGCAATGCCCTGCGGGCTGCCTGTCCCTCAAGGGGGCTTAACGCCCCTTTTTGCCCGCGCGGTTCGCTGCGGCCATGATTTCTTCGGCGATTTCGCGGGCTTCCTCGGGCGTGAAATCCATCGGAATTTCAACGCCGTCCCCTTCGACAAAAAGGCGGACCATGCCTTTGTCGGTCGGGCCGATTTGCAGGTTTGCTTCAATGTCGCGTTCGGTGTCGATGCCCATGGGAGCCTCCGGTTTGGTGGGGCTTATCGCTAGCGCGGAGTGGCGGAAAAGGCAAGGGATCTTGCGGTGTTGCGGGACTGTGGCGACCGGGATTCGGCATGGTGCGGATGCGTGCGGGAAACGCTGACCCTCTATGCGGCACGTGGTGGGCTCTGATGCCGTTTTTTGGCACACCTCTGAGCCGAAAGGGCTGAACAAGGCGCGGTGTAGGGGCAGGGGCGCAAGAACCAGTGGCCAGCCACCGAAGTTTCCCCCGGAAAAGGCGATGGTCGGGAAGACGTGAAAATTCTGCCGAAAACCGACCATTCTTCTGTCCCTGAGGTCTTGCATTCCTCTGCCACGGGCGCTAAATCCGCCCCAGTGCCGCCTTAGCTCAGTTGGTTAGAGCGCTTGATTGTGGATCAAGAGGTCCCTGGTTCGAGACCAGGAGGTGGTACCATCCCCCCCCCACTTTTCGTGCATCGGCCACTCTTTCCAGTGAGACTAGCGCCTTTCCGCGAGGGCTGGCCGCGCAGTGCCGCACCAGCGTTTCCACGCTAACCCATAGAATCTAAGCCTTTTCTGGAACGTTCACCCTCAGCTTTCGTTGTAACCACAGCAATTAACGAAAGAGGAGAGAGACAGGAAAACGCTCACAGCCAGCACCCTTGCCTTGACAATCGCAGGCACCGCCGCTTTCGCAGAGGCCCATATGGTCGACCATTCCAACCTCGACAGTGTGGCGATGAACGAGATGCGCCGCGATCTGATCCGCTCGCGGGATATCACAGGCGGAGAGATTTACACCATCAACGAAGCCAGCGATGAATGGAGCCCCAACACGGCATATTCCGAAATCGGCACCGACTGGAACGAGATCGGTGAGATCGAAGACATCGTTCTGTCCAAAAATGGCCAAATGGTCGGTATCGTGGCCGAAGTCGGTGGTTTCCTTGATATCGGTGACAAACATGTCATGATTTCTACGCCCGACGTGAACCTCGTGGCCGTCGACGACCAAACCTATGCCTATGTTACCCGTCTGAGCGAAGAAGAACTGGAAGCGCTGCCCGGCGTTGACGAAGGTTTTTGGGACTGATCTGAACGGTTAACTCTTTGCCGAAAGAGTTTTGACCTTGGCGTGGCGCCGTCCACGCCGGGGTTGTTTTGTGATTGGGGTTAGCCCAGCTTCATCACGATGCAGGTGGTTGAGCCGGTGGCATAAAGTTTGCCATCCTCGACCCCGCGTATTTCACCATGCGCCACGCCGGTGGAGCGGCCCACGTGATCGGTCACCCCGATGCAGTCGATCTCCATCCCCAAGGGCAGGCCCCGCAGGATATTAATCTTGTATTCCAAAGTGGTATAGACCGAGCCGCGCGGCACTTTCGTCATCACTGCGCAGGCCATCGCCGAATCGAGCAGCGTGCCGTACCAGCCGCCATGCACCGTGCCCATCGGGTTGGTCATGGCGAAGCTCGGCGCGCCGCGAAAGATGATGCGGCCCTCTTCGACCGAATGCAGTGCATAGCCCATGGTTTGGCCAATGGGCGGGCCGGGGTTGGTGCCGTCGAGGATGGCCTGCATGAACTCCAGCCCCGACAGTTTCAGGGCCTCGGATTGGGACAAAAGGTCAGCAGGGCTTTGGGCGATGCGGGGCATGGTCTTCTCCGGCAGATGAATTTCGCCGGAGGATACGCCCGAGCGGGGCAGGGGCAAGCCCCTGCGCCCGAGGTGCCAAGTTTACGCGACGTCCGACAGATCAACCTGCGGCGTCACACCGATGGCGCGGCAAACATCGCGGGTCAGTTCGGCGCGGTTGAGCGTGTAGAAATGCAGTGCGTCCACGCCCTCGTCGATCAATTCGCTGCACAGTTCGGTGCACATGGCTTGGGCCAGCAGGTCATGACGGTCATCGCGGATCGCCGCTTCATAGGCTTGGTCGACCCATTCCGGGATGGGCGTACCACATTTGACGGCGAACTTGCGGGCTGAGGTCCAGTTGACCACTGGCAGGATGCCCGGCGTGATCGGCTTGTCGATGCCCGCTTTGACGCAGGCGTCGCGGAAGCGCAGAAAGGTATCGGCTTCAAAGAAGAACTGGGTCAAGGCCTCGTCCGCGCCCGCGTCGAACTTGCGTTTCAGCCAATCGATATTGGCCTGCTGGTCGGCCGCTTCGGGGTGCGGGTCGGGGTAGGCGCCCACTCGGATGGTGAATTTGCCGGTTTTCGCCAGCGCCTCGATCAACTCGCAGCTATCGGCAAAACCGTCTGGATGCGGCTCGAACTTGTCGGTGCCCGCCTGCGGATCGCCGCGCAGGGCGACGATGTCTTTGATGCCCGCTTCGGCGAATTTATCGGCGACTTCCATGGTTTCCGCGCGGCTGGCCCCCACGCAGGTCAGGTGCCCGGCGACAGGCAGACCGGAGGTACGGTGCAGCACATGGGCCGAATCATGGGTCAGATCCCGGGTCGTGCCACCCGCGCCATAGGTGACCGAGAAGAAACGCGGCGCCAGTGGGGCCAGCGCCTGAGCTGCATCCCACAGTTTGAACGCCGCGCCAACGGTGCGGGGCGGGAAGACTTCGAAGGAAACGGCAGGCGTGGTCATTGAGAGATCCTTTTGGCGGTTTCACGTCTTGTCTCACATCTAGCCTTGTGAGACAAACTCATAACATTCATCTTGAACATGAGTAATGCCTCACATGCACATTGAGTTCCGTCACCTGCGCACAATCAAGGCCATTCACGAGGCGGGCGGGCTGGCCCGCGCGGCGGATCAGATGAATATCACGCAATCGGCGTTAAGTCATCAGGTGAAGGGGTTGGAGGATCAGGCCGGGGTTGAGTTGTTTGTCCGGCGCTCAAAACCGTTGAAGCTCTCGCCCGCCGGGCAGAGACTTTTGAAGCTGGCGCAGCAGGTTTTGCCGCAGGTCGAAGCTTTGCAAGATGAATTCTCGGGGCTGCGGGCAGGCAGCACGGGGCGGATGCATATTGCCATTGAATGCCACGCTTGTTTCGAGTGGCTTTTCCCGGTGTTGGAGCAGTTCCGGCGGCATTGGCAGGATGTTGATGTCGATATCCGCCCCGGTCTGGCATTTGACGCGCTGCCCGCTCTGCTGCGCGAAGAGGTTGATCTGGTGGTGTCATCGGATCCCGAAGAACTGCCGGGGGTCGAGTTTGTCGAACTCTTTGATTACAATCCGGTTTTCGTGGCGTCGCAAAGCCACCCTCTGGCCGAGAGACCCTTTGTGGAGGCGGCTGATTTTCGTGGTGAGACGCTCATTACCTACCCGGTGGAACGGACGCGACTGGATGTGTTCAGCCAGTTGTTGATCCCCGCCAAGGTCGAGCCTGCAGCGATCCGACAGGTCGAGCTAACGGCGGTGATCTTGCTATTGGTGGCGTCCAATCGCGGGGTGTCGGTCCTGCCGGACTGGGTGGTGCGCGAGGTGAAATATTCGTCGGATTACGTCACGCGGCCTTTGACGGCGCAGGGTATAACGCGGCGGCTTTATGCGGCGGTGCGCAAGGATGATCTGGGCAAACCGTTTATGGATGAGTTGTTGAAACTGGCCGGGCAAGAGGCGCGGAAGTTGCAGCGGGCCTAGGCGGCGTTCTGAGGGGCAGCACCTCGCCTCATCAAATCGCCTACCCGGGGGACGGGCAGGCGATGGCCCGGCGCCTGCGGCTTGATTCCGGGCCAAAGGTAGGCGCAAGGCTTACTTCACCTTAACGATTGCCTTGCCAGTGTTGCCGCCATTCAGCATGTCGATGAACGCCTGCGGCGCATTCTCCAGCCCCTCGGTGATGTCCTCTTTCACCTTCACACGTCCATCCGCGACCATCGGGGCCACCTCGCGGTGAAACTCGGGCATGCGGTTCCAGTGGTTCGAGATGATGAAGCCGCGCACGGTGAGGAAATTCACCAAAATTGTCCGCCACAGCCGCGGCGCGGTGAGGCCAGCGCCCTCGGCGTCGGCACCAAGCCCGCCTGCGTTATACCACGCGATCATGCCGCAGAGCGGGATACGGCCATGCGGGTTCATCAGCGGCAGTACTGCATCAAGCACTTTGCCACCGACGTTTTCGTAATAGATATCAATGCCATCCGGCGCGGCCTCTTTCAGCGCGGCGCGCAGGGATTTGGCGTCGTCATAGGCGCGGTGATCAAGGCAGACGTCAAAGCCGAAGTCGCGCGTGGCGATCTTACATTTCTCGGCCCCGCCCGCGATGCCGACGGTGCGCAGCCCTTTGGCCTTGGCCAACTGCCCCACCATCGACCCGACAGGCCCCGTGGCGGCCGCGACGACAAGCGTCTCACCCTCTTTCGGCTGGCCGATTTCGTTCAGCCCGTACCAACCGGTCAATCCGGGCATCCCCAGCACACCAAGCGAGGCGGTGATCGGCACGGCTTCGGCGTCGACCTTTTGGCACTGCTTGGCCGGGGCAACGCCGTGGGTCGCCCAGCCAAAGGCGCCAAAGGCAAAATCGCCAACGTTAAAGCTCGGATCATTGGAGGCGATCACCTTGCCGACGCTGCCGCCCTCCATGAGCCCGCCAATAGGCACCGGCTGCGCATAAGATTTCGCATCATCCATGCGGCCCCGCATATAGGGATCAAGCGACATGTAGTGCACTTCGACCAATATTTCCCCGTCGCCCGGCTGGGGCATATTCGCGCTTTCTAGGCGGAAGTTTTCAGGCGTTGGCGCACCGTCTGGGCGGCTGGCGAGGACGATTTTTTTCATCTGGTCAGACATGGGATTTCCTTCGGGCTGATTGCTTTGGGTCCAAGGTGTCACCTTGTGCTTTTAAAACAACCCGCACGCTGCGTAAGAATGCCCCAGCGGCCTAGGTTTCTGCCCCCTTGGCAATTGCGCTCTTGCGCCCTATACGTCCCGCCTTATCCATCAAAGGGCGCGAACAATGATCGGCAGTGCGAATCTTAACATCATGATCAAAGCGGCACGCAAAGCGGGGCGTGCATTGGTCAAGGATTTCCGCGAGGTCGAGAACCTTCAGGTCTCGGTCAAAGGCGCGGGCGATTTCGTGACCAAAGCCGACATTGGCGCCGAGAAGATCATCAAAGACGACCTGATGGGCGCGCGCCCGACCTACGGCTGGCTGGCCGAAGAGGGCGGCGAGGAAGAGGGCCAAGACCCAACGCGCCGTTGGATCGTCGACCCGCTGGATGGCACGACCAACTTCTTGCACGGCCTGCCGCATTGGGCCGTCTCCATCGCGTTGGAGCATAAGGGTGAGATCGTCGCTGGTGTGGTTTTCGACCCTGCCAAGGATGAGATGTTCTTTGCCGAAAAAGGCACTGGCGCTTGGATGAACGAAAGCCGCCTGCGCGTGTCGGGCCGTCACCGCATGATTGAATCGATCTTTGCCACGGGCTTGCCTTTCGGTGGCCGTGCCGATCTTCCCGAAACGCTGAAGGATCTGGGCCGTCTTCTGCCCGTTTGCGCCGGTGTGCGCCGCTGGGGTGCGGCTTCGCTTGATCTGGCTTACGTCGCTTCGGGCCGCTACGATGGGTTTTGGGAACGTCGTTTGAAGCCGTGGGACGTGGCCGCAGGCATGTTGATCGTCAAAGAGGCCGGTGGCCTTGTCGAGGCGATCCGTCCTGAGCGCAATATCCTGCAGCACGGCGAGATTATCTGCTCGAACGAGCCGATCTATTCGACCTTCGCCAAAACGATCCGCGGCTGATTATTCGATCGCTACCGTCTGGCGCAATTCGCCGGTCAACTGGTCAAAGATCAGGATCTCATCCGCATCCGTCACCACCGCATACCAGCCGCGCCCTTGCGTAAATGCTTGGGCGCTGCTGCCATCGGGCAGGGTGATGCTGCGCGGCATGGTCGGGCCTTGATCGCTCAGGCGGGTGACAAGCACGAAGATCAGCACTAGAACCCCGCCAATCATCACGACGGTCAAGACCGTCACCATCCGCCGCAGAAACCGCAGGTTCGCCGGTTCATCAGGGTTGTCCGTGTCCATGTCTCACCGCCGCATTGATTTCATTCTGGGCGATAGCCCGCCCGCCCGTCTTGATAAGGCGCTGGCCCGCGATGTGCCAGAGGAAGCGAACCTGTCGCGCACGCGATTGGGCCGGTTGATCGCCGACGGGGCCGTGACGCTGGACGGTGTCAAAGTCCAAGACCCCCGCGCCAAAGTGGCCGAAGGGCAGGTAGTGCAGATCACGGTCGAAGAAGCGGCAGAGAGCCACATCCTGCCCGAAGACATAC
>VMHT01045040.1_pt1 | contig 12778 bp, 33 predicted proteins | sample 4693611 | NCBI WGS metagenome assembly VMHT01 (sample SAMN12280063, study PRJNA550983) | marine metagenome | isolation source: seawater sampled from same location over 5 years 0.02-0.2 micron viral filtrate | place: USA: collected off the coast of southern California halfway between the port... ... | reverse complement strand
TGGTGGTGCCGGACAAAAAGATGAAGAAGATCCATGGCGAAGAGCTGGTGGCGGCGGCGGTGGCGGCGGTCAAGGTGTCGATAATGGATTAGGAAACGTAGGTGGATATAATGATGAAAAACAAGGAAGTGATTTCAAAAAAGGAAAAAAGGGTACAAATGGTAACTCTGAACAGGGTGGCACTGGTGGTAATGGTGGAAATAATAATGAGGAAGCATTTGGTGGAAAGGGTGGTGCCGGTTTTGGCGCTATAGTCTCTATGCAGATCAATGATGGTGAGAAAGGGTTCAAAGGTAGCAGCAATAAAAATGAGTTCAGCAAAGGAGGTGCTGGTGGAAAAGGTGGCAGTTCTGTTAGAAGAAAAAATAGTAATGTCTCATTTAATGTTTATAATGCAGGATTAATGGTTGGTAATTGGACGCAAAACAACAGTAATATGGGATTTAATTGATAACAATAAATAGTTGAAATCTTAATTATATTATGATAACAGATCATATTATCAGATATGAGAAAGTATTTGATAAAAAAGAACTTGAGGTAATAATCGATAGAATTGATTACTTAGAGGAAAGTAGTTGGTTAGTTCATAATAAAAAATCACTTCATTTACACGATCATAAAGAAATAAATCTGTCACAAAATTTAGAATTAGATCTATCATCAAGTGATAGGACAGTTTCTCTCATATTTCCAAAATTACAACCCTGTGTAGAAGATTACATAAAAAATTTTAGTATATTAAGTAATAACAAATTTTTGTTCTATGATTGTAAGTTGAAAAAAATTCTTGAGGGTGGAGGTTTTCATAATTGGCATTATGAAAATTCAAGTTTGATGACCTCTGCTAGATCCTTTGTAATTCAAGTCTATCTAAATGACAATTTTGAGTATGGGGAAACTGAATTTTTATATCAAGGAAAACGAGAAAAACCAGTTGCTGGTGATGTATTAGTATTTCCAGCATCTTTTACACATACACACAGAGGCAATCCTCCCATAGGTGGAACAAAATACTTGGCAACCACATGGGCGATGTTACAAGGAAGTACAGATGATGAGTATTGATTATGGAAACATTAGAAGTTACAAAATTTGAAGGTCCATTCCCACATTTAATTGTTGAAGATTTTTATAATAAAGAAGAACTAGATCTTATCTGGGAAGAGTTAAACTATTATACAAAACCAGGAAAACTATTACCAGCAGAAAAATATGGAGGAATAGTTGGATACACAAATTCCAATGCTTTAGCACTAGATGATGTGTATGGACATGATACAGGTGATGATAATTATAGATCATTATCGAATATCTTGACGGTAAATCGAAAGTTATTTGATTGCGGTATCCTAGATATTTTTGCTGATACTCATCCGTGTTGTGGTATCTCTACTCTATCAAACTATGATATTACAAAGATAAGATATTATCACAATGGTGAATATTATAAACCACATACTGATAGGTCAATGCACTTTTTAGCATTTTCATATTTCTATAAAGAACCTAAAAACTTTCAAGGTGGTGAACTTCAATTTCCACAATATGATTATGAAGTAGATTGTATCAACAATTCTATCATAATTTTCCCTGGATGGGTAGAACACGGAGTTAAAGAAGTAAAGATAGAAGATTCTGAATACTATGATGGTGGTGGTCGATACTGTATTTCAAGTTTTTTCGGTTGTAAAATCCGCGACACTTGACAAAATACTAAAATACAACTAGAATTGCTTTGTTGCCTTTGAAGAGATGAGTACAGAAACATTAAGCCTATTTTCAGTACCGGTGTTTAGATCTAACTTAGATAAGAATACCAGTGACTTTTTTAAGAATGAACTTCTTCCTAGTATATCGGAAGAACTAGATTCTGCTAATCCGCCTGAAGATTGGGCAACCGATAATTTAAGAACAGACTTTCCTGGTGGTGGTAAATGGTTTCATGAAAAACGAGATATAATTGATCCTATCTTGAATTCGATATTGGTTCATCAATTCGATAATAAACTTAGTTTTGAAGTATCTGGTAAATTATGGTTTAATTGGTATGAAGAAGGATCATATCAAGAAATTCATGATCATATTCCAGATGACTTCGAATTAAATCACTTTGCTTGTATTTACTTTTTATCATATGATGAAGAAGTTCATACACCTGTAGATTTTATGGATCCACTTCATCAGATTAGACGCCTTAGTTATCAAATTCCAGATCATGAAAGTAGTGTATATGATTGGTACACTCCAGAAGTATCTGAAGGAACTTTTTTAATGTTCCCGTCTTATCTTTATCATAGAGTTAAACCTCAGAAAAAATCATCAAAAAAACCGAGAGTAACTATATCTTTTAATGTAAACGCAAGAGATCTTTCGGATCCAAAGTATGAATTACCAGAATGGAATCCACCTCATAGATAACTTTTTATCTACAAAAGAATGTCATGATGTAATAAATTATTGTCATTCAGCATCCTATAATTATGGTGAATTTGATGCTCCTGGTGACATACCAACTGGTATGGTTCATGAAATAGATGAAACAAGTTGGATATACAATAAGTTCTTTCTAAAAACTAAAGATTTGGTAAAAGATCTTTATTTGGATAGGATGTATGTAAATTGTTTTGCATCAGGAGAAAATCCAAACTTTCATATTGATGGTGATCACGGAATCACAATGTTATACTATGTAAATGATGAGTGGGACATAGAAATGGGAGGTGAAACTCAATTCTTGATTGATGACGAAATTCGTGGAATACTTCCTTTTCCCAATCGTTTAGTATATTTTGATGCTAATATCCTCCATAAAGCGACCAGTTATAGAAGTGGACACCGATTTACCCTTGCGATCAAATACGGCATATAATCAGAGTAATTGAATCAAAGCAATGAATGGTCTAATGGATGCTATTCACGCCGAGGATCCTTTTTATGCTCCTCCACTAGATATTAAACATACTAGGATTTATTTTCACCAACAAGCAGCAATTAAAAGATTGATTGAACTAGGTGAGTATCCTATCTGTGCTTTTGTTGGTATGACAAAAGCAGAAAGAGGATTCAAAAGATTTGATGATAGGGATTATTCACACCTACCAGAAGAAGTTGTTGCTGATGATTATCTAGATTGTCATATTGACCTAACAGATCATTACATTCGATCTTTTTTATTTGCTGCTGGGTGTAGAAAAACAACTCTAGGTGGTTCTCAAGAAGTTGTTGAAGCTCCCTTGTGGATTACATCTTATTCGGAATTTATTTCTTTTCTTAAGGGACAAGTTAAGGAAGTTAATGAAAGATTTTATGAGCAAGAAAAGGTTTTTGGATTCACTCCAGAATCTCATAAAAAACTGATTAAAGAGAAAAATCCTGAAGCAGTTCGTGCTCCTAAATTACATCTTGTAGTAGAAATCATTGATAAGTTGAAAAATCTGGCAAAAGATGCTATGATTTATGTGCCACAGGATGCTTTTGGTCATTTTTCTATCACGCTAACTAAGAAAGGATATACGAATATCTACACCGATAGGGATTATGATATGAATCCTTCAGGAATGGCGAATGTTCCTGATAACATTACTAAAATCACCGAAGAAGAATACAAAGACATGGATTTTGATGCTGTTATTGGTAATCCTCCTTACGGTAAAGGTGGTAGGTTAGCACTTAAGTTTTTGAACAATTCTGCTGAACGTGTTCGTGCTAAGGATGGACAGATTATTCTCGTTCTCCCCAAATCTGTAAAGCAAGGTTCTGCTAATTACAACAAGATCAATCGTGATCTTGAGATTGTTAGCAATAAAGATTGTGCTGATAATGATTTTGCTGCAAGTATTGATGCTTGTATTCAAGAATGGAAGATTGGTGAGAAGCAACGTGAACTAGATCCTGAATATAAACAGCATCCTCACATCGAGTTTCTCAAGTATGACAATCGTCACAGTGCCGATATTTTTGTTGGTGGAGATGGTGGGGGAGCATCTGGCAAAGTTTTTCTACCAGGCGAAAAGAACGCTGATGGAAAACCTTGGTTAGATTATGAGAAATCTTCTTCTCATAATTACATTCGTGTTCGCCCAGATGACATCATCACCAAAGAAGAAATCCTTGAACGTATTATTGCTATGGGACAGAATGGTGACGGTAGTTTGAGAAAGATTGCTACAGGAACTACCAATGGTATTCCTCATCTTGGCAAGGGTAAATTCATCAAAGCATATACTGAACGGTACGGAAATGGGCACTGATAAGAATAAACACAATAAAGATACTGGATCTAATATCGAACGCTCAGATCAAAGAATTGCTGAAACGCAAGAAGTATTCACACCCATGAAAATGTGTGAAGAGATGGTTCAGATGATTGATATTGAGAAGAGAAAGAATCCAGAATCAAAGTTTCTGGATAACTCCGCTGGTTCTGGTAACTTTATCCTTGCACTTAAGGATGAACTTATCAAATATCACCCAGAAAAGCATGTGTTAGATAACATGCTGTATGCTGTAGAATTGATGGAAGATAATCATAAAGAAATGTGTGAAAGGGTTGGCGTACCTATTGACCATCCACATTATGTGTGCCATGATGCTCTCACCTATGATTATTCTTTCGGAGAACCTGTAGGAGTGGAACAGTTCTTCTAGTATCATAAAGGGGTTGACCTTTTTATCTTCTTACCCTATAATTACTTCGTTGACTTACTCAACTGACTATGAACTCTACACAAAACGGATTGAACATTCTTCCGTTCAATCCTAAAACTGACGACTATACTGCCTTTATGGTAGATGTAACGCCACAGATGGCACGTTACATTCTTGATTATCATAATCGTGATAATCGTAAGATCACTAACTCTCAAGTAAATAAAATCTTCCGAAGCATTGAAAATGATAATTGGTTGTTAGATGGACAACCAATGACTTTCAATACTGATGGAAATCTCACCGAGGCACAGCACAGACTATCTGCTATAGCAAAGTGTGCTGATGATCGTGTCTTTACAATGATCGTTGTTACTGGTGTTCAACCTGACTGTTTTAGTAGAACTGCGTCGAACAAGGCACGGAAACCCATTGATGAAATTCAACGGAAATACCGTAAAGCACATAAGGATGAAGTTTCGATTCTTGGAGACATCATGAAGCGCCAGAAAAAGTGGCGTTTGAGTATGCAGAATGCTATTTCTAGTTATGAAAATTGGTTTAAGAACATTATTAACTCACTGAAAATTAGTGGGGATTATGAAAATGTAATGGATAAGTTTTCCCTTCAACGCAAAACACTTCGTGCATATATTGCTCTGTGTGAGCGTTATGGGTATTTGGATGAGTGTAAGATTTTTCTTGAACTTCTTGACAGTGAACTTGAAGAAGATGCTGATAACCCAATATCTACTCTCACATATCAGTTCATGGAATACTGGAACTCTACTGCGGTAGATTTAAGTAACGAGAAAAGAATGGATGTTTTCTATTCTTTGTTGTGTGTAGCAACTGATCGTATTCTTATGCGCGATGATGGTATGATTGATCTTGACGTTACATCACAAATCCTAGAGCATGAACAGATGGAAAAGATGGGAGTTTATCGTAAGTTCCTTGCCTGATTTAGTCCAATCTATAGACCGTCCATTGGGTTCCCCTGTGGGCGGTTTTCTGCTATAATGTATCCATACTGAACAGGACACCACTTGATCAACCTTCGCCCTCACCAGCAGCAGGCAGTGGACGCCATGCTGGCGTATGACAAAGGACAGGTCATCATCCCTACGGGTGGTGGCAAGACCATCTGTATGATTCAAGATTATTTGAATCATCAATATCATAGTTGTAGAACTACTGTGGTTGTTGCTCCTCGTATTCTCCTTGCTAAACAGTTGTGTAAAGAGTTTATGGAGTTTGTGTCTGCTACTTGGACACACGTTATGCACGTTCACAGTGGCGAAACGGACTACTTCAGCACTACCAAGAGCGACAAGATTGCCCTGTTCAATAATACTGCACGGGCAGCAGGTGAGTCCTGCATTATCTTCACAACTTATCATTCGTTAGAGAAGATTGTTCAGTCTGGTATCTGTGTTGATACCATTTATTTTGATGAAGCACATAACTCTGTTCAGCGTAACTTTTATGTTCCTACAGAGTATTACAGTCGCCATGCAAGACGTTGCTTCTACTTTACAGCAACTCCTAAGCACTCATTGACTGTTCGCAAACCTGGAATGAATGATTCCCGTGTTTATGGGCAAGTTATTTGTAATGTTCCTGCCCCTAAATTAGTTGAGGAGGGTTACATTCTGCCCCCAAAGGTTAGTATCACTCAACTCCCTCAAGGTGATTTCAAACAATCTGATTCTAAGAATCTGTTGGATACCATTGATGATAACGATGCTAAAAAGATCCTGATTGCTGCTCGTTCTACCAAGCAGATTGTTCGTCTCATTACTCAATCTGATTTTACTGATGAGATTGAGCAACGTGGTTACAACTGGATGTATATCACATCCAAGACTGGTGCTATCATCAATGGCAAGAAAGTTACCCGCGATGAGTTCTTCAAGACTCTCAATGCTTGGGGTGAAAGTGATACACGTTTTGTTATCATTCACCACTCTATTCTTTCTGAGGGTATCAATGTCAAGGGACTTGATGCTGTGATGTTCATGCGTAACATGGACTTTATTGGTATCTCCCAATCAATCGGGCGTGTAATCCGCCTGGGAGGTTCTCAAAAAACCTTTGGGTTAGTTTGTGTTCCTGTTGCTGATAAAGTGGGTATCAGCACCGCTAGGAGCGTTCAGGCAGTAGTTAATACTGTGTTTGAACAAGGTCAACCCGCCGTTTCCGTTATCCGTCGCTGAATCATGCGTTGTAAAGTCACTCTCTTCAAAGCAGGAACTGTCTTTAAGGAAGAAGTTGTTGCCGTTGATTATGAAGATGCCAAGAAAGTTGCGACTGCTCGCAACCCTGGTGCTAGAATCGTAAGTGTTACCGCAGTTTTTTGATGGAAAAGTTTCTCAAACCTTTCATACCACGTCCAGGTATTTTAGAACCTAAATCAGGAGATCCACTAGGTTATGTGACTAATGATGGTGTATGGGCGGCAGTTCCTTGTGGTAAGAAGTTCATGATTATACATAATGGGAGTCAAGTAAAGATATTGAGTAATTACAAACAATCTGTTGATTTTATCAACAACCAAAAGAAAACTCTTAAAAAGAAGTCACGCAAATGACCGATCAAAAACACGAAAAACGACGCGATGCTCTTGGTCTTTTCTATGAAAGTGTCCTGAAACCAGATCATCAACTTCGTCAATGTGCTCACAATCAAGAGTGTTTTAATGAGCTAATGGAATGGAGAACAGAAGTAATCCGTTATCTTGATGAGCGAAGAAATGAGGAATTTCATTGATGAGCATATCACAAATTATCCTTTTAGGATTTTTTGCGGCAGCAGCATATCTCATCTTTACTGATGAAAGTATTGCTGCTGCTTTTGTATATGTTTTTAAGTTAGTAATTACCAACATTAAACGCCACTGGTGGTGGTTGACTAACAATCCAAAGAATCCTGTGGTAAAATATCTCATATATCGTCGCTCCTTGCGAATTGCTAAGGAATTGATGGTAGAAATAAATAAAGATAAAGAGACATAAACTTATGTTATCTACTGCATACCGCCTTCGTCTTGAATCTATTTGTCGCTGTATTGCTAACAAAGAGGAAGTTCCTCTGGATGATATGATCTGGGCAGAAAAACTTGCTAAGTCACATACAACCGCTAGGGAATTTATGAATCAAGCACGTCGTCAAGCAGCACTTGATATTGAAGAGGGCAGTATGGATGATTTTATGAATAGGATGGGATTAGGTGATCCCGACCCATCCAATTACAAAACGGGATTTGACTCTGCTGATGAAATAAGAGATTGGTTTCAGCGTGATAAACCCGATGATTGGAGGCAACGTGACTGAAAAGATCACTCCTGAAACATATGAAAAGATGAATGAAGAATTCATTGAAGATGGACTTTCTTTTAGGATTATAGTTCCTACTCAAGAACAAATTGACGAGTGGATTGAAAGGAGTAATAATGCTAACTAATTGTACCGTCACTGATAAAGACGGAAAAGTTACCGATTACATCTGGGACGACCAGAAGAAAACTATGATAGAAGGAAGAATAGAAAAAGAAGTTCCCTGGAGCGTTCTGCATCAAGTAGCAGATGGATTAAAGGGTAAATTGGTTCACATCACCTGCGTAGATCACACAGGTAGGAATTACAAAAGAATTGTTATCGAATACGAGGAGCAAAAGTAATGGAAGCAGTAATCTATTCCAACGGCAACCAAGAGTGTGAACGTGCCAAAATTCTTTTAGAAAAACTTAACTTTCAGATTCACGTTTATAAATTAAATCAACACTTTTCTGAAAGAGGTTTTGTTGAGGAGTTTGGTGAAGAAGCAGAATACCCCCAAGTTAATGTTGGTTTCAGACATATTGGTGGGTTAAAAGAAACACTTCAATACATGAACGAAAAGGGAATGTTGTTATTATGAATCCCGTCATCCTAATTGCTTGTTTCACACCATTAGCGGCGATTTGGATTGTAATGAAGGTAGCAGTTTGGTTTTCCGCAGTAAACGACGAGCGAAACTATGTCAGAGCAGAATCCAGAAAACCACACGGACCTTATGTGGCAAACCCATATGAAGATGTTAATGAGGAGGAAGAAGAGTATGGAAACCGCACAGACTATAGATAAAGCAATAAATGATTATTATGATGAGAAAGGATTGCCCACCCCAAACTGGAAACAAAAGCGTAATCCAGACTGGTGGACTGAATATCTCATTCGTTTGGGACTTGACCCCCAGAACCCATAGTGCTATAATACCAACATAATAAACTCTAAATCATGGACTACAAACCCTACTCGCCAGAGTGGCATCGGAAGAGGTACTTGAAAGAGGCGTTAGATAAGTATTTTGATGATTATGTGGATGTTGAAACTATCCGCGAAGATATTTACGACATTCTTCATTCCCGTGCTACTGAAGCATACGAAGAATATAATCGTGTAAACAAGTTAGCAGAGTCTCTTTCATGAATATGAAATTGATCCAACCCGATGATCCTCAATACTTTCAGCAATCATCGTATGAAGACTATGACCGCCACCATTACAAAGTTGTAGGTAAGAATGGTGAAAGTATTATTGTCGAGGATTATATGTCGGCACAAGAAATCTGGTGGAATCGAAAAGTATTCCTCTCACACATTGAAGTTCTAGATAAACCTAAGAAGCAAAGTAAAGGATTCAAATGAGTGTTCAGTTTCGTAAGCATCGGGTGTTTCGTGAGACACCCGCAGTTGTATTCTATGATATTAGTGTAGATGATTCAAACGCATCTGATCTTGTGGTACATGAAGGACCAGCAGTTTCACCACCAGACGATGCAATCGGTGCAAAACAGTTCTACATCCACCATCATCAAGTGGACCATAATCGTGTCCTCTCAGGTGAAAGAACGTTTGAACTTGTGAACTTTGATTGGAAGTTTCCTTACCACATTGTTCATATGAATCGTAGAAGTGGAGCGTTAGTAGTTCCTATTGGAACTTATCATCGCAGTACATCAGGATCTGAAGGTTCGATTGTAATCAATCAAGCAATAAGAGATGATGAGTTCAACGCAGAGACAGAATTTGTTCCTGTGAGTGCTGGTAACAATTCTGAACTTTATCGGGTTCTGATTCATGAACAACCCGTAATCCATGACATAGGAGAGTAATGGTAAACGACTTTTTAGACAATCTGGGTGCTAAACAGCACAGAAAAATTATGGAGAAAAATGCCACCAATGAAGAAATCACCAACACCTGCGAAGAAACCTACGGCAAAAAAGACTGCTACGAAGAAACCTACTACAACTCCGAAAGTGAAGGCAAAGACTTCAAAGACGCCTTCTACGCGCCAGAAAACTACGGCACCTGGGAAACCGAAACCCAGGAAGAAACTTCCACCTGAAGAAATGCATCCCTTTCCAACATTCCCGTATCGTTTAGAATATCAAGATGGAAAAGACACCAGAATCTGTCACTTCGAGTGTGAAGAACATAGAGACAAACACATCAAACGATATGGACTCAGAAAAAATCAATACTTCAGCGACAACGCTACCTGAAGATCCTATCATTCCTTCTCTTATGTTTCTTGGAGTGATACTTGTCACATTGAGTGTCATTGTGCTAGGATACTTCAAAGGTAACATGCACTTGCTTACCACACTTAAAAACGCTAGGGAGTTTTATTCATGACTACCAGACAATTTGTATCTACTAAAGGTGATACTTGGGAGTGGGAAGAAACCCCCGAAGTTGTTGCTGCTCTTGCACAACTTCACAAAACAACTAAAGACACTGAACGTCGAATTGCCAACCTTGAACTAAAACGACCCCATGAAAGACCAACCAATAACAGTTGAAGATTACAAGAAAGAAGGTGTTGCTGACGAGTTCTTTGATAAGTATTTTTATATCGCAAAAGAACTTGGTGAAGGTGCTAAAGCAGAGGACATTTTGAAAATTATGGAAACTCTGGGTGCTCTGGTTATGAAGCAACGAATCAAGGACAAAGTAGGACCATTTGGATTCAATAAAAAAACAGATGACGGAACAGAAACAGATGGAACAGCAGAAGATTGAAGTACCTGATGGTGCTGAACTTATTGATGATGTTTTCTATGTTTGGAAAACACGTTTCGATCTTCATACTACCATGACTAAAAGTGGTCGTAAAATGTTGACCGGAATGAAAAAAGAAGATGTTGTCAGTATGACACGTTGGCATCTTAAGTGCGAACAAGAAGGCACACTTGAAAATTATACTCGCGTTGTGAATAATAGTGTAGTTGGCGATAAACTGTGATTCGTAAACTGCACATTTGGTTATGGGGAGTTGTGATGGACATTGAGGATTTTTTGTATCCTTGGAAAACATCTCAACCTCCATCCTGGGCAATAGAAAGACATAATCTTCCTAATCATCGTGATGATGAATTAGATGATATTTTTTATCGTGAGTGGGTGAAATCACATGATGATAAGATTGGCAGATTACAAACTGAAATGATCTCTGTTCAAAATCAAATACATAAACTTCAGGATGAATTAAAATCATGTACGAAGAATTAAACGATTTTGAGAAAGCACTATCTCATTTTGGAACTAGGGTAGAGATTATTACTGCCATGGAAATGGCAAATAAACTTTCAACTGAAGATGCTTATCAAATGATTAAATCAGAAATGAGAGAAATGAAAAAAGTTCGCCGGGAGCATAAAAATGAACAGTGAAAATGCTGCTGTAAGTGATTCTCTTAAAGTATCACAAAATGAAGATGGAAGTTTTACTTTAGAGTGGGATAAAGAAGATCCTACATGGAACTTCCTTAATAACTTGACATCTGAAGAAATTCAGAGTATGCTAACAAAAGCAGTGGAGAATGGACTAAATGGACCTGTATAAAAAGGTTGAAAGAGTCATTAAAGATCACGTTATTGAACATAAAGAGGAAGTTCGTAAAGGTAAAGAACTTTTATCTAAACTCGATCTTGTCAGATTTAATGAGCACACTAAAGTATCACCATCACAAGACTATTCATTTAGTTTGAACGAAACTGGTGAAAAGTCTAAATGGTGGTATGAGTATGATAGGAATGACTTAAATAGACCAAATCCTTTCAAAACATATACCATTACATCTGGTGCTAGCAGTTACGATCCCAAATACGGTTATCACTACTCTCCTGAAGCACAAGGAACATGGTATGATTACACAGAACTTCCCGAATAATGGCATTATCTAAATCAGTAAAAGAATCTCTTAAAGAAGCACAAGAATCACTCAGAAATGCGCTTGCATATGCTGCTAGAGGTGAACGTCCTATGGTTTGTAGCACTATAGCAGAAATGATTCAAAAGATCGAAACTGTTACCACGTGCGATGATATTCTAGATAAACTAGAAAGTCGTGAAGATGGTTCCTCCGGAGCATGGGGTCATTTTTTTACTGATGATTAAGTTATGTGAATTAATCATAAATAAAATATGAAGAGAATAATTTATTCTGTGTTGAAATGCTAAAATACTTTAGTTCTTAAGAAATCTATGACTCTTCCAAAAGACGGTAAAAAACTGACAGAAAAAGAACTAAAAAGTATCGAAAGTGCTATCAAAGATACTGGAATTAAGGCAGTTCACCCCGAAAAAATGGAAGCTTTGGCAGAAACACTGGTTTCAAAACTAAAAAAAGGAAAAAAATAAGTAATAATTGACTATTTTGGTAATAAATGACTACAATAAATACGTAAATCATGCAACACAACCCAATGGATAGTGTAGAAAAGCACATCGAGGTTGATAAAAAGATCCTTGAAGATCCTACTACATCTCCTCAACAACGTCGTCATATTGAAGAAGAACTACATGAACTAGAGGTTTATGTGGAAAATCATAGGCAAGAGATTGCGGGAGGAGATCATCATGATCCTTCTGCTTTAGAATTATACTGCGAGGTAGAACCTTCCGCACCTGAGTGTAAAATGTACGATGACTGATGATATATAAACTGCCTTCAGGTAGTTTATGAGTCCATCCAAATACGATCACATTTTAATCCATCGAAATCCTAACAGACAATACTGTAAACCAAAACAAACTGAATACAAAGATCCAAAATTTATCCAACTAAGAATCTATTA
>VMHT01042277.1_pt1 | contig 12780 bp, 4 predicted proteins | sample 4693611 | NCBI WGS metagenome assembly VMHT01 (sample SAMN12280063, study PRJNA550983) | marine metagenome | isolation source: seawater sampled from same location over 5 years 0.02-0.2 micron viral filtrate | place: USA: collected off the coast of southern California halfway between the port... ... | reverse complement strand
TAGACACCATCACGCTGGCCGTTATCTAATTCTATACTGGATGTTAAATCAGTCACTGGTGAATCATCTATTGTAGTGACTGAAGTGATAGCAATGATATCTCGTTTAGCTAACGCATAAGATGAGTTTTGGTTTACCGGATTATTACTCGCAACTAACACTTCTGTGTGAGTAGCAACTGTTTTAATCCCCTTTATAAGACCATTACTATCATCTAATGATACTTTAACCGGTGCAATTAGATCAACCGTTGCGCTTGAAGTGTCGAAAGTAAGTGTAAGGGTTTGATTGGAATTAGAAAAAGCCACATTAGTTACAGGTATAGGAGCATCGTCACTTTGGTTAGTAACAACGTATGAGTCAACCGAATCATTAAAGAATAAAGAATTAGATTTTCCAATCATTTGACCAACCGTCACAGAAAGTGTGTTATTACTAATAGTAAGACCACTTTTTTGCGCTCTCATTATGACCTGTGAATCAGTTCCTCCTGTCGTTATTCCTTTAATGGTGTTATAAGGAAGCAGAATCGCTCCTATATTAAATCCTGTATCAAAAATTGGTGTAGGGTTAGATTGGTTACTTTCTGACAAAGTTCCAGTAAACGTTTGACCAGAATGACTCGCAGCACCAGTTATATTTAACGCAGTCCTAGGTATTTCTCCGCTTAAATCATAAATGTATAATCTATATAGTGTACCAACTTTTTCAATACCACGTATTCTACAAGTTATGCCGGTAAGAGCTTCTGGCGAATTGCCATCACCAAAAAACTCATATGTATTAGTTATATCTTCGTAATCTGGAAGATTAGTAATTGCTGATAGTTCAATGTAACTACCAAGCACGGCTTGGCCAAACGATTCAACACCATCTTCAGATTCTCGTGCCTTTTCTGCGTATAGATTTATGGATTCTTCTAAAGGAACTCGATATCCATTTACATATGCAACTCCAGGTTCGACTGAAAGACCATAGCGCGATTCACCAAATGTTTGAGCGCGCTGTGCAGTATTAATCGCAGCGTTATTTAATCCTGACACATCGCTAGCTGATGTAGTAATATCTAACGCTTGGATTTGTGTATCGTTATACAGTCCATCATTGCCTGCAAGGTTATTTCGAAATTCTCTACTCCTCGCAACAAAAGGTTGAACTGTATAATTTCCACTTTCTTCAAATGTTCGAAGAGCGGCCTTATCATCAAGCTGGGTGTATTCGGGTCTCGCGGGAGCAATGTACTGACTTGATTCTATTGTTAAAAGATTCAAATAATTGACTGCGGTAGTGCCGCTCGTTGTTGAAGCACATTTATTAGCGTTTTGAGTAATGCTGGTTATTGTAGAATCGTCAGTAAGCAACATTGGAACAAGATCAACACTATATCTATCAGCGCCTGGAGCCTTATGATTAGGTGTTCCGGCCGCGATGTCGAATAACGATTCATCTTCGGCCGTGGTTTTAATTACTTGATCTATGCGAAATACCGCAGTGCCCGTAATTACATCATCCTTTGAAGCCTTTTCAATAAACAACCGGCTTGTTGTATCGTTATACATAAACGTGCCTTGAGAAAAGAATACACCTTTATCAGTAGTAATTTCTGAGGCGTAACCAACACCAGTATCTTGAATAATAGTTCCTAAAGGATCACCACTAGATAAAATCGTAGAGTTACCAGAGACGAAGGCGGAATCAACTACAAGAGTACGACTATTTGCGTTTCCTGTAACATCAAACTCACCAATATTTGAATCAGTTGCGCTTGAAACGCCTGAAGAATTATATCTTAAATACAAACGCCATCTTTGATTACCAGTAGTAAAAATATTCTCATACGCATATACTTCAGCGGACAAGTCATTGACGCTACCTGAAGCAGTTATACGTATGGTTTTACCTGCAATCAAATTCATATTAGCGTTTACTCCAGCAGTTGCTGCAGCACTATCAATATCAACATCAATATAGTTTACAGTGTCAGTAAAATAAGTACTACCGTCCAAGATAGGACCTTCTTTATAAACAGACCTTCCGAACTTGTCGATTTGCGATTGCAAAACCGACTGCATTTGATTTAATTCACGAACCTGAATACTTACACCAGGTTTGAATAAAATTCTTAGGTAATTCTTATCTTCTAATTTTGAAGTATTAAAGTCGTCAAAATAAGGAGATGCATCATAAGTTTTAATAGCCATATAATTTGTCTTTTAAAACTGGATCACTAGTTTAATTTCTTCTTCTTGTGAAGCAGCTCTTTGAATTGGTTTTCTATTTTCTAAAAATAAAACTTCACCCGTACGAGGAGTAAGTTCTGGTGTAACATTTGAATCAGCGGTGTATGTCATTTCTGGTATATTCGTTGTAAATCCATCGCTCGCTTTTGCAATTGTAATTTTCGTAGTCGCACCATCACCAGTAGTAAAATCGTTATGATTTACATTTGCGCTATCGTTTTGGTGAAAGTAAATATGTTTATTAGTTACATCAACATAATCTACAAAACCCTTTGCTTTAACATAATCACTTTGACCATCATCTATATCAGCAATGGCATCATAATCGCCATCAGCAGTAGTTTCTGTAATAATATCACCAGAAGTAATCGCGTTTAAATCAGCTTCTGCAGTATTAGATGCAACGGTGATTCGGCGCAAACCACTCAACACTTCTTGTAAACCATATTCGCCATCGCCTGTAGGTGCTGGACTATCGTCCGAAGCGTTTCGAGTAGGTTGTCTTATAAGAGAAATTTGGCGATAAGATATTCCAGTAGGTATTTCTCCTTTAACATCACCATTAAAATCAACTGCCAATCCTGCATAAAATGCAGGTAGTTCTGCGACAGGGTTATGACCAAATCCATCAATTGGAGAAATTAGAGGATGAATTATCGGTGCAGTAGTTTTATTAACACCACTCTTCATCCTGATCGATGCTCTTACTACACCTCTTTCGTCTATCATTTCACTAGTATCAGATAACCCTGCACATACAAATCCGCTAATCGCTCCATCTGTAATAGTAGCCTGGCAATCGAGAATTTTTGGATCTTTATGAGTTGAATCACTTATTAGTAATTGGAAATCTCCATCGCCACCTCCGGTTGAAGTATCCATTCCAGCTCCAGGGTTTTCTATTTCAAACCCGTATATAATTCCTCCACTAAATTGAGAAGGTGTACCCGCGCCAGTTTTTACAGTTTTAACTTCTATAAATTGATCTGTATTAAATTCACTTGCAACTACTAAATCAGCCACGTACACCCAGTTATAATTATCATTGGTTGCACCACTACTTAGTGATGGGGTTCTATTGTCAGAATCACCAGCAGGAGCAACAGCTGACGGGCCCGCTAAATACGCGCCATTTGTACTATAAGAATTGTTCGAATCATTGTCTAAGCACATATATATTTTATCGTTATACACAGCATAGCAAGGATACTCGGTGTTTCCGGCGCTATTAGTAGAAACATTGAACATGTCTGGATCGTTTTTATTCCACCTCTTATATCTACGATTAGCTACCCAATTAATCCTTGGGATAACGTGTAAAGCGTTTGTGGTACTAACTGCTACCGCACCTATTAGATTATCAAGAACTTCTTGTGACTCACTAACGCTACCATTCGGCAATGGTGTTGGAAAGTTTTGGTCGGATTCACTAAAAGTAGTTTCTCCTGATGTTATTGAAGCCCAAGGATCAGATTTGCCAATCCCGACGAAATACTCAAATCCTCCTGGATCTTGTTCAGGACTATCGTCCGTGCTTCCGGCATTTTTATCAATGATATCTTTGATTAAAAACGTTGCCGAATTACGTCTAAAATCATCTGTAATTATTGCTGCCATATTTTTTTCTTCTTCTTATAAGTTAAAGGTTAAGTTAATAGTTTTATTTATATAAGTTTCTCCAATACTTTTGAAGAACCTCTAATAAAAGTTTTATCCATATAATAGTTAGTAGTTTCTGTTATAACACCTTCAGTAAACTTAGGTGTATCTTTAGGACCATCGCTAGGGTAAGTGTGTGTCTTACTCACGCTGCCTGAACCAACTCTGGTTATTTCAATGTTACTTATTGTAACATCGAACAGGCTGTCTGGAGTAAACGAGAAAAAGATTCGAGGGTTGGATCCTCCTGAGCTAACATCTTCTGTATCGTCGAATACTTTTACTTCAATACTATTCGAGCCAACACTTGCTCCATAGACATTAGCCGATGCATTACCGGCACCATCACGTGTCAAGACACGTAATGCAATAGTCGTACCATTAGAAGCAAATAAAGTCCCACTGTGCAACGTAAGGTCAAACTTAACTAAATTTTTTCCAGTTCTAACAGTGTCTGTATCTACAATTTCAACTTCTTTCCATGAATTTATACCATCATTACGTAAATCACTATTAACTCGAAAGCTAGTATTGCTTATAGCTGTGTAATCATAATAAGCATTTTCACTACCCCCTGGAGTAATGACTGATGGATATGTGAAGGTGCCGAATTGCCCAAAGGTGTCATTATTGCCATCTCCCCAAAATAGTGTTTCAGTCCCAAGATTAATCTGATTGTAAACAATATCAATTCCGCTAATAGTTGCAGCAGTACTCGTTCCACCTGCGGCATGTGTCCAAAATGTTCCAGCAGATTCTGACAAATCATGATTTGCTATTTGTACAGGAGGATCTTTATAAACGAACGCTCCTAATTGTTGTCCTAAAAATCTTCTCATCAGTATCCTCCTTGGCCTCCGGTTTGACCTCCTTGACCAGCATTATTGTTTGTTGCAGGTGGTGTATACTCACTGACACTTGATGAATAATTTCCTGCGCTTAAATAGGTAGTGTCATTAGAAATATAACCTTCTTCTGTTACAGTCACCATATCGCTAATAGCGGTATTGTAATAAGCGCCTATTCTCGAGTTATCGAAAAATTTCAAGTTTTCGTTGTAATTATTTCTAGCCCTATGATCATAATCGTTTGTAGTAATAGTGTGCACCGAAGTTGGTTGAATGTAGATTGCATTAGTAGAAACGTTATTAAACTTTTTAACTTTTCTATTAGCAGGTCTATCATCAATATTATAAAAAACGTTAGGTTCTATAGTAGGGTGCAATAACTCTTCTATCGAAGGCTCAGTTCCATCAACTGCTTCTATCCGCGTTCCGAATATTTCTATTTGATCGTTAGGCTCGGACTTTATTGAAAACAACCCTGCACTTATTCCAATTCCTTCTGCTGTAGTTTGATACATAAATTCGTTTGTTCCGCTAATAATCTTTTCTCCCACTGTATTATATATACCACCAAGCTCAGCACCTAGTGTAGAGCCAGATGAAGCTGCACCTCTTGTCCCATCATCAGGACGAATATATCCTACTAATAAAAACCATTTATTATTCTCTGGCAAATCACCGGTCCAAAAACTAGCGGGATCATACTCTCCGGATATTTCTGACGTTACAGTAAAAGGAGAATTTAATCGCACAAGTCCAGATGTATTACCTCCGTTATTAGCATACACCTCAAATATTTTTTTTCCACTATTACTTTCTTGTTTCATCCAAACAGAGCAACGGTATGTTTTGGTGTTGTTATCGCCGGTTGTAATACCAACCAAAGGTGAACTAAATCCAGCATTAGGAGTAACAGGCAGATTTAAATTTGAAAGGCTTGTTTCGATAGCAACGCGGTTTGATGTTTGGTCAGAGGTGTAGTAAATAAGCTCGGACATATATAATTCACCGGCGCTTGAGCTGGGTGTTTCTAGAAAACGTCGGCCGCTATTGTTGCCAGTTGTCGACGCGTCAGGCCCATCGTCAAGTGTAATAGTTCGACTACCTATTTGAACGCCATCTACGTAACTAGTAGATGTGCCATTGGATTGACCAGCCGTACCATTCATTATATGTGAAACCGTGACTCTATCTTTACTAGTCACATATGTTCCACCATATGAATCAACGGACAAAGAAAAATGTGTGTTACTCGGTGAAATAAACCAGTATGGCCTTCTATTCGCTCCGTTACCGCCGTGAGCATAAGTGCTCGATGCGCTATATAACCTAAACACAGCTGGATAGGTACCTGCCGCGGGGGTTACATCATTTTCTAGAACAGCAAACAACGATTGTTGGCCATCAGCCGAAAGTGTAAATTGCGGAAGGTCTAAAAATGTGTGTGTGTTATTACCAGATCTAATCGATGGAGAGCCACTACGTGTGATTAGCGCACCGTTTGAAACAACCTTCGGCTGGTATCGTCCGTCGCCGCGAGCGTGGTTATTGTTGCCTGATTGGTCATACCATTTAGATACGTAGCCTTCACCAGATATTGAACTTCCTGTCTCTGTGTAATCTCCAGGCAAGCTACCTTCTACTATTTGAGCACCCCACAAATAAAACGAACTGCCTACACCTTGATACTCTTCATCGCGATTGAACACATCTTGTATCTGGTAAAAAACTGCAGAAACGCCTGTTTGAAGAATACACGTTCCAGTCATTGAGACTCTGTACCACTCATTTCCTACACTCGTAACTGTAGCTGAATTGTTTGAGGTCTCCATTGTATCTAAATTAACTGAAACATTTGTGCCAATGGCATGACCACCATTTATGAATAAGAACCTATTGTCTGATTTCTTTTTAACGTAACAACTAAATGTGTACGTTTTCCCCAATGTTAATCGCATAGTACCTTCTTCGCGAAGAAGGTCGATCGAATACTGGAACAGCCGGTGGCGACTAAAGCTATCATCTTCTTTTATTTCATACGCAGTGTTCGTACCGTCGGGGGCTGTGGTAGCGGCTACGTTGCTCCATTGGCTCTCATCTAAACCCAATCTGCCCCAAGATGAATCGTCAAAATTTTGACTATTCCTTACCAAATTAGCACCGCCTACAAAATCTACAAGAGTACCATCAGCAACATCGGCTGCTGTAAATGCATTAACACTACCATCACTAGAACGTCTTACCTCAACTACCTCGCCGGTGTAGCTAGAGCTAAGGTTGCGTAGACTAAAGGCAAGCGCCGCAGAATTATCTACGTCTAAAGGAAGAGTACGGCCTGGATTATCAACATGGGCAGAAGTGCCAATCCATCCAATAGTGCTACTGCCAAATGGCGTTACAATGTATTCTCTAAAATTCTCTAAAATGTCGCCATTCCTCTTCCACTTTTTCCCATCAGCAGCGCCATACTTTTCATCATCTCCATTTCCAGGAGACCACGGTAAAAACGCGTTTAAAAGATTTGTTTCTTTATGCTGTGAAGGTAATACGATTGATTTTTCCGAATTGATTTCATCCACAGTTAAATCTCCATAGTCTGCTACACGTGTATGTTTATCAAACCACTTGATCCATCTTTTATATTCGTGGTCCACTTTCTGTTCTCGACCTTCTGCATCAGCTCCAAATATAAAACGAAGTATTAGGAAAATAGATCTTTCGTATATTCCTCCTCCACTTCTTGGGTTGTTTCCATTTACAAGAGCTTGTATTAATATAAAGAGCCCTCTGATATCTACATCTAACCAACCGGGCTGATAGAAAGGCATATGCATTGAGCCCGAGCCTTCATCATTAAGTCTCCTTTGGTCCTCACTAAGATTTTTCCAAGGTGGAATTAATTTTTCAAGCCAGTCTGTAAGTTTAAGATCATCTGTTTCAATATCATTGTCTACTTTATATGAAGTATCGCCTAGCCAAGAATTTGATCTGCTTATTTGCATAAGAAGAGCACTAAACATTTTCATACCAGCCGGATGAACTAGTCTCAAATATTCGCTTTCCCACTCAGTAAGCTGGATGTCTCCACGTATTTGATAAGAGTAGTCCGACCAAAAGTTACTATCTTGAACTTTATTAATATCTGATATAAACCCTTTTCTATCAGCGTATTTTCCAGATGATGAAAGTGTTTCGTTAAAGGTGTGTGAAATTTTATTTCCACTAATAAAATCTAATGAAGGACTTCTATCTCCAAATGTGACTTTTCCTCTTTTATTCGCCTGTTGGTATGTTACAGAAAGGTCTGATAGAACGTTATTCGCAGAACTTTCATATGACCAAAACGAATCTTTTAATGGACCAGTTATATTTGAAAATGTGTATGTCTGCGCGCTATCACGCAAGTAGTATAGCGAAGATAAACTTCTATTTTCATCTACATTAACTCGCATCGCCCATTGATAGGGGTTTAATTTTTTGACTAAATAATCGTGTATCTCTCCAATTTTTTCATTAGTAACTTCCTTTTGGTAATACGCAAAATATTTTATATTGCCTTTAAAATAGTGAATAGACCTTCTTACACCGAGTCGCAAACTGCCATTTGAATCATTCACATCAAGCATCTCTTTAGTAGTAACAGCTGTGATTTGCTTACCATAAGTTACCCAATTCTGAGATGATATTTGAGGAGATTGCAATGCAACATCTTCACTACGAGAAGCCGCGCTGCTACCTGCTTCATTTAATTGAAAAGGAGAATACGTATGGCGATACAAGCTACCGTTATTAGTAGACCCATATCCTGCCAACACTTTCATTCTCTTTTCGTAGTCAATAAGCGTTTGATAAAAACTAGTTCTTTGAGAACCAGAATTATTTAAAGAATTGCTGGCGTGACTTCTTACAACTTGAGCAGCTCCATCGTAAATATCATTTGGTAAAGTAGGATTTGCATCAGCATACTCGTAAAGCTGATGTGCTGCAAGCTTATGCATTATCCCGCTTGATCGATTATTAATTACCTCAAACACCGCGTGTGAAGTTGCATCAAACCAAATTTGTAAAGGAAAAAGTTTACCTTCATAGCCTGAAGCTTGGCCTATTAATATCCACATACCATACGCTGGAGGAGTAGCCGCCAAATCAACATCAAATCCTTCTAACACTTCATTCCAGCTTTGTGTAATGTCAAAGTTATTTCCTGTATAAAAAGCGCGTATCTCAGCCGCAGTCATATATTCAATTACGTATTTGTCAAAGTCATTGCCGCTACCATCGGTCGTTATAGAATTAGCCCAACTATTTGTGCTATTACCTGTAATTACTGCGTCTGCGAAATCAGCTTCGTAATAATCACTTCCATTCGATGATGTTCCTGCTTTTGTAAATCCATTAATGTCAATTTGCGTCGTAAGTAAACCACCATCCTCAGAATCATAGTAAACTCCTGCCCTCTTAATATCAAAAGAAGTAGGTGTACCATAGTCGCTATCATCCCAAACTCTTTCCCAAGTTTCTCCATTTACCGAAACATCGATGTAGCCATCACCTGCCGCAGCACCAGCAACGTTACCTGCATCAGCAATAGCGTCAATATCTCTTCGACCTCTTACAGCAACTGTCGCGTAATCTCCGTTAGTTGGAACATCTGTCGTAGATGATGCAGAAACTGGATTATAACCATTACCAGTTCCCCATCTCCAAGTTTCATAGTTTAGTTTACCTTGTTGTAGATCTAATTTAAGACCAGGATAGTTAGTTTCATCGACAAATAAATGCGCAGGCCCATTGAGACCTGCATCAGCCTTAATGTGTGCTATCATCGTATGTGATAGCGTGTCATCTGCTTCTGTTAAAATTTCTGGATTCGTTTTATATATTTGTCCAAGATCAACGTGGTTTCTATCGTAGGTATTACCTCCAGGACTATCCGTAAATATAAACCCATCTTCTTCACTATAGATTGCTCCGTTTTTTAATTGAGCAACTGTTTGCGAAAACCTTTCAGAGTGCGCATCGTAAACACGAAAACTATTTTCATCAGGATCATATCTATCTCTTTCTGAAGTATCAATCTCGAGAAAAAGGTATTGTGTGTCTGGGTGAATAAGATTAGTATTATCAATTTTTTCAAGCCGTTGTATTTGGCCCGTGCCGATCTCACCATCGCTGCTGTTATAAAATTTAAGAGGTGTACCTATATCATCTACGCCTAAAAGGCTATTACTTGCAGATCCGGCAAGCGTATTTCCGTAATTAAAAATATCATCGTCTTGAATCCAATCTCCGTCGGACGCTTTAAGCAAAAAATCCTTTGGGTATAACACCTCTACGATTTCATCAAAAAACAATTTGAAGAAAACTAAAACAGATTCTTCGCTTCCTCGAACAGAGTAGTAATTAACAATTCTCTTATACAAAGAAACAGTATCAATCACACGAGAATCGGGCACCGAAACCGCAACCTCTTGTTGTATTTTCTTTAGATAATCAGAAGACGTTTCATCGATATCGTGTTCAGTCAATATTCTTTTACTTATATTTAAAACCTGATCGTTCGTATTAAGATATGTGTAATAGTCTTCTAAAAGAGCAGTAAGTGTTTCAGCCGATTCACGCAATTGAAGTGGAATCAAATCATCGACCGCAGAAGATTCTTTATTCGATGTTCTTTCGTTATAAGGGCTGGTTTGCTTAGGTGAGTATTGCGCAACACTTGAAACCACGAGCGAAGCTTCAGGACGATTTGTGTACGAAATAATATTTGTGGTTGAGTCAAAGTTATACGTAGCATACTCTGAATACATTTCGTTGTTATACGCTGATGCTGTAGGTGGACCACTTGTCCCGTGATTCATAGATCCCATTGGCATATAAAAAACCACACCATCTAAACCTTCAAATGTGTGTTGATGGTATTGCCCAACGATATCATCTGAGCTCGTGTATAGAGGATAGTAATAGCCAAATACTCCGGCAGAATCTCCGTAGTTGCTTGTTCCTTTTAAATAATAAACTGACATAATTTTTTAGTATCAATAACCGCCATAACCACCTCCAGAAGAAGAACTACCAGAAGATGATGATCCGCTTGAAGATGATGAACTACTACCTTGATCAACAGTGACACCTGAGGTGTTTGACGTAATTACTCCGTTGTCTGCGCGTGAAGAATATGTATTATAGTTATCACCCACTGAACCGGATACTGCCGCAGTATCAATTTCTCCATTTACCGAAGTCTTAGGGACGTCAATGCGCAATAGCGTATTTCGACGAGATACGATATCATTAGAATCTGGTGCTACTTCGAAGCGTATAGTTTCAACCGATTGCGTAAGTGGAATTTGAGAATTCCTTAAATTTATTTCTCCCTTTGAAACATCAAGTGTTCCAACAGAATTTATTACTTTTGTTCTTACACCTTCTACTAAAGTATAAATGTATATGTTTCTTTCAACCTGGCCGACCTCTCCAGCCTCGTCTGCTAAAAAGTAATCAGCATTATTATATTTCCAAGAGGTAGATTGTATAATTGATTGAGAAGGATTTTCGTCAAAAAGCGCCATATCAAAATCAATCTTATGTGTGACGGTAGAACCTCTTGTAAGAACTAGATCTTTATACGCGTAGACCCTTACGGTCGAGTTAAGAATAGCGGTATTACTTGAATCTATTTCTCTTAAGAATTGTGAGTAGCGAAATACACCATCAAAATTTTGTAGTTGTGATTCGTTAAATCTAGTAATTGTTTCTCGCACACCAGTCTCCATTTGTGATTGTGTAAGAGATGTAAAATTACTATTATACTTGAAAAGCACATTAAAGAAAAGGTATGTATAATCTGGATCAACTACCACAGGCTCAATCGCGAGTACTCTTTTACTTTGTAGCGCAGCTGTGACCGAAGTCTTTTCTTCTCGCGTTAAAGAAAGAGCACCTTCAGGTTTTACGGATATAAACACTCTGCCGAACTGTTGAGGATTATTATCTTCACCACCCCAAACTGATATACTATCAATAGCACCGAACGCCTGCTTTACAAGAGTTTTATAATCGTCAGTTGTGACTGCACGATTTTGTGCAATGAAGGTAAGAGGAGCATTGAATCTAATACTTTCGATATCTTCAACTTCAGATCCACCCGCAGAAGCTGAGTTAACTATAATTGTGGTTGTACCATCGACTGTAGTGTCAGCACCGCCACTATACGAAAATGCTGAAGCACCGTTTGCTACGTCTCCTCGAGTGCTTAGAAATTCAAGTTCAATTACGGATTGATTTCCTGGTTGCTTGCCGATAATGTTATTACCAAAGTGAATTTCATACTTACCTGCGTAGTTTTCTTCAAGATAATATATGAGAGATGAACTATTCAGGCCTGAAGTATATTGTTTAAAACGATTATATATGCTATATGTACTCGCGTTAGGCGTATCGTAAACCTTTACAAGCAAGGTGCTAATATCTGCGTTACGATCTTGAATCACAAACTTTTGATTTAACAAAGAATTATCTATGTTGTATTTACGTGACTTCATCGAGCCCTGTGATACTAATAAGTTGTTAAATGTAAATGTACCTATTCCAGATTCATTGACCACCACAGCTGCCTGTGAGTCTTGAAGAAGTACGAACGTATATGTGATATCATCTATCGTAGATGTAAAGGTGTCACCACGATTAATCGTGTATGTACTATTAGTAGAATCATCTTTTCTTCGGAGCACTAAAGTAATATCGGCGGTGGCCGCGGTTTTACTCGTAGGAGTATAGCCTAATAGTTTTGCACGAGAAACAACGTTAGATCTTATCTGAGCGGAATCAAGAAAAGATTCATTCATCGCAACGTGAGTATTCATCGAGTTGTAATGTGTATTATACGAAAGAACATCGAGTAGATTGTTTAAACCTGAACCATCGAAGTCCCAATCTTGAAAAGGTGAGCCTGAACGTTTAAAGTAATCTTTGAGATTACCTTTTATTTTATCGAAGTCTAATTCCGTTGTATTAAATTGTGCCATATTATCTTA
>VMHT01023444.1_pt1 | contig 12780 bp, 10 predicted proteins | sample 4693611 | NCBI WGS metagenome assembly VMHT01 (sample SAMN12280063, study PRJNA550983) | marine metagenome | isolation source: seawater sampled from same location over 5 years 0.02-0.2 micron viral filtrate | place: USA: collected off the coast of southern California halfway between the port... ... | reverse complement strand
ACAAACTCTTTTTTTAAAGGTATTTTAGATAAAGCTTTAACTTCTTGTGAAGCGTCAAATGTATTATCACCTGGTGGCTTCATTTTTTTAAAACTTGATGTGTTAAAATCTTTAAACATTTTTCCTAGATTTTTTTATCGCTTCTTTACCGCGTTTAAATATTGCAGCAACTTGTGTTTTTTTCATTACTTTTGCTCTTTGCTCTCCTACAGTTAATATTTGTATCTTACGCGCGTAAGGCTTACTTATTCGTTTAACTTTAGCTACGGTTGCTCTAGCATCACTAGGAGTTGCAAATTTAATACTTACAGTATCTTTAGGGTTTTCATCTGTATACAAGCGTCTATCACTACCTTTTGGCTTTTTACCTGTACCAACAACAGGATCTTTACGTTTTGCTGGTGAAGACTTGCCTAAACGTTTTCTAACTATATTCATAGTAGTTTTCATTTTAGCCGCATAACTAGGTTTTTTACCTCTATTAAATACATACTGTTGATTTAAACTACCTATAATCCTATTTAACTTACCACTACGTGTTTTAATTAACCAACTAGCTAAACCACTAGGTGATAAGTTTTTAAACTTACCTTTAGCATCTGGCGCATCAGAGTCTTTCCAAGTAATAGACTTAGCAGTCTTTTTCTTTTTAAACGGATTATTATCTTGCGTATACATCTAGCACTTACCTGCTTTCTGCGTTTTACTAGCCCACATGTTAGCATATGCAGATGGATATACTTTAAATTTTCTTTTTGCAGCAGCTTTACAACTAGCGCTAAGCTTAGCTAAAGCTGGTGACGTCTTCATTTTTAATGCTGATTTTTTCTTATTCATAATTTTTTTATTTTAACATTTCCATCTACGTCTAGCGGCTTTACCCCTTTCACCGGTCCAACCTTTTGATCTAGCGCAAAATGATTTTCTACGTTTAGCAGCTTTACTTCCTGGTTTTACTTTACCAGTTACCGCTGTTTGTAATTTACTACCTGGATTTTTTCTTTTATACTCAGCAACTCCTTTAGATGTCATACCAGCACCTTCTTCTACTGTTCTAAAATTACGACCTTTACCTTTAGTAGTTTTTCTAGGTTCATTGCTTTTTTGTAATGGTGAGCCACTGTTTCTACGCCTACCACAGCTAGTAACAGGAAAAGGATTATTTTTCTGCACATAACCAGCGGTTTTCTTAAACATACTATTTTGTCTTTCACTTCCAGGCATAATTAAAAATCACTCATTAATTGATTACTTATTTCTTCTTGTACTTCTTCTCTAGTTGCTATCATTTTAAATGATAAGTCTGCTTGAAACCTTGCAACTTCTTCTCCGTCTTTAAATATAATAATAGTAGGTACTACAGCTATTTTATGTTCTTTAGCTATATCTGGATTTTTAGCTATATCTGTTGTACCTTTAGTTTTACAGTCTTCTAAATCCATAAACCATGAAACATCGTTAGCACTGTTCCAACCAGCATTAAAATGTTTTACTTCTATTTGACCGTAAGCTGTGCTAGCAAGAAACACAAATAACATTACAAGCGTATATATAATGTATTGTGGCCAAGCTATTTCTTGTTCTTCCATTATCTATTATATAATTTATCTTCTATTTTTTCTAATGTAACTTTTATTTCTTCTACATCTTTTTGTGTAGTCATAATAGTATTACGTATCATTTGATCTTTCATATCAAACTCCATACGAGTTACTTCTGGATCGGGCGGTGCAGGTAATTCTTTTGCTTCAGCAATATCTGCTTGCAAAACAAACCACATACTTATAATAGTTGCCATTGCAGCGCCTATTCCTACTAAAGTTTTTATACTGATAGTGAAACCAGTGTCTTCATTTAATTCTTTTGCCATTTTAAAATATTACGTAGTTAACACCAAGCTTGAAGTCATACCACTCTCTATTCCAGTATTTATTATATTTACCTTCAATAAAATACCCTAAGTTTTTATTTTGTTTTATTCCGTATATCAGTCCGCCTGAATAATCGTACCACTGATCATCTTCTATATAATTGTGATAGCTAAACTCACTACCATCATTGTAATGCCAAGGCATCAAGTTACCCCATACATGTAACCAATTTTTCTTTGTGTATTTATAATAATCAAAACCAACAACTATAGAGTGTTGTATTAATTTTTCTAATTCTCTTCTTTTCTTTTGTGTATAATCAGATAACATTTCTGGTATTACAACCGCTTCCCATACTTCAGGACTCGTAGCAACTAAAGTGCCGTTAGGATCAAAGTATTGATCACTAGCAACGTCTATAGTGTAACCTTCTTGTATTGCTAAGTAAGTATAGTGTAAATTACCATTTGATAACATTAATTCAGCTAAAGGATCGTAACCATATGGCTCTGCTAGTCTATGAACCATGCCTATATTCCAAGATAAGTTCTTATGTTTTCTATATCTATATCTTTCTGATGCTTCAAAATATTCTACGTCTGCAAAACCATCTTGTAAATATTCAAACTTTAAAGCAAAAAAGTTTATACAAACTTCACTATCACATCCATCATCAGAGCTCCAACGTACAAAATGATGCTGATCCATATAGTCAATACCTTCTTGTCTTTTGTAATCTACTTCAAATAAGTATTCTAAACCTCTAACTTTACCAACTGTGGCAGCGTCACTATAATTAGTTTCTGTACCGTCATAAAATGTATTAGCTTTGTTTTCATAACCAAACCTAGCTATTTTACGAAGTCCAACTGTAAAATTATAATCGTAAGGTGTAGATATAGTTGTAGTTGATAACTTATTATCAACTGAAAATACTTTTACATCGGATAATGATGTACCACCATTAATAGCAGCATAAAATGTAGAAAACTTTAATAGTTTTTTAACGTCTAGTTCTTGTGAGCAACAACTCTTTGGAGCTGAACAAGCCGCTAAAACAACCATTAATAATATTATTATTTTTTTCACCACGATACTTTTTGTTTATAATTACTTGTTTTTATAATAATTTACTTAAAATAAAAGCTCTTGACGCTTTATACCAAACTCTTTCTTTTTCTTTTTGTTTTTCTTTTTCTGTTTTTTAATTTTTTCTTTAACAGCTTCAACTTCTTTGTTTTCAATACCAACGTCCCACTTGCTCCAACCTAAACCTACAGCTAGTCTTTGCCACCACTCGTTTTCACTATTTAAAGCAGCTCTAACGTTTTCAATTTTTCTATGTAACCTAGCTACAGGTATATTAGTTGCACCTTCTATTAACTGCGCATACGCGCCCCATATAGGATTATCTAAATCAAAAGTGTCCATTTCAGGTATTACTTTTTTATTAAACTCTAAACTTTTTTCAAAACCATCAAGTTTTCTTTTCTTAATACCTATAGGTGGTGATAATTGTATTAACTCTTCACTTATAGTATCAAGTTGTTTATTCCATTTTTTATCTTGGTTTTCGTGATACTTTATTAAACCATTTTTAATAGTAGCAACTATAGCACCAGCTACACCACTACCTCTTAATATAGTATCTATAGTACCGTTAATAACTCTATCTCTTTTGCTTTTGAAAAACTTTTGTGTTTTTTCGTCTTCTTCGTCATCTTCACTGAACAACATTGCAAATAAAGCTGTTTGTAAAGCACCAAATATTATATTTTGTACAGCACTATAATATATTATTCTTGATATATTAGACATGTCACTTTTAACTTGACTAGTATATGGTTTTGATTTTCTTCTATTAATTAAATCTAAACCAGCTTTTTTAATTAATCTAACGTACTGTGACGGTGTATTTTGAAAAGCTAATATTAATCTACCAAGTACAGATGCTTGTTGTTGCGAAATCATATCAGGTCTAGCTGACTGCTGTGTAGCTTCTGATACTTCTTGAAAATCAGTAAATGCTTTTGCTTCTGCTTCTTTTTGTGATAAGCCTTGTGACTTATACGTGTTAACTCTATTACGATACATACTAGCACCACCTAATGATATTGCAAAACTATCAGCCATTTGTGTAGGTAAAAAACCTATTTGTAATAAATATTTTACAGCTGCTCTAACTTTACCAGCTGCTGTTTTTGATTTACCTACAGCTGAAGCTATTTCATTAGCATTAATATCAAAAGCAACACCAGCTCTTCTTTGTTTTAATACATCAGAATTAAATATCATGCTAAAGTCTTTCCAAAACTGTGGTTGATTAGCAAATGCTGCCGATGCTTTAAATATATTGTTATCACCAAAGTTTATAAAGTTAACAGTAGATAACGTCTGTAATACAGCTGATCTAGCATTAAAAAACATTGTAGCACCGATAGATCCATTTAAATAATCTAAAAAGCCATTTACTATTTTGTTTGGACCAACAGTTCTATTAGTACCGTTTTTAGTTCTATATAATATATCTTTTAACGCTTCTTTAAAATCAGCGCCATATGCAGCTTCTATTTTATTTAAATTTTCTTGATTAAATATTATATCTGCATTTTCTTGAAACTCGTTAAAAAACTTAGCTCTACCAACTCTACCTGTAGCATCTGCTAAATCTGTTCTTATATCACCAGCTTCCCAATGTTCACCTGGCTCTATATAGCCCTCATCCATCCTAGATATTTTACCAACAGTATCTGCAAACGCTTGTAACTCAGGATCGTTTTTAACTAAATCAGATAATTCTTTTACATCAGTTTTTGAAGTACCAGGTATTTCAAACCCAGCTTTATCCCATAAATAAACTCTAACAGCATCTGAATAATAGTAATCACCATCAGGTGTTTTCTTTGTAAGCTTTTTACGTAAATCAGGAAATTGTTTTATTAAGTTTTTATAATCAGTAGCTATAGCTTGCTTAGCAGCTGTTAGTTCTTGATATGCTCTGTTTAATGGTTTAAGTAAAGCTTGTTCAAAAAACTCTCTATGTTTATTACCTTTTTCACCTTTACCCATAAAGTTGTAAAGTAAACCAGCAAAGTCTTCGTGTGATGGGGGTACAAAATACCTAAACTTACCTTTACCTTCACCACGCTTTCTAGCTTTTGTTTGTGAGTATCTTTTCTTTGATTCAATACCAGTAACATCTTGTAGTATTTTATTAAACTCACCGTCCATGTCTTTACTAAACTGTACTTTAGCTTGTTGTATTTTTGATTTAACATCAAACTGGTCTAACATATTTTTAACGGCTTGTACGTTTTGTAACGCATCATCTGCAAAATAAAAGTCATTATAACCTTCAGATACTTTATCAGCCATCCAAAGCGCTTTAGCTTCACTAGTACTATTACCTAAACCAGTTATATTTTTTAAAGGTATATTTAAACCGTTGGCTTTTAAAAAGTCAAATATAGCTTGTTGAGCAGCAGCTGGTCTAGCTGTTAATACAAACATGTTTTCTGGGCCAAACTTTTTTTGTAGTTTTAATGCTTTATTAAATAGTGGTGCTAACTTACCTTTTACAACTCTATTAAAATCTGAAAAGTCAAATGTATAACCTTGATCTTGTAAGTCTTGGTATGTACTAGCAAACTGTTCAGCGTTTAAAGTACCTGTTTCACCATCTGGCGCTGTGTATTTAACTAAAGACTCTGTTGTAGCTAGTGTATCATCAAAGTCTAATACTGTAATACCTTTAGATTCTTTTGAATAACTTGTAGTTCTAGCTTTCAAAGCAGCATTACTAAGCTTATTGTTTTTGTTTGTATCTTTACTAAAACTTACTTTAGAAATAAATTCACCATATCTAGGCGCAACTTCACCAGTTAATTGTTTTATAATAGTTTCGTTTTGTAAATCTATATTAGCAGAACCATCTTTATACTTAATATTATTTACACCAAAAAACTCAGCTATAGTTTTATTTTCATTTATAAGCATGTAAGCGTTTGGATCTATGCCTGACTCAGCTAATCTAACTATAGAAGAATAACCATTAGGTAGTTTTAAATCACCACTTAATAATCTAGGCACTACTTTATCGTAATAAGACTTTGGCATATTAGCCTTTAAATCACCACCAGGATCATCAACTTTTAATATAGAACCTTGCATGTAAGATTTACCAATAACTTTCCAAACATCATCTAGTTTATTAAAAAAAGCACCAGAAAGTAAAGCTTTTCCAATTAAGTTTTGAGGATCAGTATGTTCTTCAACAGCAGTTTTGTTAAATATAGGTTTTTTTGTTTCTGGGTCTATAGGATAAAAAGATATAGGAGCTAGTATTCTAGTTACCGTGTTCATGTGTTTACTAGTGTCTAGCAACATTTCTTCAAATAACCAAACATCACTTTTAAAGTTTTGAAGATGAGCTTCTATTGCTTGAAAAAATTCTAATAAATCTTGCAGTTTTTTTGCGTTTTCTTTTTTAAACTCTTTTGTATTAATTTTTTCGTGAAAACTAGATGAGTATTTTGAGTTTTTGTTATATGATTGTTTTTTACCTATCTGCTCTACACCTGGATAATCTACTATATTATCATCAAAGTTTATATCGTCACCAGTTCTTTTTTTGTATTTAATAAAGTCTTTATCGCTTGAATTAGCAAATTTAAATAAACCAGCTTTTTTACCACCGGTCATGGTGCTTCTTATTATACTTCTATACTGTGGATAAGATTCTAAAAAAGTATTTAAAACTCTAACAGCTGCTTGTTTGTAAGTCTCTCCTGTTTCTTTGTTAAATATAGCATCTAAGTTTCTAGTTCCTTTTAAAAGACCTTCTTTGTGATTTGGTATTCTTAAGTTTCTACCGTATAAAGATTCTGACAATATACCTAGCTTATGCTCATATGCTAGTTGAAAATTATCTAATGGTTTTGCTAAAGAACTAGCATCTCTACTAAACATAATAGAAGATTTACCATCTTTTATACGAGAAACATTTTCTTTTGCTTTAGCATCAGTTTCACCTAGATTTTGTCTAACAGCTTGATTTGTTATCATCTTACCTAAAGTATTAGCTAAAGCTAAAACTCTAGCTGATGTGTTTCTATCAGTACGATTAGGCTTGCCATCAACAATACCAAACACTTCTAAAAATTGCTTTCTATTTATATTATTTTTTTGTTGTACAGCTAAACCAGCTTTACTACCAGTTTTAGCCATTTTAGCTCTACCTGTTTTAGTATAAAAAGCTTTTAATAAACTATTAGGTATACCTGTAGCTGTTCCACTAGCTGTAGCGCCTTCAGGTAGCATGTTAATTAATAGATCAGCATTTTTACTAATAAACATTTGTGATGACTGTAATTCACCTTTAGTTATATTAGCGTTTGTAATTAATTTTTTTGGAGCTATACCAAATAAATCACCAACTATTTCTGGTACTTTATTTTTTAATGTTTTAAACGTTAGTTTATCTATGTCTAAACTAGGTATTATTTTTTGTATAGCTTTTGAAACTTTATCGGTAATACCTAACCTATCAGCTAAAACTATTTTTTTAGGTCTAGGTTTTGCTTTAACTTCTGTTGCAACCTCTTCAGCAGCTATATCAACTTTTTCTGTAACGTCTTGCGTAAACTCTTCACCTAATACTCTTTTCGATGCTTCAATAGCTCTTGCTGGTAAAAACTTGTTTATATATGCAGCTAATGGTACGCCAGATTTAGGGTCATATTCTCTAATTAAATCAAATATACCACGCTTACCAGTTTCTATTTCATCTGTTAATAGTTGTCTATCAAAGTTTGGTGCGTCTCTACGCTTATCTACTATTTTGTTTACTATAGGTTTAAATTTATCTATAATATCCATAGCGCCAGCTTCACCTTGTTTATCATATATACGCTGTACACTGTCAGAAGCTTCTTTAGACATTTGCGTAGTAGCCTCAGGACTAACCTTGTCTTTGATTGGTACAAGTGTACCTCTAGCACCTTCTTTAGCTACTTTTAATATAGCTTTATTTATTTTACCATCTTTAATACTCTTGCTATAATCTTTTACAAAATTATATACATCTCTACCAGTATCAAACGTTATTTCTTTACCTAAATATTCTTGACTAAATCTTCTAATCACATCACCTATTTTAGTAAAAAAGTTTTCGTTAAACTTTAAATTACCATTAATAATCTCTTCAGACATAATAGTAATAGTTTCTTCACCAAAGTTAGAGTCTCTTTCAAAAACACCTTCTTTGTTGTATTTACCATAAGCAGCGAGTCTTCTACCTAATATACTAGTTTCACCACCTAACTTACTAACATGATCTATTAAGGCGTTACCTAAGTTATCTTGTAACTTTTGATTATTACCTAAAGTTTTAAATAATACAGCATGCATAAATTCATGAGCAGCTGTACCGATCATAGGCTTGTCTTTGTTTAAAACTATTTCAAAACTACCATCAGTACTTTGTCTTATAAAACCAAATTGGCTTGAAGCTTCTTTTGAATCAAAACCTTCTTCTTTTATATTAGATATTTCATCAGAAGTCATTTCAGTAATTTTACCTTGTAAATCACCTTCTTTTATAAGAGTTTCAACTGTTTGTTTTGTTTTAGCAACAGCTTGAGTTAAAGCATCTTCAACTAGTTTATTATTAGCATCAACAGCTGTTTGATAATTTTTCTTTGCTATTGATTTTTCACTGTCAGTAGCATTTTCTTTTTTAGATAAAGATTTTGCATTATTTATTTTTTCTACATTTTTTGCATATTCTTGTAGTTGATCTTTATTTAAATTATCTAAACCTTGTTTAACGTTATTTTTTATTTTAACTATATCGTTAGCAAGAGAATTTATTTCATTTAATATAATCTCTTTACCACCTTCATCTGCTTTAGATAAATCTTTTTGTAAAGAGTTTATTTCATCTGCAATATTATTGATATTTTTTCTTGATTTTTCATCTAGTAATATATTTACAGCTCTATCTCTAGCGTTTTCATTACCTCTTGAAAGCTCACCAACAGAACTAACAGTTCCACCAACAAGACTACCTACAATACCAGCATCAAATATTCTATATTTTTCTTTAGCCCAATCTATTTCTCTACCTAAACTTACTCTATCCCACATTACGTTAGTAAGCTCTGTAGCTGCTTCTGATGTAGCTTCACCAACAAATCCACCACCAATATCTTTAATTAATTCTACTGCTCCTCTGTTTAAAAAAGCTTTTGCCGCTTCACTACCAGCTTTTGAGTTTATTAAACCAGCTCTTTTTAACAAACCTCTAGTGGCAAGTTCAAAGCTAGCTTCTATAATACCACTACCGGTAGCATTTAGCATTAACTTACCAGTTGATTCCATAGGATTTTTTTCAAACTCTTCTTCAAACTTATTACCTGCAACACTAGCACCTAACGCAACTATACCACCATAACCAGTAGCTGCTGCTATTAAAGAAACAGTACTTCTAAGTCCACCACCAACAGCTCTAACAGCTGCTCTACCAAGTTTATCGTAATCTTTTGTTTGATAAAACTCTTGTAAATCTTGAGATATAGTTTCGTTTTCGTGCTTTAAAACATTTTCTTCTAAACCTTCTATTACATTATCATATGTATCTTTTTCTACAGAAACAACACCAAGTGCAGGAATTATTTTACCAACAAGCTCTTGCGCTTTTTCAGCTGATTTATATAAAGCTTGTTTTTGCTCTTTAGTTTCTGTTTGAGCAAAAATATCAGCAACAGCAAAATACGTAGCTGTATTATAATTTTTAACACCTTTAGCAAAATCTAAAAAGCTTAAACCAAAGTTAGAAGCTAAATCTTTTACTGTAGAGCCGAAAGTTATTTCTTCATCTTTAGTAGCTTGTTTAACTTCAGTCATGCCAGCAGAGCGCATGTTAGTCATGTACTTGTCAAAATCATAGCCTTTTTCTTTAGCATGACTTTGCAATTGCTCTAATGTAAGTTGTACTCCGTTTAATTCAAACATAGTTATGTTGTTGTTTCAGTCATACCTTGATTACGCAAGTTTTGCTCTTCATCTTTTTTTCTTTGATTTTCTTTTTCTATATCTTCAGCTAATTTATTATCAGGCTTATCAGTAGCAGTATCTAAAGCTCCTGTAACGTCTTGTTCAAATTCTTCTGTTCTATAACCTTGTTCCCAAACTTCTGCTGTCATAAGTATATCTTGGTTTGAAATTGGAGTTTGTATTGTTTGGCCTGTTTCAGGATTTTTTGTAAGCTCTACATATTTATTTATAGAAGGTATAAACTTATATTGTTTTGTTGCAAAGTTAATCTTAGGCTTTTTGTTTTTTATGTCTTGTAAAAGTAGTTTAGCTGATTTTGTTGTTATATAACCTATACCATAATTAACTGGTAAAGTCTCTCTTTCTTTATTAACATTACTACTACTTTTTTCTGGCTCAACATAGAACAAGCCATCTTTTTGTGCTTTATTTCTAGCTTCAATAGTTAAAACTTCAGCAATAGTTTTTCTACTATTATCTACATTAAAAGCACCGTTAGCAGGATTAAGTATTGCATCTTTTATCATTAACGCTCTATCAAGATCATCACCTCCTTCTGTACTATTATTCATATCAACAACCTTATAACCTTCTGGAAGTATTTTTTCAAAAGCTTTTAATATATCACCGCTAGCACCAACTATAAAATCTTCTATAGATTTTCCACCAATTGTAGTATCTTTTATTTGATTTAAAAAACCTCTTTTATCTGTTGAAATACTATTTAACATTATATCATTAAAAGCTTGCTCATTAAATGTTTTAGTCTTTGTTTCGCTATTATATTTAATATATGCAGGTAGATTATTGATTTGCTTAAAATTAACATCGGTAAGCGCTTGATTTTTTATATCTTTTTCAAACTTTTTTATATCTTCATAAGTGTAATCTACATTATCTATTTTATACATTTTCTTACCATCTTCATATCTTAAATCGTAATCATTATTTAAATAAGCTTCAAAAGTAGCTATATCTAAATTATCTGTTAATAAATCATCTTCTTTTAGCTTTGCAAGATTTTTTCTTAACTCTACTTCTTCGTTAGAACTATTAGATAATTTTTGTAAATTATTTAGTGCTTTTGTTTTTAAAACATTACCATCAGAGTTATTCATAGCTACACCTCTCATGTATTCTTCTTTATATTGTTGAGCTTCTTTAGTTGCAAATGAAAAATGCTGATCACTTAAAGTTCCACCATCAGCTAAAACTTTAGCGATTGTATTTTCAATGTTTTCTCTAGCTTCAGCAGTTCTAGCTCTATCTTTTTCTATCATTTGACTACCAACCATAGTTATAGCTTGCAAACCTTTCATACTTGTAGGTAGCTTACTTTGACCAATAGCTGCAGCTCCTCGTATTAACGATTCGCTTGGACTATAACTTAAACCTTTTTTTGCCATATTTTATTTTTTATTTTTTACCTTGTAAATAATCAGGTATACCATCATTATTGTAATCACCCATGGTAGATACAGTTGTTTGGTATGGATCAGGTGGACCAGAAGTAACATTGTTTACATTATTTTTTTTTGTAAATAATGAAACATCTTGATCCATTGCTTGCATACCAATACCAGCTATTTGACCAACAGCAGACATTTGTTGTTGTGCTGCCATTTGTCTAGCTTGATTAGCTGATGCTAATCTTTGTTGTGACATCCCAAGCATCGTACCTGTTTTTTGATATTCTAACGCTCTTGATTGTTCTTCACCTTGTAATCTTATTTGTTGAGCTTGAGCTGCGCCAGCCATTTGTGTTCTTAATGCTTGCTGTTCCATAGCTCTAGTCTGCTGAGCACCTTGTGCAGCTAATCTTTGATTTTGTGACTCTTGCATACCTATAGAAGCACTAGCTCTTTGCGCTTGTATTTGACCTTGATTAGCCATAGCTTGCGCTAAGCCAGCAATACCACTACCACCTGCTGCACCTCGTAAGTTTTGCATTATATTAGCTTGTTGTTGCTGCGCCATTTGTCTTTCAAACTGAGCCTGTTGTTGATTAACAGTTAAATCTTCATAAACATTTTGAAACTCAGTCTCTATATTTTCATATGGATTTCTAACGTTAGCATATATATTACTAGTATCAAGATCTCTATATTGATTCATCATCCTTTTATTCTCTCTTTCAGCTGCGTTTTGCTCGTCTATTCTATCTTGTCTACCAGCAAGGCTTACACCAAGCTGAGCAAGACCTCCAACTGCTCCAGCTACAGCTCCTATACCAGCAGATGTTAATACTTTAAATGGTGATTTATTCATATTCTTTTATTTTATATTTATAGTTACACTTTTTACCACTTATTTACTACTTTCATGTACTTCGATGCCTGTAGCAAACAGTTCTGCTTTGTCAGTTGAATTATTTCTATACTCTACAGAAGCATAATAACCCAGCATGTTAGCCATGTTCGCTTTATTATCTTTACTAAACATTATAAAGCTTTGAGGCCTTAATTCTGCAAAGTATTGATTAAATAAAATTTGATTCATATCTGCTGACACATCTGTAAAAATTTGCTGCTCTCCTGTTGGTTGTTGAGTTTGCGGATCTAATGGTTCAAATATACGTTCATTTATGCTTTGAACAGGACCTATTAAAATTATATCTGCTTGATCGTTTGTTAAGTGTGGCGTTGTTGTACCACCACCTTCATCAGGCCAACTTCTAGCAGATCCAACCGGAGTTGGATTTGAAAAATAAACCAAGTCACCTGGTTGTACAGACACGTTTATTCTTTTTTTAAATGTTAATTGTATTATTGGCATATTTATTATTTTATATTATTATCCACCACCACCACTTAATGTATCTGAAGTACCAGAAGCGCCTTCTAAAACCTCTATT
>VMHT01076754.1_pt1 | contig 12781 bp, 22 predicted proteins | sample 4693611 | NCBI WGS metagenome assembly VMHT01 (sample SAMN12280063, study PRJNA550983) | marine metagenome | isolation source: seawater sampled from same location over 5 years 0.02-0.2 micron viral filtrate | place: USA: collected off the coast of southern California halfway between the port... ... | reverse complement strand
TTTTTAAATACTACTCTTTCAACTACCATCGACGCTGAAGAGTTTAATATTTCGTGTAATCCAACTGACACTGAGGCGCGGAACACCGCCATAGACCTCGAATACCTCGCACTCTTCCCTGCGTCCATCACCGATGCCCAAGCTGACGACGTTCGCAACTACATCAATAACCGGAACAACGTGTTCAGCTTAGTGGACAATGGCTACTATTTCTTTGACCCGCAAAAAGCTGACTTCACCGGAAACTTCACAGCCGCTAACACACTCGACGGCTATATCACTGGCTCGGACAACGGTGACACTGACGTTCGGTCTAACCTGACGCTTGAGCAGTCAACACTGAACGACCAACCTTCAACCGATGGCTACACGATTACCTTCAACGATTCAGCGGAACACCTTGAGTTTGAGAACTCGGCATCACAGAATCTAAGCGGCTGGCAGGTCGTAGGCACGTCACTCGGAACCTTTGCGTATCGCGTGACCAATACTGCGGTCACTGAGTTAAACCTTTTGGGTAACCTTGGTAACGCAGCGTATCGCCAAGCTGGTGATTTGTATGGTATTATATTATTACCGGAAAGTGCAACCAATCGTGACATCGAACAAGCTCGCAAGTTGTTGATTGACCGAGGCGCGGCAGATGGAACGACTGCTAGTGATTATACTAGCGCATGGCGACAGCGAGGCGACATCACTGAGTTCCGTGACGTAGACTTTACGGGAGTAACTAATGCATCGCAAGCTTGGCGAGAAACTGAAATAACTTCTTTCAACATAGAGCTTCCGGATGCTACGGTTTTAACTGCTGCTTGGCGAGGAACTGAACTAACTTCCTTCGGCGCAAAGCTTCCGGTTGCTGTGACTCTAAACAATGCTTGGTATCAATGCCGCTCGCTTGCTTCCTTTCATGTCAACGAGCTGCCATCTGCTAGCAATGTATCTAATGCTTGGCGTAGTTGCGACTCACTGACTTCGTTCAGCACAGAGCTTCCGGTTACTAACAATGTCGGGGCTACTTGGCAAGGTTGCTCCTCACTTACCGACTTCTCAGCGGATGTCTTCGCTAACTGGAATCCGTCGTCACTTAACAATACTGTGTTCAATGATACATGGGACGGCTGCAATTCACTCACCGCTCAATCGGTCGAGAACATCCTGACATCCATCGACGCATCAGGCAAATACGGAACAGCAACAGGAGCTGTAGGCGGTGGCTCAATAGACAGCGGAATAGATATTGACTATGATGGAACGACACTCAGTGCCGCGACCGACAGTGCAATAACATCTCTACGAGGTAAAAGCTGGGTAATTTATATTAACGGCGTGGAAAGAATACCATAATTATGACAGACGAAACCCATAGATTCTTTAGGTTTAGCAACAAGGAAAGCTACGAGACCTTAACAGCCGCCGGTAACACAGCCCGAAGTCTCCCTGACGGTGACGGCACTGACCGCTGGTTAGCTCTTTGGGATAACACTTTCTTAGACCCAGAGACCAACAGCGACAGACTCTATTGTGTGAAGCGCAGTGGTATCCTTGAGACCGATAACTTTGACCTAGAGGGTATCGAAGAAATTAACCTTGAGACCTACTTGCAACGCTTGCAATGGGAGCCACCGATTGAGGAAGATTTGGAAATGCTCGACGAACTTGAAATTTTAGACTAATGGAAGACCAAGAACCTTTGACCGAGATTGAGCAGAGCCGCGCAGATTCTGGCTTTCGTTACTATGTTGTTAAACCTGATGAGCTGTATACGCAATTGGTGGAAAGCGTAGACGCTGACCGACAATTTCCCAACAAGCAGCAAACAACTCTGACATCATTACCGCCTGTTGAAAGCCTTGCAGAAGCTACTGACGGCAGCGGAAGACTCATTGCAATTGATTGCTGGAGATTTACCGCCAACGATGACGCGATGCTTGAGGGCGTTGATGGAGTGCAGGAGTTGACGCAACTAGAGTTCTTGGCGATTAAGCCCGAGCCGCAAAACGAACTTGAGTGATGAACAACCATTTGACGCATCCGGTAACAGGTATGATTGCATCTAGCTGGTCGGCTATCTCAGCTTATTTTGATTACTTTGAGATGGCCATTGGTTTTATCTCTGCAATAATCGGCTTGATTATCGGAATCCTTTCCTTGGCAAACACTTGGCAGAAATTTAAGAACCGCAAAAAATGATTGATTACATCCTAAACAACAAAGAACAGCTCTTCGGAGTTGTCACCGCCGTCATCGCAGCAGCTTCCGCAATTGCAGCACTGACACCTACCCCAAAAGATGACACGATTATCGGCAAAGCTTACAAGCTCATTGACTGGCTGGCCCTTAACGTGTTCAAGGCTAAGGATAAGTGATAAAGCTGCTCACAGCCGCTCTGAGAGCCTTTGTTGCTTATTTGGAGTGGAAGCAACGGAATTACATTTATGAGCTTGAGGACGCAATTGATGAGCTTGCTGCTAATGGCAGTCCTGCTGCCAAGCTGCGCATTGAACGACTCGCTGCAAGGCTTAAACGAGAGCGCACTTTACGACCCGCCGACAGTGACGCTGATTGACGGGCAGTTTTATCAATTTCAAGAAGGCATCCTTCCCGGGCGCGGACAAAAGTTTCATAGTGACTATTCCTATCGAAGGGCCATAATAATCGGCAAATGAAATCTTTGTTCCAAAAATTGCTGGCCTTATTTTTCAAGAAAGAGCCAAAACCCGAGCCAGTTAGGAAAGTTGCCATTTGCGTTGGCCATAGCCGAATCAACGATAGCGGTGCCAAAAGTGTGGGTGGTGTTAGCGAGTGGGAATTTAACCATGCAGTTGCTATTTTTCTAAATGAGAAACTAAAAGAGCGCGGGATTGCATCCGAAGTGATTAACGAATACCCGTTTAAGACTTATGGTAAGAGCATGGACTGGGTGCGGGAAAGAACTTGGGGATTTGATGTAGCCCTAGAGCTACATTTTAACAGCTACTCAAGTTCAAACGCAAAAGGTTTTGAATACCTTTATTATCACGGCAGCAAAAGCGGTGAAAAACTGGCCAAGGCATTCGCCAACCAACATGAGCAGGCAATCCCTGCCCAAAACAACCGGGGAGCTAAGTTTGTGATGGTAGGTGAGCGTGGTTACAAGTTCTTAGTCAAGACCGAGCCAACCGCAATCATCTGCGAGCCATTTTTTGGCAGCAATCCTGGTGAATGGGTGCTGTTCGACGGCAATCAGGAAGTGCTTGCAGACGTTTACGCTGACGCAATCAAGAATTATTTTACTGCTTAAGCCCTTATTCTATAAGGAATTCTAAGGAAAATTGCTTGGGTGGATAAAAAAAGTCTTTTACTGCCGTGGCATTTGTGAAATAGTCACGGCGATATGAACATTAAAGAGATTCTACAAGCCGCCCTTTATGTTGCCATCTTGATTTTAATGGCATGGGCAGGCGGGCAAGTTTAACGGCTGGCAGCCTACTACCGGACCGTGGTGCGTCCTAACTCTACACCTGACAGCCCGGAAAGACGGGCAACCAACTATTAATGATATGAAAGACAAACAATTCGCAAAAGAAACCCTACAAGAAATCACCCAAAACATCATTGATGAAAAGGGTGCGTTTAATTTAGCCACCGTCAGGAAGTGGCTTTCAGCATACTCTTGGTTTGCTGATGTAGATAAGGCATTAAGCCTTGATGAGCAAAATGCAATCATCTTAAAAACTTTGTAATATGAATCACCCACTCCTAACAATTATTGCCATTGCTTTGATGGCCCCGTTCACAGTGTTAGTAATTGCCTTGAATATGAGCAAAACTAACGACAGACATTTACGCAAGCTCAAGGAGCGTGCTGATAAAAAACAAAAAAGAAACCAACAATGAAAATACCGAAAAACGCAATCCAACTGATTGCCGAACTAAAAACACCTAAGCAAAGAAAAAACAGCTTTGCAAAGTTTCAATATCGTAATGTTGAAGACATTACCCAAGCGGCCAAGCCATTGCTTGAGAAGCACAAGCTGCTGCTTAACATCAGCGACGACTTGCATGAAGTTGATGGCCGTTTATTTGTGAAAGCAACAGCGACCATCTCAGACGGCGAGACTGCGCTAGCATCAACAGGCTACGCTGAACTAGACTCTAGTCGTAAAGGAATGAGTTTGGAACAAATCAGCGGCTCTGCATCAAGCTACGCTCGCAAGTATGCCCTAGCCGGGCTTCTATGCCTTGACGCTAGTGAAGACTCTGATGCTCACCAAGCGCGGCACACCGTGCAGACAATTACAGCGGCACAGGCTAAGAAGTTAGAAGCCCTAATAACTCAGACAGGCTCAGATAAAGACAAGTTCTTGAAGTGGCTTGGAGTTGATAAAGTGGAAGACATTCCAAAGATTGATTTTGTAAAATCAAAAACAGTGCTTGAGAGCAAGATTCAAAACACAATCGAACCGCTTAAATGAAGATTCACGAAGTAAGCAGTGCTGACTATCACACGCTTTTGCGTTGCAATCGGGCTGACATATTTGCGCCGGAAAGCTATTTAAGCAAATCGGTGTTGTGGGAGCTTAACAGCAGCAGCCTGTTCAAGTGGCGATTCCACCCACGAGAGTTCTCACCGACTCCAGCAATGCAGTGGGGCAGCCTAGTTGACTGCCTAACGACCACGCCAGAGCTTGTAGAAAAAGAGATAAGAATATCACCTTTCTCAAGCTACCGAACGAAAGAAAGTAAAGATTGGCGGGATGAGCAGCTTGCCGTTGGAAAGACTATAATCACGCAACAGCAATTTGATGAAGGTGTAAAAGCATCAGAGATGCTAATGCAGACCAACGTGCAAAGTGCTGAGATTTTTGATGGCAGTCTAAAACAAGTCATCATTGGCGCAAAAGTTAGCGGCGTTCAATTCAAGGGATTGGTTGACCTTGCACCAATCGGAAAAAATTACCTTGTCGATTTAAAGACGACAGGCATGGATTTCACGCTTGAAGGATTTAGCAAAGCCATCGCAAATTTTGGCTATCACGTTCAAGCCGGGCTTTACCTAGCACTCTGGAACTCAACGCACCCGGAAGATACCCGGCAGCGGTTCAAGATTGTTTGGCAGTCGAGTCAGCCACCTTATGAAGTTTGTGTGACCGAGCTTCACCGGGATGAGATTGCAGCAGGGTTGAAAACTGCCCTTCGATTGCTTGGTAAGCTCAAGCACGCTGCTCAGGAAGACCATTGGCCGATGTTGGCCGAGAACGAGACTCCAATTCTTAACCGCCCAGTTTGGGCAGCGATGCAAGATGAAGACGAGTAAAATGCAGACAAGTCACGTTGCCAAATTAACGGCAATTAGAAGAATCATTGATGCTGGCGTTACTACAAAACGCCAAGAGATGTCATTGCTTGCAATTGATTTCGACCCAAGAATCAAAACAACAGAGCTGGCGAAGATATTGAACACGACTCGCAGCAGTGTGAGGGCTTTAATGATTCAGCTTGCCGAAAAAGGTTTGGTGATTCTTCAGCACGAAGGCGGAAAGCGTGGAACTAACACTTGCAGGTATTCTTTGACGCACAAGGCTCAAGACATCCTTGACGATATATTTAAATGATAATAGTAGGCATAGACAACGGGCTTGACGGCGGGTTAGCAGCAATCTCAACCCACAACGGTGATTTGATTGACCGCATCAAAATGCCAACCAAAAAGGTGGGCAAAAAGCGCGAAGTTGATTCACTGGCCGTTTACCGTTGGCTGTGTGATTTGCATTCACCTTATACCTTAGCCATTGAAGAGCCATTGCCGCACGCTAAGAGCAGTGCAGCAGTGCGCTCTATGGCTCTGTCATTTGGGAAACTTGTTGGCATGGCAGAAAGCCGGGTGCAGGAAGTTGTTCGGGTGCAGGTTAGAGAGTGGCAGAAGGTAATGCTCGGCAAAGTCCCAAAAGGTGAAACCAAAGCTTTTGCCCTACGGGAAGCAAGCCGACTTTGCCCTGATGAGAATTGGCTAGGAAGCGAAAGAGCTAAGAAGCCCCATGACGGTATAATTGACGCTTACTTGATAGCGAGACACCACTGGCAACGAGCATGAGCGCACTAACCGAACATAACGACAAACTCAATCAAGCCCAGTGGCTTGTCTCACCTTGCCCTAAGTGCAAGTGTCAGCCGCAACTTCAGTATGAGCCGGGCGTTACCTTTGCTCAGTGCAAATGCCGCAAGCACGTTTTGCCGGATGAAAACTATCTAGAACTTGCCCGGGCAATCAACGTGGTGCATGAGCCGCGTCTAAAACATTACCAATTTTCAAAATGCCATTCCCGCAAAGCGTCCTAATTGCAGGGCAACGAATTAAAATAAAACGTGCAGAGCTAGATGATTGCTTTGGCCAGTATCGCCATGACGACCGGGTGATAGTTTTAGGCAAAGAAATCACTGGCTGGACGCTAGAGACAACCCTACGCCATGAAATGCTAGAAGCATCACTTTTGCTCTCAGGTGTTGGTTGGTGTGAAAACTATGAGCAGGAAGCGGTGGTGCGCTGCATGGACGAAGTATTTTTCCCGGCATGGGAGCGTACGCAAAAACGAATAAAAGAATGAGTGTTCCAAGAATTAGACTTACTGAAGATGAGCATGCTCTAATCAAGCAGCTTCGCAAAAAGGGCGTTGCAAGCGAGCTTGTAAATCAATGCGATGAAGCAGGGCTACCGCTCTCTAACGTCAAACATTTTTGGTATAAGTCTGAGAAGTTTTCAATTTTCAGCAAGACTGACGGGTTGCAGCTTGAAGATGTCTTTGACCCTATTATTAAGGACGTTCAGCGATACTCGCCAAAGTTTCGCAAAATCAAGCGCAGCAAAATTAAGAATCCGCACTGCCTAATTCTTGACCCGTCCGACATCCACGTTGGTAAGCTTGCGGTAAATCATGAAGCTGGTGAGAGTTATGATGTGAAAAAGGCCGTCAGTATAGTTGACTCAGGCATTGATTCGCTTTTGCAAAAGGCTGCCGGGTTTCCGTTGGAAAAAATTATCTTTGTGATTGGCAACGACTGCCTTCATATCGATTCCTCAAGCTCTCCGGTGACCACTGGCGGGACTAGCCAAGACATGGACGGGAAATGGCATGATGCCTTCCTAGCCGCCCGGGATATGTATATAAGGGCAATTGAGAAGTGCTTACCTTTGGCCGATGTTGAAATTATTTTTGTGCCGTCAAATCACGACTTTATGAGTGGCTTCATGCTCGCCCAGACAATCAAAGCCTACTTCCGTAAATCAAAAAACATCACGTTTGACGTTTCAATAGCTCACCGAAAGTATACGGCTTACGGCAGCAACCTTTTATCATTTAGCCACGGCGATGGCGCGAAAATCGCAGACACGCCGCTTTTAATGGCTACAGAACGCCCGGAGATGTGGAGCAATAGCGTCCACCGCTACATTTATCTTGGTCACATTCATCATAAACAAACGGCTAAATTCATGGCCGGGCAAGATTTCATTGGAGTGACTGCTGAATATCTTCGCAGCCCGTCAGCAAGTGATGCATGGCACGCAAAAAAGGGCTATCGAAGCCCCAAGGCGGTTGAAGCATTCATTCACAGCTACGACAATGGCCAAGTTGCCCGGCTGACGCATTATGTGGACACTGACCAAAAGGTTTGCAAATGTGGCGTGAATCTCTACCACAATCATACCCAAGGCTGGATATGTGAGCGGTGTGATGGTTAATTTTTTTATGACAAACGAAATGAAAATAGACAAACTGATAGGAGACCTTTATAGGCTCACAGAGCAACGAAACGAAACCCAAAAAAGAGACTGAAAACGAATGAATTATTTGAACATCCACACCGACATTTTGCGCGGTGTTGAGTTTATTGGTGCAGACCCAATAGAAAGAGCCACATGGCTGGCATTGCTTGGTTGGTGTGCCACACAAGAGAACAGCGGAACAATTGAGAACTGCAAATCTTGGAAAAGTCGGCAGTGGCAACAGCTTGCCGGAGTAACCGAAGACGAAGTGAAAACCAGCAGCAAACTTTATGGTTTTGAAGGTGAAAACTTAGTGGTTAAATTCTACCCGGTTGAGTCTGAAGCAGCGGTGAAATCTAAACGTGAAAAAGGTAAGCTTGGCGGTCGTCCGAGAAAAGTAAAGCTAACCGAAAACCCTGATGAAATAAAGGAAAAAAACCATATGGATAACCATAAGGATAACCATATGGGTAACCATCAGCGAAACGAAAGGGAAGGAAAGGAAAAGAAAAGAAAGGAAAAGATAACTAAGAACTCCGCAAATGCGGAGGAGTTGGACAAGGATTTGCTTTTGTCATTCTGGAACTCTGCACCGGAGCGAGCAAGGCGACGAAGTAGCCGCAAACAGGTGGCTGATGAATGGAAAAAGATTAAGAAAAAAGACAGGCCCGATAAGGAGACAATCGTCAACGCGATTGAAGCATGGAACAAGTGTGAAGACTGGACGAAAGACGGCGGCAGTTTCATCCCGGGTTTACACTTATGGTTGAAGAATGAAAAGTGGCTGGATTTGCCAGAACAGCCAGAAAAGAAAAAAGTGAGAATCCTGACTAAAGAAATGTTATGAACGAAATTCAAAAACCGACAGCACTGGAAGCTGAAAAATATGTGTTGAGCGTGGTGATGCAAAAACTCCCCGGCTGGGATGACAAGCCGATACAACCAGAATGGTTCTACTCACAGCACTACCGCCGACTCTACGAATTTGCAACGAGCAACAAGCTCCCGGCTGATGTCCAAGGGGACTTGTCCTTGACTGTTGAAGCACTCAAGCAGCGCGGCATGATTGATGGTAATGATGGCGTTGCAGAAATTGCAAAGATTCTTATTCACGCTCCAAGCATTAGCCACTTTGGGCAAAGCATCGAAGCCATGCGCGATTGCCATAGCAGAAGGCTAGTGATTGATGCAGCCGAGAACCTTGCCGAGCGAGCAGCCGACATGAATGACAAAACGGGCTTCGTCGAAGCAACCGGGCAGCCAATGACGGAAGTAGCCGAATCAGCAACCGACACGGAGACAACCAGAGACCGGGCGGCATTGCTGAAAGCGGTGGCTGATGAATTTGCTGATTTGGTGAATGGCAAAGTTGAGCCAAATGGTTTTGAGGTCTCACTTTCTACTCTTTCGGCAGCTTTGCGCGGTTTTAAAACGCCACGGTATTGCGTAATTGCAGGCTATCCCGGAAGCGGGAAAACTTTGCTTGCCGGACAGTTTCTAACGGACATCGCCAGCACCGGGACACCTTGCCTGATGATTTCTTGTGAGATGACAGCCCAGCAAATCATGCAAAGGTTCATAGGGACATATGGCAGGTTACCGTCTGAATTGCTCTCAGACCCGCTCTCATACGCCCGGAAGCAAAATAGGCGAACTGTATCCAAAGAAGAGCTAAATGCCTTTAGAAAGGCTTACAGGGCCATTAAAGATATGCCGCTGCATTTTGAAGAGCCAGTCTCACCGAGAATCGGTCAAATTATTACCATGATACGGCGAGCACACAAACGCCACGGCGTGAGAGTGGTTGGAATCGATTATCTGCAACTTATCCAAGTCGCTGATGCCAGTAGCAAGGAACAGGAATTGACTCAGATTTCACACGCTTTGCAAGGTATTGCCAAGGAGCTAGATTTGCTTATTTTCGTGCTTTCTCAGCAGAACAAGGAAGGACACCTAAAATATGCCACATCCATCAACGAAGATGCTGACTACGTGCTTTCACTGGTGCAAGAAATGGATGAAAAGGATGATGACTATCTTTCTGTTACTGGTATTACAATCAAGAAAGACAGGCACACCGGACGCTCTGGTTTGCTGCTGCCAATCGTTAGAGATGCAGACAAAATCTACTTTCGCGAGTCATAAAAAAAACACTTGCTAAAACACTCAAAAACCTAACAATCACAACGAAATGAAACGCAAGCCAGACACAAAGCTGGGTGAAATTATTGAAATTGAACCGGAAGAAGTATATGAAAATGGCTTCCGCAAATCTCGCTTTGTAATCGAAACACCCGGAGCTTATTCTCAAGAATTGCTTTTTGAGTTACACAATAACAAGGCTCACATTATTGCCGCTTACCAGCCCGGTGACTTCGTCAGAGTCTCTTACGACATCAAAGGCAATCGGGGGACAGACAATAAACGCTACACAAATCTCGTTGCTTGGCAAATTGAATGTGCTGAGTGATAGAAACCAAAAAACCAAAAAAACAAAAAAACAAATGAGTGGAAAATTAGTAAAAATAAAGATTAATCTGAAAAAGCTAGATAAAAGTCGGTTTTATGTTGGTGAACAAGGAACTTATTGTGATTTAGATGTTTGGATTAATCAGGAAAAAGACTCTTACGGGTATGATGCAAGTGTAAATCAAACGCAAAGCAAAGAAGAGCGTGTTTCTAAAGTTCCTAAAATTTATGTTGGAAACGGCTGGAAGAATTATGGTTGGGACAACAATAAACAACAAAGACCAAGCGGGGAGCAAGTAGCTGCCGACATAGATGACGGGGACGAAATCCCGTTTTAAATTTGTAAGTGTGTGTATTCACGGGGTGGGGTGTAAAAGCCCTGCCCCGTTTTTTGTTTTTGCTAATAGGGGACACCTGAAAATCGGGCTGCCTCCTATTTATTTTCATTTTAGGGGTTTACATCATTCAAGAAATAGCCCATATTCACGTTGATATGAAACTAAAAAACGCCAGAAACAAGTTAGAGAAAGCAGGTTTTGCTGTAAGAATTAAGCCTTGGAACGGCTATAAAGCAGAAAGAGAATTTGGCAAATACGTCATAGAATTCCAAGCTGATGGTGATGGGGATGTTAGCCACTTTTCCGTTAGGCAAAAAGACGATTTGCCAGACATGCAATCAGATTACTTCCCATATTTCTTTTTCGATACTTGCAAAAGAGCAATTGAATTCGCATCTCGTTAATAGATATGAGAGCAAGAATCAACAAAGCACTCGCCCACCTTGGGCTTGAGATACAAGGCGGCAACGGAAGCGGTTGCTTTTACTTCACAAATGCACACGGTGCATTAAACGCTGACTCAGTAATGGTCTCAGCCATGACTCACTTACCTGTTTCAAGGTGGGTTGCAGAAGCAGAAAGCGCAGTTGAGCAAGACAGGCAAAACCAAACGCCATTTAAAGAGTTGGTGCCAGTCATCAAGCTATCAAAAAGGATTTACTAAAATGAAAAAATTTAACAATTTTCCTGCCCGCATCAAACTCTTTATTGAAGATGATGTAATTACTGAATTCCACGCTTCTTCTTTAAAAGATTACAAGGAAAAGCTGTATGGCATTATTGAGGAAAAAGAATTGTATCACACTTTTATTGATACTTATGCAGTCGAGGGAAACAGATACAATCAGACACTCAAAGAGGTTGAATCATTTCTTGTGGCCAGCAAAAAAACTTGGGTCGAGCGAAAAACCATAAAAGTAGAAAAAATAACAAATGAATAAACATGGAGGAAAACGAGCAGGAGCTGGAAGGCCCAAGGGCAGCGGCAAGGGCCGCACTGTTAAGACTAGCAGCATCAACCTACCGCCAGCGGTATGGGATAAGCTGGACGCAATCCGGGGTGGTTTGAGCCGCTCTAAGTGGATTGATGAGACAATTCAAAAACATAATTTAAATTAAAAGAAAACACAATGAAGGAAAATGCAAATTTAGCAGATTTAATTGATGAAAATATTAAAAAAAACGCGGAAAAACAAAAAAAAGAGTTTCAGCTAGAACTTATGCAAATAGACCAGCTTACTCATCAGAATATTTCTAGCATTCTTAGTAATGGAATCACTAATAAAAAAAAGCTCCAAGATTTTTATGAGAGCGGATTATTAAAAAAATTCCGAACATTTGGAAAAGTGGCTTTAAATGGTGTTGAAATATATTTGGGTTTAGCAGACTTACCAAAAGAAATATGTGAAAAAGACATAGAAAAATACAAACAAAAATTAAAAGCCATACGAGGAAAGATTGAGAAACTTAGTGCTAAGGCAAAAATGATTAATGAATCACTTGCATTATTTAAGAGAAAAAAAAGAAGAGATTTAGTATCGCAGAAAGCGAAAAAAGATAAAGAAATAATAAACAGATTTATCAAAGGTGAAAGCATGGCTAAGATAGCGCGTGAGCAAGGAGTAAGTTCAAATACAATAAGGCAAAGAATTTTCAGCGGTTGGAAAAATGGATATAAAGAGCATTATATCGAAAACAACAGGGGTGATTTGGCTGTTTTAAGAAAAATACCACCAAAAAGCAAATAATGATAAGACCCCTAGAACACCCAGAACGAGCAGCGCAACTGATTGACCTCACAGGAATCAACTATGGCAATGCAAGCCCCACTGATGTGGATGGCTTCCTTGAGATAAAGAATAAGCTCTTTGTCTTCCTTGAGTTCAAGAACGAGAACGCTCAACCAATTGGCTACGGGCAAAGGACAGCACTGGAAAGGGTTGTTGATGCCTTACACCAAAGCGGCAAGGTCTCACTGGCTGTCATAGGTCAGCACAACACGGCACACACTGAGATAGTCAACGGGGCAGCGAGCAAGGCTTTAGAAGTGCGGTGGCAAGGGCAATGGGTGAGCTTAGAGGGTGACAGGTATACAGTCAGGGACTGTGTGAATAGGGCAATGACCTACGCTTTCACTTAATCAGATGAACACCACTCAAAACGGTGATTTGATGCTAATCGTTGAGAGTCAAAGGCTTACGGGTCCTTCCGCCGAGAAACGTCTCTTATC
>VMHT01218817.1_pt1 | contig 12782 bp, 9 predicted proteins | sample 4693611 | NCBI WGS metagenome assembly VMHT01 (sample SAMN12280063, study PRJNA550983) | marine metagenome | isolation source: seawater sampled from same location over 5 years 0.02-0.2 micron viral filtrate | place: USA: collected off the coast of southern California halfway between the port... ... | reverse complement strand
GAACAGCTCCGCAGGTGTAGAGAAGGCTATAGTGTTGGTGGAGAGTATATTACAGGAGATCACTATTTCTATTTGAACTTCAACCAGATAAAACTTACCGATATAGGTCCAGAGGCAGAGCTGGAGAAAAGAAAGTCCGGAAGGAAGATACTTACCTTTCCAAATTTCTGGGATGGAGATCACGCCTATTTTCTAGCACTTAAAAAAGCCCAAGAGCAGGGGAAGCACCTGATTGTAGGTAAGGCTCGGCGTAAGGGATTCTCCTATAAGAATGCCTCGGTATCTACCAATCAATATTCCTCGTATAAGAATACCTATACCCTGCTATGTGCCCACGATAAAAAGTATCTGTATCCCAAGGGGATTATGACTATGGTGACAGATAATATGAATTTTTTAAATGAAAATACAGGCTGGGCAAAACGCCGTCAGGCGGTAGACAAGCAAAACCATAGGAAGGCATCTTATCTAGAATACATTAACGGTCAACCTGTGGAGAAAGGATATAAGTCCGAGGTGGAAGCAATCTCTTTTAAAGATAATCCCGATGCTGCCCGTGGAAAGGATGCCTCACTGATTATTTTTGAGGAGGCAGGAACTTTCGACAACCTGAAATCTTCTTACTTGGCGACCAAGCCCTGTGTAGAAGATGGTGATATTACCACCGGAACTATGGTACTGTTTGGTACTGGTGGAGACATCTCTGGGGGAGCGATAGATTTTGAGTCTATGTTTTACAACCCCGAGGCGTACAACCTAATGGCTTTTGATAATATCTACGATGAAGGAGCTTCGGGAACTTCTTGTGGCTTCTTTTTCCCCTCTTATAGGAATAAGATAGGCTATATGGATAAGCAAGGGAACTCGCTTATTGGGAAAGCACAACAAGCAGAGCAGGCACACCGAGAACAGATCAAAAGAGATTCTAAAGATCCTGGGGTATATGATAAGCACTGCGCAGAGTATCCTTGGTGCCCAAAGGAATCTTTCATCCAAGAGAGCAGTAATATCTTCCCTACCGGAGAGCTCATGGAACACAGAAACAAACTTATCTCTTCGGGACTGTATTCCAATATGGGAGTAGTTGGTGAGCTTAGGATTGCGGATAAAGGAGTGAAATTTGTTCCAAATGATAAATTAAAGGCAATAGAGAAATTCCCCCACGACAAACGAGATAACCTATCGGGTGCGGTAGTGATGTACCAGGCACCTTTCACTGTGGGCGGTAAAATTCCCAACGACTTGTATTTTATCGTGCATGATCCCTTTGGGGCAGATGGCGGTAAAGGAGGTTCTCTTGGGGCTGCCTATGTAATAAAAAGGGTGAATAACCTTTCAGCTCCCGATGATATGATTGTAGCTTCCTATGTAGGAAGGACTGAGTATCAAGACCAGTACAATGAGGTGTTATTTATGCTCTCAGAGTACTACAATGCAGGGATAGGGTTTGAGAATGACCGTGGGGAGATTGTTCCTTTCGCTAAACGTACCGGACAACTACACAGGCTCTTAGGAGAGGTTGAGCTTTTTGATCCCAATCAGGGAATAAAAATTAAAGCCCTAGGTAGAAAATACGGGTGCTCAATGGGATCTACCCAACGAAAAGGACAAGCTCAACTCTATCTTAGAGACTGGCTTAGAACCCGCCGAGGAAAAGATAGTGAAGGAAATATACAGCTCAACCTGCACAAGATTTATGACATTGCCCTTCTGGATGAACTTATAAAATACAACGATAAGGGAAATTTCGATAGGGTCTCTGCCCTACTTGTGGGGATGTTTCACATGAAAGATCTATTCCGAAGGGAGGTAGAACAAGTAAAAGAGCAGCAAGAGTCCTATAATGGATTCTTCCAAAGGGAGTTTTTTTAATAAAAAGTCCATAGTATAAGGACTATTTATAAACAGTATATTCATTTCGTTAATACTAATGTAAAGCTTATTTTTGTAGAACAATGGCATTGTTACCCAAGCAAAAACTTTCGAAAAACAGTAAAAACTCCTCTTGGGGTAAAGACTGTATAAACGCACTTATTGAGAACTCTACTTTTGCAAGCGGAGGGTCCAATGAATTGCGTAGCTTTTATAAAGCATATAATGGGCACTTAGACAAAGCTGCCTATGCTTATGTTACTAATCCCTATAACGCAAAGGATTCTAGGCGGAAGATGAACTTTCCCGCTAAACTTCGTAGCTATAATATTATAAAACCTGTAGTGGACTTGCTTCTTGGAGAGAAATCTCAAAGACCTTTTAACTACCAGGTGATTGCTAGGAACTCAGATACCGAGAGTAAAAAGAGGACTGAGATGAGCCAAGCCGTTCTAGCATCCATGCAGCAGATGTTCGTCAACGAACTTAACGAGCAAGGAATGCAAACGGGAATCTCCTCTCAAGAGGTAGAGATGCCCGAGGCTATTAAAGCAAGGATGGATCAAGGCTACAGCGATTCAAGGGCAGACATCGGACAAGAAGCTATGTCTTATATGACCGATGCATTAGAACTCCCGGATAAGCTGCAGACTGCATTTTTCGATTGGTTGGTAACAGGATATGTATACTCTTATAAAGGGGTATGTATGGATGAACCCGACTACGATATTGTTTCTCCACTAGATATAGATTACCACAAATCTCCTGACACTACCTTTATAGAAGATGCTCAGTGGGTGGTACGCAGGAACAGAATGACTGTGGGTGAGGTGGTAGATAATTTCTACGATCTTTTATCGCAAAAAGAAATAGACCGCTTGGATACTCCCTCAGAAGGAGATGGTTCAGGCTTTCACCTGGATACGGTAGACCAGTCCAATGAAAAAACCAAAGACCGCTTGGTGGAGGTAATCCACTGCTGCTGGAAGTCTTTTAAAAAGGTTGGGCTACTTAAGTACACCGATGAGCTTGGTGAACAGGGAGAGATGCTGGTAGACGAGAGCTATAAACTGGATAAGGAATCTGGGGAAGACATCTCTTGGATGTGGGTGAACCAATCTTATGAAGGTTACAGAGTAGATGGAGATATTTACTTAGGTTTAGGTCCATGCCAGGTACAGAGAAACCAGATGAGTAATTACTCCTCCTGTAAATTACCTTACAACGGAAGAGCTTATTCAGACCGTTACGCAGATAATGTATCTATTGTTGGTATGGGTATGCCCTACCAAACACTCTATAATGTATTCCATTACCGCTTAGAATTATCTATTGCTAAAAACAAGGATAAGATCATGCTAATGGAAATTAATGCCATTCCTAAAAAACACGGTTGGGACGAAGAGAAGTTTATGTACTTCGCCGATGCCATGGGATTTGCTTTTATAGATTCCACAGCTGAGGGACAAAGAAACGAGCGTGTTGCCTTTAATCAGTACCAAGTACTCGATATGTCTTTAGGACAATATATTGCTGCACAGTTTGAGCTACTACAGGCAGTGAAACAAGAATGGGAAGATCTAGTTGGGGTAACTCGACAACGCAAGGGTCAAGTCATGGCATCGGACGGTGCAGGAACTACCGAGCGAGCAATCTTCCAATCCTCTGTAATGACCGAGGAACTGTTTAGAAAGTTTGAGAAGTTTGAAGAGCGCGATATGCAAGGTCTTTTAGATGTATCTAAGTTCTCTTGGAGAAATGGAAAAAAGGCAGCTTATATAACTTCGGATTTCCGACAAGCCTTCCTATCTATAGATCCCTTGGAGTATACGGAATCTGAATTTGCCGTATTTGTAAAAAATACAGCACGAGAATCCGAGAAGCTCCAGACCTTAAAACAATTGGCACATTCATTCGCACAGAATGGTTCTATGCCTTCTACCGTAGCGGAGATTTTAGACAGTGATAATTTCGCAAGAGTGAAAGGATTGCTGGCACAGGTGGAACAAAAGATGCAGGAAACAGAGGGACAAGCCGCACAAGCTGCCGCACAAGCTGAGCAAGAAAAAGCTCAAGGCGAGCAGCAAAAGTTAGTTCAAGAACAGATGTTCGAGGCAGATCAGAACCAGCTAGACCGAGATAAGGATATTATGCTCAAGCAGATGGATATTGACAAAGAGCTTTACGCTCAAGATGTGAACAACAACCAGATCCCAGATGCCAATGAAATTGAAAAGAGACAGATTGAAAGAGAGCATTTCCGAGATGAGATGCACGAAAAGAAAAGAGAGAATAAATCCAAGGAATCTCTCGATAAGGAGAAACTCCGTATTGAAGAGAAAAAGATTGATACGCAGCTAAAAGTTGCCAAAGAGAATAAGAATAAATACGATAAATAAACTAAATAGTCGATATACTAAGGTGAGTGTTGCTGACTTTAATTCTCCCTTATTATTAACTAAATTTAGAGTCGAATGACAACAAAATCAGAAGGACTAGGCATCAATTTACAAGACCTAACGGTATACGATGTGCTAGGAGATGCCTCACCAGTAGGCAGCGAAGATTTAGCCCCAGCGGGCGAAACACAAGCATTAGGAGAACAACCTCAATTAGAGGATTTGGACGATGCAGAAGAAACACAAGATACCCCCGATTTATCAGTTGATGGTGGAGATATGGGTGATGTTAACTCTGGGGACGAAGATCTTCTGGGTGATGATTCTAGTGATGATGCTGCAGAGGATTTATCAATTATCCAAGAGCTGTCTACTAGAATGGGGTATAAAGTCGATGGAGATTTCTCCGATGATTACGAGGGCGTGGTTAGCTATACAAAAGGAGTTGCCGAACAGATGGCTTCCCAGCAACTACAAAACTTTTTTGAGGCTTATCCACAGGTTAAAGATTTCTACGATTATTCTGCTGCTGGCGGGGAAGCTAAGAAGTACTTTAAAGTAACTGCTCCCGAGGTAGACTACGCCACTTTAGAAATTAAAGAGGATAATGTATCCCAACAAAAAAGGATTTTATCTGATTTCTACGGCAAGCAAGGATGGAGCCAAGATGAAATCACCGAACAATTGGATGATTTTGAAGATGCAGGTTTTCTACACAAGCAAGCTACAAAAGCTGCTAAGCGTTTGGAGACTTTCCAATCCAAAGAAAAAGAGCTCGTGGTGGAACAACAGAAGGCTCAAGCCCAAGAGCAAGCAGAGAACCAAAGAAATGTATGGAATAACATACAGAGTACTGTTCAAGCAGGTCACCTATCGGGCATAGAAGTTCCCGAGAATGAGAAACAAGGTTTCTTTAAATGGATGAGTGCTGGAACAGATAACCAAGGAAACACACAAAGAGATATAGATCGTTCACACATGGATATGGAATCCTCACTGGCGTTAGAATATCTTATTTATAAGAAGTTGGATTTTTCCAAACTGCTACAAAGCAGAAGTACTACAGCAAAGACAAGAACACTGTCTCAGAAACTTAAACAGACTCCCGCAAGCAAGCGCATGAAATCCACTAGAAGTGGGTCGGCACAAGCAAGAGTAGATTCTTTGAGTTTAGACGATCTTTTATAGGGGCGCAGCCCACAGCACTTTACAGTTATTTAGTTCTCAAGGTTAATTTGTAATACTTAACCAAATTTATAACTATGGCAGCTGACAACATCAAGAAGCTTCGTTTATACGAAGACCGTTGGAATGGCGAGGGCATGACCGATGAAAACTCATTGGCAAACGCACTCTTAACGCAGCCCGATTTACTTTCGCCGGTGTTGACGCACCTAGCAGGTAAAGAGGATAAGCGTTTCCCACTTTCATTCCTTACAGAAGGAATGGGGAATATTAAATACATCAATGATGTAGAGTACGACTTTCCAGTGATGGGAAGATTAAACAAAGCCGTGGCTTTAGTAGCTCTTGCAGGAGATGGTTCAAACCACCTTCCTTTTACAGTTACTTTCGCTGAACGATGGTTTTCTAAACAATATGTAATCGAAGATGCCGATGGTGTTCAGATGCGTATTATGGATGACCCTACGCAGGTAGCTGGAGGATTCCAGTACAAGGTACAATTAGTTTCTGCAGATGCAGCGGCTACATGTAGCGCTACTGCGGGTGATCTATTCGTTCAATTATTTGCTCCTGTGGCACAATCTGGATCTCGTGGAAATGAGTCTAACTGGGTTGCACCGAGTAAAATGCGTAACCAAATTTCTCTAATTCGTAAGTCTTACCGCTACGAGGGGAATGTGCCTAACAAGGTGGTGAACGTAGAATTTAATGTGAAAGGTAAAAAGACAAAGTTATGGTATGACTTTGAGGAATACCAGCACATGTTACGTTGGAAAGAAGAAGCAGAATATTCTCTGTGGTACTCTCAGTACAACCGTGACACGAATGGTACTATTCACTTAAAAGACCAAAATGGTAAACCAATCCCTATGGGTGCAGGTGTACTAGAACAAATCCCTAATGTGGATACTTACTCTACACTTACAGCTGCGAAGTTGAAGTCTGTAGTAAGAGATGCCCTTTATGGTGCTTCTGATGCGCAGCAAATGAACATCGTTTTATTCACTGGACTGGGTGGATTGGAAGAGTTCGATAGCGCAATGAAAGCAGAGATTTCTGGCTCTAATTATATGAGAGTAGATGCCTCTAACTTTATCTCAGGTAGCGGAAGAAACCTTGAATTAGGTGGATTCTTTACAACCTACCAACACATTGATGGTCATAAAATTACGGTAAGACACTTACCTTTATTAGACCACGGTGCGAAGTCTTTAAATGCTGCGAAGCACCCTAAGACGGGATTGCCTTTAGAATCTTACAGAATGATCTTCTTAGACATGAGTACTTACGATGGTGAGGCGAATGTGAAGATGGTTTCTCAAAAAGGTAGAGAAATGGTACGCTGGGCAGTAGCCGGAGCTTCCGTGCCTCCTGGATTCCAAGGTAACTCACTAAGAGCGAATGATGTGGACGGTGCTTCTGTACACTTCATGAAAGCTGGTGGTATTGCCATCCGTAGAGCGACAAACTGCATGCACTTAGAGTGTATTGCGGGATAAGCATATTTTTTTAAAGTGTTCCCTCGTACAGCCGGGGGAACATTTTTTTATTAACCAAAATTTAAAACTATGTCAAGAGTAGTTTATATCAGAAGAAGAGATACCAATACCAACATTCCCAAACACGTATATGCAGAGAGCAAACGTAAGATTGGGTCTTGCTTCACCCAGAGTGGTGACATCATTAAAGGACTGTCCTTTAGTGAAGAACAAAAATTATTACCTTCCGTGCTTGGAATGTCACACGACAATGTGAATTTCTTTAAGGCGGTAAAGGATTTCTACACGGAACTTACCGTGGAAGTAGCCCTAGGAAAAGGTACCCCCTTAGAAGTGGAGTTAGATCCTCAAGGGAACCCTACCAATCTAATGGACTATATCCGCTATAAGTTTTGCCTTGCTCACCCCTATGTGTCTCAGCACCAAGATGAGCTAAAGTCTAAGCACAAGTATTTTATCTATGACACCAAAAGTGAAGAGGATAAAAACTATTCTGCCTTAGAGATGAGAAAAACTGCCTATAAGGAGTTTATAAAACTTACGGCAAAAGAGGACAAGATGGATCATGTGCTTCGCGTACTTGGAATAGACCCTAGAAGTCTTAGCTCCGAGCAGAAAGAAATGAAACTGGAAAGCTCTTTAGAGAGTGAACCAGAGGCTTTCTTTGAAGTAGTGACCGATAAGCACTTAGAGGATAGAGCTTTTGTAGAGCAATGTATCTCTACAGGTGTAATTCGTAAAGTAGGAAATACCCTGCTTAATGGAGATGAAAACTTAGGGGACAGTATGGAAGAGTGTATCCTGTTTATCCGGGATAAGAAAAACTCAGGTGTACTGGTAACCTTAAAAGCACGACTTAAAGAATTTAGCTAATGGACAATACCCAAATATTAGATCGCATCGCCCTTGGTTTACAAGACAAAGGATTTTCACTAGCAGACCATTTTTTAGAAGAAGAACTCTCTTTAGCGGTAAACATCGCACAGGAGAGGTTTATCTCTCAGCGTCTGGGAAATGCTTTTCAAATAGACCAACAAGGCTTAGACGATCTTAGGGTACTTGTCAAACAAGAGGATTATTCGATTTCTCCTGATCCGCTGGAAGCCCAAGAACATTACTTAGCTGAATTGCCCGAAGATTATCTTCATCTGGTCTCAGCACGAGTAATGTCTTCTTCGGGTGAGCGAAATTGTCGCATCATTGCTTCAAATCAGTTGGACATTCAGATGGATAATCCTTTTACTTCTCCCGGGGGAAATCACCTTTTGGGCACACTAATGGGCAACAACTTAAGAGTCCAGGGCGATAAAAAGTCTATATTAAAAGGGCACAAGCTTTTGTACATTAGGAAAGCACAAGAAATAGATTTATCTTCGAGTAATCAAACAGACCTCTGTGAGCTCGCCGAGCATACACATCAAGAGATTATAGAACTTACCGTACAGTATTTATTAGAAGTTACAGCAAATCCAAGAGTACAAACTCATGTAGGTAATCTCGCGTCTGAAAACTAATAACTTCTAATTTTTTCAAAATGACAAAACAACTTTTAATTGCCAAAGATGTGGCAGCTGAAGTAGCAGGAACTGTTTCTACAGCACAAGGTAAAATCTCTAACGGTACTAATGTAGCCGGAGTTTACCAATTAAACGCATTAAGAGCTGACGGCTCTTTAAATGTATTGCCTGAATTTTCTGCAGCAGATGTAGAGTCTGTAGAGTTAGCTTCTGCTTCTGCGGGAACGTCACAAGTAATTACAATCACTCCAGGAGCTAGTTTAGCCGCTGATGGGGATGCTTATTCTGTAAAGGTTATTATTACCACTCCGGGAACGGCAAACTTGGTAACTAAAACTTTTGAATACGTGAAAGGTGCTGATGGTGCTGGATCTGTAGAGAACATGGTAGATGCATTTGCAGCAGCAATCAATGCTTCTGACTTGCCTGTTGCTGCAACAGAAGATAATTCTGTATTGACACTTACTTTTGATAAAAACGAGCACGGTAGAGCTGCGGTTGGTGGAGCTGGATTAGCTTCAGAGATTGCGTATACTGCTGCTTGGGCTCCTTCTGTAGGACAGATAGCAGATTTAAAAGCTTTGGAAGATGAGTGTGCTGCTTATGCAGGTGTAACCAATAAAGTTGGTTTCCCAGTTGTAGCTCCTGCTTATGAAGCTACGGCTGCTTGTGATATAGCTTATATCAACATCGCTAAAAAATACGCTGACAAGTCAGGAATGGTAGGTCAGATCGTAGAGCGTTTCCAATTGATTGTTGCAATTCCTGATGGAGGATCAAACATCGGTATTGGTACTGGAGTAGCAACTACTGACGGTACTGCAATCGAGATTTTCGACAAGGATACTACCACTGCTGGTGTAGTAACAACAGGCTTATTATACGGATTGATATAATAACCAATATTAACATTCTACTAAAAGAGGGGTTTTCCCCTCTTTTTGTTTTATAAACAGAATATTATTCTTATATTCGCATAGTAAGTAAGACTATACAGCATTTCAAAGTTCTCACAGCAGTTTAAGTTTCAGAGCCTTATCTAGCCTGGATTTCAATGACACTGCAAGAAATTATTGCCCTTTATTGCGAAGATGCAGATGCCCTATCGCACTCTTTTATTGCCAAGCTCATCCTAAAGAATGAGCCTTCGGTAGATATTTCACACCGCACTCTAAGGAGAAAGGTAGGTGAATATCGCAACTCAGAGGAAACCGCAGAAGATTTAATTCTAGATCAGACCAAAGAGGGATCTACAGAGGACCTGCTCGATATAGAGTACTCTGCAAATTACCACTTCGATCAAGATCAAGATTTATACATCTTTTTTTTAGCGGGATTCAACAAGCCTATCTCCCTTACAGGACATGTAGTGAGAGAGCTAAAACGCATGTACTCGGATTGGGATGGCAACCCTGCCACAATCAACGAGATATGTAGATCTCAGGGAATATCAAGAAAAGTATTTACACGAATAAAACAGGTACTCTCCTGGACACACGATTCTGAGCCTTTTACAGACGAAGAGATCGTAACAAGGTCTGAGGGAGAACTTCTAGAAGATTTAGTGCAGCAGCGCAAGTTTGCCCTGGAGCAGCGCTTTCAAAAAAGCAATTTTAAGAAAACACAAAAAGATGCTTTAAACTGGCAAGCCTTTAAAGAGCACTCTTTAAATCCTTTCGAGGATCTATTCAAAACTGCTCATGATACTTACCAGCCTAAGACCCTTACTAAAGGGACTTCTAATATGTACGCTGTGGTACTATCTCCTTTTGACTTTCACTATGGAAAATATGGATGGAGCAAGGAGGTGGGTTACGACTACAACAGAAAAATTGCCAAGGAGCTTCTACTGGAAAAAACACAAGAGATTCTAGAGGATATTAAGGATTTCCCTTTGGAGCGCTTTATTGTTCCTGTAGGATCGGATTATTTCCATATAGATACTTTTAAATCTACTACTACAGCAGGTACCCCACAGGATTGTGACGGTACGGTAGTGCAGATGCTTCACGAGGGTTCTTGGTTGATGATTGAGTTTATTGACCTTTTGCGTTCTGTGGCACCCGTAGAGATAATGCTTTGTGCGGGGAACCACGATTCTTTGCTTTCCAATGCCCTACTTCTATTCTTACAAGGGTACTATAGAGGCAGCAGTGATGTAGAGATAAGTGGGGATTTTCAATCCCGTCAGTACATCCGCTACGGATCTTCTACCCTGGGCTTTACCCACGGAGATGGACCCAAAGCAGATGACCTTTGTTTGTTGATGGTCAACGAGTCTAAACAGAATGTGTGCAATACCGATTATAGATATTGGTTTACCGGACACCTTCACTTTGAGACAGTTAAAGATTTAAAAGGAACAAAATTCTACCAGATGCCCTCTTTGAGTGGCTCAGATAGATGGCACCACAAAAAGGGTTACCAAGGTTCTACCCGTGGGATGTGCGCCTATTTAGTACATAAAGAAAAAGGAGTTAAACATAACATTTTTGCAAACATATAACAGATGAGTAAACTAGAAAACTTAATGGAAGATAGCTTCCGTAGAAATTTTGCCTTTGACGGGGCGGTAGTATTATCCGATGGGGGTACCCTAACTACAACAGGGGAATTTAAAGGAATGCTCATCGGCGGTGAAGGCGCTGTATTTACAACTCTTACAGGTTCTATAGTAGATGCCCTAGATTTTAAATTCCCTGCAGGAGCTTTTATCCCCGGGAAGTTTACAGAGGTTACCATCTCAGAAGGAACTGTACTTTTAATTAAATAAGTGTGTTAGGACTATCACTAAATACTATTTACAATACCATTCGGGTAAAAGCTTCTGGTCTAGTTAGAAAGGGCTTAGAGATGTTTTTACCTTTTTCTAAAAATGGGGAGGATATTTCTGGAGAAGGAAATCATGCCACCTTATATACAGGAAAGGCTTTGAGTTTTAATGGGACTACGGATGTATTAGATTTTAGTACTATTACACTTGGAGATTTTACTATTGCTTTTTGGATAAAACCCCTAACATTCAATGCCGCAGATGAGGGGATTATGTCTAGTAGGAGTTCTTACGCACTTGGTTATAGAGGCGACACGACTGAATGGAAAATCAAAATTGATGGGATTTGGTATGTTAAGACAACAACTGCCACATTAACTATTAATTCTTGGAGTCGGGTAGTTATTACCAGAGTAGGAGCTAATATAAATGTGGTTGTAAACGATACTTTATCTGATACTTTTACTGCCTCTACAGATGATTTTAAAGTAGAGGCTATAGCAAAATATGCAACAAACTACCTAAATGCTGAATTTTCCGACTTCCAAATCTACGATACTGCTTGGGCTCAAGCCGATGTAACCTTTGACTACAACAATCCGCAGCACCTTGTTACGGATAACTCTGCTTCGAGTATAGCCTTATCCAATCTAAAAGGATACTGGCACTTGAGCGAGGGTGAAGGAACTACTGCTTACGACAGCTCTGGTGAGGGTAACGATGGTACTATTACAGGTGCTATATACAATGACCAACAAGCTACAATACCACAACTTGGTTTGATGGATTGGGCGGGGAGTACTGTAGGTAGTGATGATATTACATTGATCTCTACTCCAGCAGACCCCTCTAAAGATATTCTAGATAACGATGTTCGACTTAGAGAGCATAGTTTGAATTTAGATGGTTCGGGTTATTGTTTATTATCTAGTGCTACTACCTACGATGTTGCTGCAGGAGAATATACTTTCGATTTTTGGATAAAGGGTTCAGGTACGGGCGTTCAAACTATCTTAGGTAACACAAGTAATTCATACTACTCTCAAATCTTCTTAACAGCAACAGTTATATCCATTGAAACCCTTACAAACGAAAATAAATCAAGTGCTAGTCGGACAGTTGATGGGGCTTGGCATTATTATGCTATTGTAACTAATGGTGATGGGTCTGTTACTTTTTATGAGGATGATGCTGATGGAGTGCCGGGTACTGGGACACTTACAGATAGTATAACAATAGATACTATCTCAGATCATAGTACGACAGCTTACCCAAATTTTGGGATAATAGACAATGTAAGGATCTACAACAGAGCCTTAAGCTCAGAGGAGATTTCCCAGAACTACAATTACGGAATTACAAAACATAAAAACGAATCTGCATATAGTGATGACTACAGCTCAGACTATGGATACTAATACCTAAGAAAATGGATATAGAAAAAAGAGATTATACACAAACCAAGAGTACTTACAGATCTTTAGTTGAGAAAAAATCACTGAATAAACTACAGGTATCTACAGATGATATGCGCTCT
>VMHT01073790.1_pt1 | contig 12783 bp, 10 predicted proteins | sample 4693611 | NCBI WGS metagenome assembly VMHT01 (sample SAMN12280063, study PRJNA550983) | marine metagenome | isolation source: seawater sampled from same location over 5 years 0.02-0.2 micron viral filtrate | place: USA: collected off the coast of southern California halfway between the port... ... | reverse complement strand
GAGTTTTACGTACATCGGCGAAAATCTCAGCCGTACCTTTTTCCGACGTCGCCCACGCAACGCCATCTGGGTTGAAGAACTCGGTCAGTCCTTTTTTACTGCGCCCTTGATAAACAGTTGGAGCGTCGCCTTCGGGCTGTTGGGTCGGTTCCTTGGTCGGCGTTTTAGGGGGCGTTGGAGCGTCGGCTTCGATATTGGTGTTACGTTTTTCCCAGAGCTTTTTTATAGTAGGTGATTGCTTAACGGCAGAAGGCTGTAACTTTTTACCCGTCACTTCCTCGATGTAGTCATACATTTTAGAAGCTAAACCCTTACGTCTAAATTCTTCGTTTATTCGTACATTTTCTATAAAAACCCCATTTTTGTCAGTTACGCTTATTTCCGCTTTACCTATCTCTTTGCCTTCAAACTCAACCACAAACCTTTTGTTATCGTTCGTTTTTAGATGTAAGAATTCAAATGTATCGCCTTCGACTTCAAGCGTTCTAAAGTCATTTATTAACTCACTAGACTCTGCGTCTATTTTCTGTGGCTTAAAACTACTAGGCGCGTCCGCTGGCGTTTTAGGGGGCGTTGGAGCGTCGTCCACTACGTCTTTCTTTAAAGGTACTGGGTTCTTTTCCCTAGCGCTTACAGCCTCGCTCGCTTCTATAATACTGGCTATAGAATCGTCTATGACCTCTTCAGCGTGTTCGATGTCTCTTATTTGTTTTAGCAGTAAGTCTTCACCTAAGTCTTTACCTGTCTGAGCGTAACCTCCTCCAAACGAGTATTGGATAGAGGTAGGTAACGGTTCTCTAGCTTTTTCGAGACTTTCTTTAAGTTCTGCTTTTTGTTTTCCTAAAACCGTTTTAGCGTTTGTTACAGCTTTTTTCGCTTGTCCTCGCCCCCATGAACCCGTCTTAGACCAAGCTGTAAAGAGCGTGTTTAAACCTACGTTCATCGTCCCGCCTATACCTGCCGATAATAAGTAGTCGTAGTTATCCCTGTTGTCTCTTTCGTTGAGTAACAACTGCACTTCTTGTCTTAACGCCGATTCAGCTAGTCCTAATGCAGCCCCGCTTACAAACGTTTTTACAAGTTGACCGTTTTTAGCTCTTATTAAAAGGTTTCTACCTTTCCACGTTTCTTTACCAATGGCAGGACGACCTAGTCCGAAAACCGCTTTATTTATTTTGTCGAATACAAAAGCCGTTCCAAACACGCTTGCAGCAATTGCTTCTCCCGCAGACATCTCTTCTTGAATACCGTAAGATTGACGAACGGCTTGTCCTAAGAGATTTGAACCTCCCCATATCAAAGCTTCCGCTCCTATTAATCCTAGAGTACCTGTTATGGTAGACCCCGCTTCTGGAGCTACTATGCCGACCTTACTGACGTGACTCGCTCCCCGAAGAAACTTCATCGCTGGACGGTATTTACTAAGTATATACTGTCCGATTTTCCGTCGCTGGTTAAATCCATACTGTAAGCCCATTCCTGTACCTAATTCAGTCCCTATGCTTGCAGCAGTACCTTCGATATACTTACTTGTTTCGATTTCTGAGTTAACTAACGAAACAGCTTCCAAGACTTCTTGATTAACAACGGGCATACCCGCTGTTTCTTCTTCTTCTTCTGGCGCTTGCAAACCCGTCGTTGACGGTTGTGTTTGAAAGTTTTCTAAGTTCCCGTCGTCGGCAGCTTTAATTAAGGAAGTTGTAAAGTTACTCATTAGTTAGGTAAAAGGATGTCCTGTTTGTTGAAAAATTCTTGAAAAGAAACGTCGTCATAAATCCCAAACTTTTGATACAACTCTTTAGTGTCAGTTTCTTCAGCAGTTAATGTTTCTCGGTTTAAGTCTTTATTAAGTACGCCTGCCCAGCCAGCGCTAACAATCCGTAATTCTTTCTTGTCTTTAAAAAGTTTAACGTCGTCAGCATCCATTTCGTACGTTTCTAACTCGTCTGCTATTGCTGGGTTAAATTCAGAATAACCGTAGTTGTATAGCGACCTTCTATACGAAGCTTTATGCTCGTTCTTTTTCATTTCAATACGATCATTTTGAATGTCTTGCTCCGTTGCAAGCGTTCCTTCTATAGCTTTTCGACGATTTGATCCAGCAGCGTCTAAAGCTTTCAAGCTACTATATTCAAAGTCTCCAGTCATAATAAACGGTTTATCGATAACAGCATCTCCTTCTTTGTTTATCTTCGAAGGTTCGTTTACTTGCGCTCCTACTTTTATAATCGAGTTAAAAGCTTCTGCTCGTTTTTTAAAACGTTCTTGTTCTTCTATAATAGCTTGCGCTCGCTCGTCTCTTAAAGCCTTGTCTCGTTCTTCTGGTTGTAAGTTTGCGACTTCTCTAGCTTTTTCTTGAAGACGTTTTTTAATAAAAGGTATGGCTGTTATAGCAAATTCCTTGCTCAGCGCCGTAGGCAAATCTGGGTATTGTCCGTCTTCGTCTGTGACCTTGTCAAGCTGAGTATCTAATAATTGTTCAACATCCTTATAAACAGGTAAGTCTACGACGTAGTCTCCTTTTGTTGTTTCTTCGTTAGCTTTTATAAGCTCTGTAAAACCTACCAGTCTATAATCTTTATTTGTTTCTTTAATCCAATCGGATGCGTCTCTTCCCATGTTTTCTGGTTTACTTTTCCATCTCGTAAACTCCTTAACTTCGTTTTCTCTTGTCGTTCGGTTTAACGCTGACGGAGGTAGCGGGCTAAGTTGAGCGTCCTCAAATCCTTTATTGATCGTTCCCAGGTTATCATAAAACAGATTGTACGCATCGTCGCTTGCGTTTTCATCGTTAGCTAAAGTGCGAAGCGTTTCATAAAACATACCAATCGGCGACTCTGATCGCTTAATACTTTCTATTAATTGTTCGGCTTGTTGCGCAGAAGCTCCCATCGCTTGGAAAGTATCTTCCATCTCGTTTGTAGCTGATCTATTTACAGCTCCCGTTCTAAGCGTTAGCATTGTACTTACTACTCGATTACTAAACCTCCGTCCTTGGCGGGCAAGAGTGTCTTTACTTGACGATTGAAATGCCGTTCTAAGTTTCGATACTAAAGGAGTTGTAACAGTTTTTGCGTCGGTAGTTCTAAAGATAGGTTTATTGTTAATAGACATTACGTCCATCGCTCCAAGCATTCGGTCGGCGTCTGTAAACCTACCTACGGCAATTAAAGCGTCTACTTGTTTGGCAAACGCATTGACAAGTATTTTACTGCGATCTTTTGGGTCGTTTATTCCCGCTTCTTTTAAAAGTTTTTCTCGTTGCTGGGCAACCTGTTGTAGCCCTACCGTATCCAAACTCATTAATTGTCCTGTTGTCGGATCAATCCTTCTACGTGTAAGAGCGTCTAATTGAAGTCCTAGTTCTTCTGTCTGCCCGTTTACGATGAAGTCGTCCATCTTCTTGTCGTACGCCTTGAGCATGTCAGCTTTAAACGGGCTGGTGACAGCGTTCCAAAGTACCTTTGCTCCGTCGCTAGACGCTGCTTCCTGTCCGACTTCTTCGCTAAAGCTCGACCATTGGTCTTTCATAAACCCATCGACAGCTTCTAAGAATGCGCCTTGAGTCTTATATTGCTCCAAGTCTAGCAAATCGTCTGATGCTGCTTGCATCGAAGGTAATAAATTGTTTGTTACAGCTCGTTTAAGTAGCGTGTTGCGATACGCTTTATTGCGTTGAATACTTAGAAACGTATCGGGTTCGGTTTTGCGTATCTCTTCTAGTACATCTGCGTCACTAACCGTTAAAGCTTCTTCGGCTCCGATCTGACCTTGTAACTGACCTAAAGCTCCGTACTGTTTAAGACCTTCATTAAAGGAAGACAACGAATCAGCTAAATCCATAAGCTTGTTACGACCAGCTTGTTGAACAGCTACTCCGTAGTTACCACCGCTTTGAACGGTTGCTTGTAGCCTCGGTGCGTCGGGAAGGTCTTGTACTTGTACTCTCGTTGCCATTGTTATTATGTTTTTAGCTAATTGCCCGTTTAAGTTCCAAACCCGTTCTTGCACCGCTCAAACCGCTACTTGCTACGTTAAGAACTCCTGCCCCAAAGCTAGGTTTGTTAATGGGTCGGTTAATATCGATCTGTCTGTTGACTGTACGGAAACCTGCATCGGTTAAAGCCAGTCCTGTTTGTAAATCTTGCATCTCTTGCTGACGACCTATGCCCATACGATAAGCTGCTTCTTGACGGGTGTAGTCGTCCAATAAAGCGTCAACAGACAAACCAGCTACTCCAGCTTCACCCGCACTTACGGACGCTCTAGACATAGCTTCTCGACTCTTTAACGCTATCTCTCCGATTTCACGGTTAGCTGCTTCTTCTTCTTGAGCCTGTCTAATACGTATCGAACGTTGTTCTTGAAACGCTCTTTGGCGTTCAGCTGCCGATGCTTGAGCTTGATAACGGGCTTGTTGCTTCGCTTGTTGGCGTTGCCCTCCATACTGAGCCATCGACGATAACGTCGAAACTGCTATCGATGCTGCTACTAGATCACACATTATTAAGATTTGTTATTGTTATAGATTGAAAATTGTTTATATCCGTCGATGTCAACGTCAGTCCAAGACGCTCCCAGCCACGTTAGCCATCGCATAGATAATTCATTACTGGTCATTACAAGGTTGGTAAGTACGTCGTAGTCACCCATTAACTTGTTTACCCACTCTTTCGAATGTTTTACGAACGTCTTTCTGATCAAGTGCATACGATGAGTACCAAGCAACCAGATAACGCCTTCGTTGGGCTTAGAAGACTTACCGACCCCAAAGCTCGCTATTATTCTACGATCAAGCGTAGTAATCGTCCACGCCTGTTCAGACACCCTATACGACTGTTCTATTGCAAGTCTGGGGTGGTGTCCTAGTCCTATGCATTCAAGCATGTCTTGGGTGCGCATATCGTCGTATAAGAGGCTACTGTCAAACCAAGGTTCAGCTGGTGTAATACGACAGTCGTTGTATACGGCGTTAACTATATCGTCTTGAACGGGCATGTATAAAGTTTTCGAACTCAGCCGACAGTATCTTCATCGGCAAAGCAGAGCTTGATTTAAGCTTGATCGTGACGTCGTCGTGCTTGGAGTGAATAGGAAAGCGAAACGATCCGTCGTCCAAGACGAGAGAACCGATTACAGAATCCGCACCAAGACTGGACGGGTTAAAGGCGTAGGAATAAGTGTCCCGATATTGAGGCGTTACTTCAACCGTGAAGTGTCCCGTCTCGCTATACTCGACTGCACCGTTCCGTAAAATCTGTTTTGTAAAGTCGCTGGTAGAACGTCCGCCACGCTCGGTAGGTTGCTTGAGCGAAGGCGTTGAAAATTCAAACTCCATATCGTACTCCCTACCGACGTAAAACGAATCTAAATACTTATGAGGACTTGTTGAATCTGTAATGCTAGGGTCAGCGTAGTTACCAACCATTGTAAAGCTAGAAGAACTTACCCGAGTAATTGTAACCCTCGCCCCAGAAAACGTGTAAGCACAAGAACCAACGGGATCGTATGGCATACCTGTTACCGTGGTTTTTCGAGTTCCCGAATTATAAGTTACCGTTCCTATTGCAGGATTAGTGTCGTAAGTTTTCCTACGGTCCAACAATATTTTATAGGTCTTACCCGTGTCAGCCTGTCTAGGAGATAAGTCCATAGTTTCTAGGTTCTGATTAGTTCCGTCGTAAGTAATTAAATATAAAGTCGATTCTATAACGCCTATTCCCGTTATGTTATTAGCAAAGGTAAACTTCGACCAAGACGATTGAATCTTGTCTTTGCCCGTCCAGAAATAACGATAGACGTAAAGATCGTTAGTCGACGCATCCCGCCCTATAATCGTGTTCTCATTCGAACTCCCAATTAATTCGTAAACGCTTGACGGAAGGTAAGCTGGGACTTGTGAAGTTAGATCGACTGCGTCATAAGTTTCGGAACTAGAGTCAACGTAGTACTCGTAAGCACCTGTAAAGTTACCACGGGAATACGTGAAGTATAAAAAGTTAGACAACGCTATTGGATTACCTGCGTCCTTCTTTTCGTATTCGGTAACAGGTGATATGTTAACGGTCTTAGGCGTCAGTAGATCGGTTCCTTGCAATACGAATTGCGTCTCGTTACTGAACAGCATGAGCTTTTCTTGAAACGGTATTGCATTCTTTAAAGTAGTGACCTTTGTGTGAGCAATTCCTACATCGATAGGAGCGCCGTCGAGAAGCGTTAAGACCGTGGTTCTGAAGAAGTTAAAGTATTCATCAGATTCGCTAAACAAGATCGATCCGTCCGTGAGCATACCTAAACGGTTCTTGTAAAAGAAGACGTCATTTATTGTCTTACCGACAAAGGACGGGTTGGGACTGGTGTTTAAATCGCCTACTAACCTGTTCGTCCAAGTAGCTACGTCTATCGTATACGCCGTTATTGACGATCCTGTAAACGCTGGTGTTATCCGCATGGGCATGGTCGTGTTGTCAAGCGTAGTTGTAATTCCATACCCGATGTCTTCTTCCCATGACCCTACTCCAAACGCAGCGCTGTTCTTTGTTACGAACTTGACGTAGTAGTCGTCTTGTGAAAGTTCAATGTCACCCTTTACCTTTACACGGTGTCCGTTAAAACAACGTGCTGGTAGATCGGTGATGTAATTGACGTCCTTGTAGACAACGCCTAAAGCGGTGTTTGAAATGGAATCTGAAACAGTTACCGATAAGTCGCTAGACATGACGATCTTAATGACCGACCCGTTAGCCGTAACTGACGATACGCCAGAAATACTTGCAGACGTTATTGCAGAAGCTAAAGCCGTGGCTATGCTTTCGGAACTGTGAGACGATGCAGTATGAGTTGTTGCTGTTCCGTCTATGGTTACGGTGTAGGTCGAAGTGTTGTTACCTTGCTTTACAAATACGATAGCTTCATTAGCAAGCGCTGTAGAGGTCGTTCCAGCCATAGCAACGGTTTGCCGATTACTCGCTACAAAGGTAAAGTCGGCAACGCTCAATACGCTTAACTGAGAAGAAGGCGCTGTTGCCGTGTTCAAATACGTCTGAGCTGCGGTACTGATCGTTACTGGAACGTCGTTTCCGTTTGCTAAGTTCTTGGCAACCAACGACGCTGTTGTATCGTTATGGGTAAATAAGAAAGCGTGTTGGTTATTAGCGTCCCGATTAAAGACGTGCATCTTAGTTGCCAGACCGTTTGTTCCTATGACCTTTACGTGATCGGTGTTAGGACGCTTGGTAAGCCCGTCTACGACGCTGCTTAAAGCGTTTACTTGATTCTCTGCTTGTCCTGCGTGTCTTAAATTGTCGGGCTGTTGCGATACCCCTTGTACGAGGTTCGGAACGGAGGTGCTTATTAAAGGCATTACCTGTCAATGACGCGCGTAACGTCGTAGTTGTCGAATATAGTACGGTCTGCGTTTTCAGAGTCGCTGTCAACTGCCGTAGCTTTGGCGTTTATCTCGTCCCTTAAAGTAAAAGCTTCGATCTCGGTCGATCCCAAGAAACGATTAGCGAACTTACGACCCGCTCTAATCGTGATGTACGAACGGAACTGCTGTGGCAATTCTTCAAAGGTAAGTTCAAAAGTGATAGTGACGTCTAGGTCTTCGGTAAAGACGTCGGTGTGGTTCTTCCTGTCATACAAAGTACTACCACGCTGTACGATGTCGATGTCCGTATACTTGTCGATAGGAACGTCGATCCTTAACGTGTTGTTAGGAAGAGCAAATTTATTAGATGAGTTACGCACCATTGGGTACTCAAACTCGGTGTTGAAATGCCAGCCTTCGGACTGCACTTCTCGATTGACTTCATCAAGCACGTTTAAAGCCGTAACGACTGATACGGGAAGACTGCTTCCGCTGATCGTGTTAACGGGAGATTCGCCGATGACTCCCAGCATTGTGTTTACTGCTTCAAGCTTAGATGTAAGTGCCATGTTTAATAGAGGTTATAATTATGGAAGTGAGCGGATGCGAGGACAAAACGAAAAAGCCCCGCACCCGCAACACAACCAAGCAAAGAATTACTTTTGCAATTCGATAGCAGCTTCGGGACGGAGAACTCCGTGACCCATAGCGTACTTCGCAATGAAAAGCGTACCTTGACGTGAAATCTGATACTCGGACTCGGTAGCGAGATCGAGAAGTTTCACGGTTCCGACAGCCGATGGGTGAGCAACGATACCAATCGAGTTGGTGAAGTTACCATTGTACCCAGCTCCGCTTCCACCAAACACGTCGTTAGACGCAGCTCCGTCGCCAGTAGAGGTCGAGGACAGATTGGTTGATGGAATGTGAGTTGACTTGTAGATGTCGATACCTGCGACTTGAGCAATCGAACCAGAAGCGAGGGAGCCAGAGCCTCCTACGTCTTGGTTAGCTGCGGAAGTCGAGATGACAAGCGCGCCACTACCGCCCGTGATGAGCTTGTAGTATTCCTGTGGACGAAGAACGCAGAAGCGACCATCGGCAGGAACGTCGTTCTCATCGAGAGCTTGAGCAGCGGTGAAGAGAGCAGCGACAAGTTCAGCACCTGTAGGATCGGTGTTGTCTGAATCGTCGGAACCGTCGGACACGTTGCCCATGACGTTACCAGATACGTCGAGTACTCCACCGTCTTTACCACCAGTAATGGTAGCAGCAGAACGTGCAGCAGCGATGAATACCTTAGCAATAGCGGTATCGAAACGTACGGCAAGAGCCTTACCCAACTCGCTCGCGTAGACGCTGCGGATGTCGTAGTGGTTCTTTACGTCGTCGATAGAACTGAGGAACGTAGAAGCGAGAAGGACGTCGTCGATAGTGATGACTACTTCATTCTTCTTAATGTCGCTCAAGTAGCTGTTACCAGCGTCTGCGATGTTCTGACCTGGAGTGTAGTAAGAAGCGGAAGCAACACCAGTAACTGGGAATTGCGCGCTTTTACCGTTCTCGATGGTACGCATCGTGTGCAAACTCTTGAAAACGTTGTTTTCTTCGAATGTCGTTAATATTTCGCCAGCAAACTTCTTCAAGAAAAGGGCGTCAACCGCTCCACTTGAATTAATCTGACCAGCGCGTGAGGGAGTAGTGTCTCCATTAGCCATGATTTATTGTCTCCTTAATTGAGATTAATGTTTATGTGAGTTTGACTTCAGCGTCGATAAGATTCGAAGTTATCCCGCGCACGGGGCAGCGACTTGAGTCGGTGCTTCTGTCGATTTAGAAAGTGTTTAGCGTCGTCCGCCTGGAGTGAAGTAGAAGCCTACTATCATGGGCAAGACTACGGTAGCTTGGAAGAGGGCAATATGTCCTGTTGTAACAACCAAAGGGGCTTGGCTTGCTTGAAGACTGATGAGCCCGAATATAAGTTCGTTCCGCCCTTCTCCTGTAATGTTCGTGACGGAGACGAGAGGTACTGTTGGGTAGATTGCGGTAATGCAGGTGATGAAGCTGAGTGTAGACATGCCGATAAGAGCAAGCATACGCCTAGTCCCCCGAACGAAACCGCCTTCGTCCCCTTGTGTGAGTGCTGCTTGGAATTTAAGTGCTTGTTCATTATTTCGAGCCTCCCGTGCCATTTCGAGTTCAAACTTGTGCTGGCGTGAATCGACGAAAGCGCCGAATACACCCTTTAAGACGCTACCCATAGCTGCGGAACCTCCGCCTGTAAGGAATAACGTCAGCAGTTCAAACATAGTTAAATACTAGATACAGCCAATCGACGATCCAACTCGGCATGATACGCCTTGTCACCGCTCTTGTATCGAGGGTCTTGCATAGCACGACTGACTTCTTGCATAGATTGAAAAGGTAAGGTTGACGATCCAGTCGTGTTGCCTGTTACAAGTTTAGGCTGTGTTCCACCTACTTCTGCTTTGTAACGTGCATACAAACCGCTCACTACGAGCTTGGCTTGATCGACTGATCCGTTGTTTACCGTTTCGTTAAAAGTGTTCATCTCGTCGTCAGACAAGGATTTACCTGCCCATTCCGACAAAGCTTTATATTCACCGTTAGCTGCCGACTTGATCTCTGTAGCCTCGTTCTCTTGAAGAGCTGCTTGACCACGGGCAAAGCTATCGACTAGCTCGCGATTAAGACCGACCTTGGCTAACGCTTCGTAGGTTTCTTCTTTAAGTTCGCCTTCGTTTTCAAAGAACTCGTTGGAAGCTTCCGTTATAAGAGTTTGTGCTTCAGACGGCTCGGAGTCGCTTACTTCTTCTTGCGTCTGCTCTTCTTCGCTTGCTTGTTCTTGGTCGCCTTCTTCTTCTGTCCCAGTTCCCAATTTCGATTCAAGTTGTCCGTAAGCTTTTGCGAGGTCTTCTGCCGACTCAAACTTCTCTGGCAACCATTCTGGGCGTTCTTGCTCGCCTTGAGGTTCTTCAGTCTCCGTTGCTTGCTGTTGATCGGGTTCAATCTCGTTAGGTGCTAGTTCGTTTATTTCGACTTTTTGGTAATCTGCCATGATGTTTCACTTTTGGTTGTTGTTATGGATGTGTTTAAAAATTAGCGTCGAGGTTTACGCCTGTTAATGGAAACTCCTCTGCGTTTAGGTGCTGACTTCTTCTTAGGAGCGGGTTTCTTTTTCTTCTTTTTCTTAGCTTCTTCAGCTAGTTTCTTTTGACGAGCCTTCTCTTCTGCTTCATCCTTAGCCATTTGTCTTTTAACAGTAGCTTCGTCTTCGGCTCTTTTAGCTTTCTTTTCATCTATTCTTTGTAATGCTTCATCCTTAGCCAACTGAAATTTTACTTCAGCTTCATCTGTTGCTTGTGACTGTTTTTTTAACGCTCTCTTACGCGCGCCTTGTCTAGGATCAGCTGTGTTGTATTGTTTTTGAGGAATGTGGTGCGGTGGGCGGTTTAATCTTACGCCGTGCCTATATAGATGTTTTCTAGTAGCCATAATATTTTAAACTTGTACTTCGGGATTTTGTTGTTGTTGTGCCATAGCGTTTATAGTCGGTGCTACAGCGGGCGCTCCAAGCTTCATCATCATTTCTTGTTGCTGGGCTTGTTGCATTTGTTGTTGAAGTTCTTCGTCCGTCTTGATCAATCCTTCGGTCTCGATACCAAGCGCGGTAGCACGGCGTTTGAAGTAGTCCCCGACGTTTACGTACTGGGCAACAGCTTCTGGTCCCACGACTTGGTTAGCTCCTGCAAGGAACATATCCAGACGGTTAAGATCATTACCACGCCCTAGAGCTTCTATACCCGTGACGATGGTTGGCTTAACGATGTCTTTTGGAAGCTTCGGTAGCTTGTCCTTCTTGCTCATACGATCCATGAGACGGGTGACAAGCGGTAGTTGAAACTCCTGTGACAGGATAGAATATAGTCCGCCTAATGCCGATTCTAGTTCTTGAGATAACATACGTATTTCTTCTGCTGTAACTCGCTCGGCATCTCTAACGACGGAACTGTTTAATAAAAAGGCGTGGCTTAAACGGTCTTGAATCTGAGCCATGACAGTCTGAGCAACACGAAAGTCGTTGAACTTGTTTAACTGTAGAACGGAAACGTCGCTGTCTGATCCTTGAACGATTGCACCGTTAGGAGCGTCGGCAAGTGTCCTAGCTCTAGTCGTTCCGTTTGGATTGACCATGAACAAGACCTTCGCTGCTGCTGCGCTACCTTCAACGATTGCTTTAGTCAGCGATTCAAGACTCTTTAAGTCTCCGATATACTCTTCGACAAAGCCTCGTCCGTAATCCTCGCCGTCAATACGGGTGTATCTAAGAGGTAACCACGGGGACTTGTCGATGGGATATTCTCCGCTTGAGCTTTCAATAACGATACCCTTGACGTCTTGTTTGACTACGAACTTGTCACCTTCACGACATATCGAAGTATACAGGTCGCAGTTGTTGTCCTTAGATTCTTTATAGACTTCTTGTCGGACTTCTTCGGGAAGCATGAACGGTGCAACTGTTTCCTTAACTGCGATGTGTGTGACGTTACCCATTGCATCGCGCTTAACAACGTAACGATCTGGACGGAATACTCGCATTCCTCCGTCGTCGGGTAAGTAAAGCAAGGCGTTACCAGTTATCAATAAATTCTTAAGAGCTTCAAAGACACCTACTCTAAACGCTTCGACTTCAACCTCTTGCGCTACAGCTCGTTCAACGTCGCTTAAAGCTTTTTCTAGGTCTGTACGTAGCTGTTCTCCTCCTTCTTCTCCTAGATCAACCTTTGCTTTTTCAAGCTCGTAACGGTCAATGACCAAACGGAAGAAGGGAGCGTTAGGCGGAAGTAAAGCAAGTAGTAGTTTAGACGCTAAATTGTTAACGCCTCTAGCTCCGATGCCTTGATAAGGCGTGTAATACTTCGTGTGAGGACCGTGACCTTCGGGTGGTAGAACATACGGAATAGTCAGTTCAGCTGAGGTACGACCACGGTCTAAGAACGACCACCGCTGTCCTTCAAGTTGAGTGTAGAGGCTTTGAGCCGTTTCGTATTGCATATTAGGAAGGTACGTCTGTTACGTATGACGGAGGACTGTTCCCTGGATCGGTTACCATTGTCATGTTATTTGAGTTGGTTGACATATCGTAAATGGTCGTACCCGAACCGTTCTCAGTCCCGTCTCCCATTCTCCACCAACCAACCAGCGAACTCTTTGAATGATAGTTACCCGTGTTGCCCAACAAGTTAAAGTTAGCGACCCCAGAATTGTAAATAGCTGTAATCTCAGCTGGGCTTAAAACCTTGTTCCAAATCGCAACTTCATCAATCATTCCGTCAAAATGTTCAGCTCCTCCGTAGTTTGATTGTCCGATAACGGTATTGGAATATGTGAAG
>VMHT01160244.1_pt1 | contig 12785 bp, 16 predicted proteins | sample 4693611 | NCBI WGS metagenome assembly VMHT01 (sample SAMN12280063, study PRJNA550983) | marine metagenome | isolation source: seawater sampled from same location over 5 years 0.02-0.2 micron viral filtrate | place: USA: collected off the coast of southern California halfway between the port... ... | reverse complement strand
CCTCACATGCTTGTATCATGTCTAGTGCAGTTTGCACTGCAGTACGAGCATGATGTTCGTCATCCAATGGAGCACCATGTATGTGCATACTTGCATCGCCGATATATTTTATAATTGTGCCATCGTTTTTAAGCACAGGTGCAGTAATACAAGTCATGTAAGCATTTATAGTTTTAGTAAAACCTTCAACATCTGTGCCATAACTTTCACCTAGTCCTGTGAAGTTACGCATGTCAGTCATTACACAACTTAGTACTTTTTCTTCTCCGCCCAGTTTTATAAGGCTAGGATCTTTTTGTAGTCTTTCAACAACTGTTGGATTAACATATGTGCCAAACTGTGCTTTGATCTGTTGCTTTAGTTGGAACTCTCTAACAAAACGTGCAAACACTGCATGTAATCCAACTAGTATAACTGCAACTGCAGGCATTGCTGCATCCATCAAATACAAGTAGTTTTGCCAAGCGTATAACGCTCCGTAGCCCAGTCCGCCTACAAATACAACAATAGCACCACCCACAATGTAGTAGGGCGTAAAGCGGGCAAGTAGCACTAACAGTATGGTAAGGATTGCAGTAGCACCAATCTCTGCAAGGTTTGCCCAAAACGGACGCTGTATTTGATCTCCGTCTATCATTGTTTGCAGTGTAACAGCGGCAGGTATGTAATTGTATTGTGCGCCTGTTGGGCTTGCTATAAGCCCACCAATGCCATCTGCAGTAATACCAACTATAACTGTTTTGCCCTCTACACTGCTCCAATCCTGGCTTGCGGCACTAATTGTATCAAACTGTTTGTTCCAGCGTAACCATATCTGTGCATTAGGATCTGTGCTTACAATGGGATATCCAGGTATTCGTATTTTCTCCACACCGCCTGCGCCTGCTTTGATCTGATAACTGGGTGCACCTGTTGCAAGGCGTATCACTTCAACTGCTAGACTTGGATATGTTTCATCACCTACACGCATAATTAGTGGAACACGGCGAACAACACCGTCGATCTCTGGTGCTGTGTTTACAACACCTACACCATCAGCGTTCATACCTAGTAAAGGTATTGGACCTAGCATGCCAGGCCATTCAAACAAATAAGGCAGTGGATCGCCTATTTTTGCTACACCTCTGGGCACTGCATTGCGATTGACTTGTGTACTGCCTACCTGTGCAATAACAACGCCGTTGCCTGCAATGGTTTCAATAAACGGCATATCTCCGCCTAGTCTATCCTCTTCACTAAACACCATAGGAAGTACAATAATACCTGCACCCGCTTCACGCAACTTTACTACAATGTCAGCAAGCACTGTGCGCTTCCAGGGCCACTGTCCGTATTTTTCAATGGTTGCTTCATCTAGTTCAAGTATAGCAATGTCTTGACTAGGAATAGGTGTGTCAGTTTGCTGCAGTAAGTCAAACTGCTTTAGCCTTATTGTTTGTACAACACCACTATCATTGTAGTGTGCAAAGATTAACACTGCTGCTGTAACAAAGGCTAATGCCCAATGTGTGATAATTTTCATTTGATAGTACACTTAACAGTTACGTTTTTTCTGTAAAACATTAACTCTTCGATTTTTTCTTTATGATACTCACATGTATGCCAATTTGGATACTCTAAGTTGTCGTATTTATAGATCGTTGCCCCTATTATAATAATTATTGCCAACATTATATTCTTGAACCTCTCTACGATGTTTTATCTCTTGTAATCTACTTTTTATATCCATACTCTTTGCCTCCAATTTAGTCATTGGAAAAGTTGGAGTTGTGCTTGTTACTTCATACAACCAAGCATTATATAAAATTAATATGAATAATCCTACTATTATTGAAATTGTAAATATGCCAAACATCATAATCTCGCTAGTAATAATGCATTATTTGCTTGTGCTACATTCCACGCAACCATTCCCATGAATACAATTAAACTAAGCACAGCAATAACTGCAACCCAAATACAAATTTTTTCTATTTGTTCTTCACGTTGGCGTTTTGCTGCTTCTAATGCTTCTTGTTCTCGCACACGAATCTCTGCTTGCAGTCTAACAATTTGATTCCAACTTTCTGGACCATAGTTCATGTTAACAAATTGACGCAGTTCGTTCTCCATACGCTCTGCTTCTTTTAGTGCAGCAAATTCTTCAAATGCTTCTTCTTCAATACTGCCGTAGGACTTTTTCTTTTTCTTATTTGCACCTTCTTTGACATCCTTGATTGCGCCCATCCATCGACCCATATCTCCAGCCATTGCCTCGATTTCACGCCCATGCTCAAAGCCTGCCTTAATTGCATTAAAGGCAGTACCGGCAATTGCTATAGCACTCATAGGATCCATAAAAAAACTCGCTCTCAGTTATATTTATAGGTGCTGTCTATAAGTTAGTGTCTACTGTTAATTTTTGCTTTGCTTCTACGGCAGCGTTGTTGTAGTCTGCGTACCCCATAGGTGTGATTCTTTACTTCTTTAATAGGAGGTTTTCGAGTCTCTGCAATTAGCGGACTGTTGGCTGAGTAAGTGACATAGTCTTTATCTTTGCTCATTGTTGATTCACAGTGTAAGCGCAGCCGTTTGGATTAGTGCATATGCCACTCATTGTATAAGATTGTCCTGTGTTTCCACTTTGTGTTAGGTTGATACTATAAGCAGGACCATAGGGTGAAGATAAATTCATTGTAGCAGTATGACTTCCATTGCCTTGTTGCACTGCTGATATACTATTTGCGTTTCCGCTTATGTCTATGTCGATGTCTTTGTTACCACTACCAACTTGTGTACCAAACACACTGTTATAGTCTCCAGTTACATCAACATCTATATTGTGTGCGTGATTAGTATTTTGATTACGCTGACTCATCATTAAACCGTTGTTACTTCCAGTAATGTCAATGTCCATTGTAAGTGCGCCTGGTTCATTGGCATCTGTATTAAGCGTACCTGAACTGTTTAGATATAGTCTACCTTGCACTACTGCAACTGAATTTGTACTTCCTGTGACAAGTACGTCCATGTCATTTGTAACACAACTACTACCTTGTGTGCAATATTGTTCTGCTGTAATAGTATTATTGCTTCCAGTTAATACTTCTGCATGCAGTTCGTTATTGTCGCCAGTCTGTGTGCCTGTAATATCGTTATTGATGTGTGAATAACTGCCCCCTGATTCCAAGTGTGCAGTATTATCACTACCTGTTTGTGTCAAACTCATAGTGCAATCATAACCGTGGCAATCTATAAATGCTACATTGTCATCACCTGTTTGCACTGTCGTAACAATGCTTGCACCTATGTCGGCATTGTATAATCCTAGTTCGTTATTATCGCCGCGTTGTGTATATGAAAGTGTGCTGGGGTCATAAGTCATTATAAATGCTTGACCTCCTAAATTATTAAGAGATCCGATTTTATTATTCTCACCATCCTGCACGATGTCCATGTCAACGTCATCACCAATTTGACTTATACGCACATCATTAGCAAAACTAGTTACCGGATTGCTGAATATCAATGCTATTGCCAGAGCTACTACCCAGTTTGTAGTCATATAACTCAAAATCTCCTTGCTGTATATTTAGTGAGTATCCATTGCCTTGATTGAGGTACAAATCTATATAATTTCCATAAGCAAAATCCTCACGCACCCAATGCCACCATGGATCTTCATCATCAAGTTTTATTCCTGTGTCAGGATCAAATCCTGTTCCATCTGCTTTTTTTGTGCTTAGTAGTATTTTATTCTGCCTGCTTAATTCATCTTCGAATATACGCATTAGATTTAAGTTAAGTTCATCTAATATATCAACAAGTAAACTTTTAAGCATGTAATCACTTTCATCCAAGTCAGTGACCCATATGTCCTGCAGTGTATCAACCAGTGCATCACCACTTAGCCCATCATATTCTAAGAAATCAATACCTAAAAAGTCTGCTAGACGTTTTTTACGCATAAGTTCTTCATACTCTTCATCTACATAGGGATTGCGTTTGCGCAATATAAGCAGTTGGTTAATGCGGTTTTCGGGTAATCCAATAACATAGGGATTGCCAGGTGGCCTATTGCCATGATATGTTTGAGTTGCCTGGAATGCTTGATTAAGTATAACAAATCCTGCATCAGTTTTTACTTCAATTTCACCTGTGTAGCACTGCATATCTTCATCACAACTTGGTAACAGTGTAATCATACTGCCGCCTAGTTCATCTACAACCATAATAAAGTCAGTACCGCGCACAGCAATAGTAGCACTAGGAGTGCGTATCTTTACGTTTTGCTGATACTTTTTTGCTATCTGACCACTGGCATAACGTACTGTGCCCAGTGTAGCCTTGATGCTTAGACTACCAACATCATTTGCTGGGTCATATACAAACTCATCAATAAACAGTCTACTATGCTCTGTAATATCAACTCGTGTGTCATCTAAAAAATCAATTTGTATTTTACCATTGGCAGTAACGGCAGTATCTTCCATTTTAATACCAACACCGTCCACTGCTGGCAAACTTTCGTCACCGCGTTCAATTGCACCACTGCCTTTAACCTTGCCTATTTCGCCTACAGCACCATAAGCAAGATTGGGAATAAGCAATAGCACAAACAACCAACGCATGCTAATCAGTCTGGGTAATATCTATGTCAGCGTTATCGCCAACTGTGGTTAGATCGACAATGTTATCATAGACACCGCTCTGATTAACTAGTACATTGTTGCCTTTGCCTTTGACATCCAGTGTTATACCATGTCCACTAGTATCACCGTCGCCTGTTATATCTAAATCAAAACTGTTTGCACCTGCTGCAAGACTATTATTCTTGTCAACTGTCACTGAAACATTTGCACTCTTACCATCAATATCCAGATCAACAACTGTGTTATCATCAGTCACACTAAATGCTACAGTTGCACTGTCTGCATCTGCGTTTTCGCCTATGTCAATTGTATATGCTTGACTGTCACCTACTGCAGTGATGTTCAGTGTTACAGTCTCACAGTTACCTGCGGCTGCACTGTCACACATAAGCGCAACTGTGTTACTGTCGCCTGTAAAACTCCAGGTTCCTGTGTAGTTGTTGCCTTGTATCTGTGCGCTAATTGTGTTGTAATCACCAGTCTGTGTAATATCAAATGTCATTGTATCTGACGCTGTGCCTTGTGCGCCAAGTACAACTGCCTGAGTACTAGTACCAATTACGTTGTCCTGACCGTCCTGTACAATATCCAAGTCCAGTGTATCACCAACCTGTTCTATGTATATGTCATTTGCGTATGCTGCTGAACTAAACAGTAGTATCGCAAACAAGTATCTTAATGTCTTTAACATTCCTGTGCTGGAAGTTTACCTTTGGAACTTATTCATTTTTTCTCTTTGATAATCGCGATAAAGAACGTATGCTTCATGTGTGTATAGATCTGCTGCTGATTTGAAACACATATTGTTTTTATTACATACATCAAACAATCCTAATTCTGGCATTGGTATGTCATCTACGTGTCTCGTCATCACTTTCAAATCATTTATACTATCCACGCACCTATTAGTAACAACAAAAATTTCCCTATGGCATTTAAGTGTTTTTGGTAAAGATTTAATCGGCTCTGGTTGTTTACTGTTGGATTCAGTAATTTTTTTTAGTGGTTTAACCACAATTTTCTTTTCAACCTTTGGCTTTACTTTAGGTGCTTTTACGCTTTTATCTCCTTTTATCTCCTGAGCATGAACCTTGTGTTTAAATTTCCAAAGTCCTCTTCTCTCTCCATCCTTAATAAGTTCTACGACCCCTGCCTCTATTGCAGCTCTCACGGCGTAGTTTACTGGTTCATTGACACTAAAGCCAGTTTCTGCTTCGATAAGTTTTGTGCCTAAGTCTAAAAATTTAAACACATCTGTACCTACACGGGTGCTGGCTATACTTTTCTCTGTTGCTACACTCAATAGTACTTTGCCATTGCTGACGCTCACTATACGCATTACAACTGTGACTGTATCTACTCTGTATTCGCCCTGTGCTCCAATACCTAGGTATCTTGCTCCAGCGCCTCCTACTGCTACATTACTATCGTATCCTATAATTCCTCCCTCAAGGATAAGACCCGCAAACTTCATTGGTTTAAGTGGAGTAGGACCTTTTGGATTTTCTTTTTCATACACTTCACGAGTGTTACGAATAAGTTGACGTTCTTTTACAAGATTGTCTAATCCAATGCGTTCCAATACCTCAAACCATGTACCATTGCCTGCTTTTCCCAGAGCATCTATAACCCATACTTCTGCTCCTTGGGTGACTGCACTGCTTAAATTTGCAATGTTGTCTGCTGGTTTACGTTGTCCTGTTTTATCAGTAAAACTGTAAACTGCAATGGTAATTTGTTTGCCGTCAATCTCAGGTAAGTTTTCAAGTTCATCCTTAAGCGGATTTTCCTGAATTCTTGGACTTGGTGCTTGGTTGTAAGTTTCCATTGAATTAACGGCAGTCTTACCTGCACACCCTGTCAATAAGAGCAGGCATGTGAATATAAATGCTATTCTCATTAGAAGTTAAATTCTCCACTACCTGGGATTGTAATAGTTGTTGTACCATCGTCACTGATTACTGTAAGTGTAATTTCTCCTGTTGTACTATCTTTCACCCAAGTTATTTCACTACCTTCGATTTCTGCTGTGCCGGTAGTGGCGCAACTTGAACTACATTCCGCAAACATTGCATCAACCATCTGTTTACTCAACGTTGCGTATATACGAGATTCGACATTTTTGATGAACTTGTTTAGAGTTGTATTTTCTAACTCTCGCTCTAATCTTGCTTGTTCACTTCTGCGCTGATCTTCAAGTTCTTTCTTACGATTAAACTGAAGTTGCTCAACACTTAAAACATGGTTACTGTAACCATTACCATAGTGAAATGCTGGACTTTTAAATGTCCAAGTAACCTCACTAGCAGTTGCTCCAAGTGCGGTAAGTGCTACAAACAAAAATAATAACACGCTCCTCATTGTCTTCTCTCCAAGTATTTAGTACAAAGTGTAAAAATATTTACACCTACATAATATTAATGTAGTCACACGAATGTTATAAGTACTTATATGAATTCTGAACAAAATGAACAACAAGTATTATGGGATGCGTTGGACTATTTTAATACAGTAGAAGAGCTGTCTCTAGATGAAGAATTAAAACAAATTGAACAGAGTCGTATTTCTAATGCATTGCTATCACATGAAGGCAATCGTAGTCGTGCGGCTGCTATGCTTGGCATAGGAAGAACACTATTACTACATAAAATTAAAAAATATAATCTTTAAAAGCAAAAACCAGCAAGATAAACTTGCTGGTGTAATTCTGTATAAATTTGTAATTGTCTTGTATTAACTGATCCTGCATCTCACAAACGGTGAGAACATTCGAACCTTTTTGCATACACAAACTTATTATGCCCTTTACTGAATCAGTGGGTACTCAATTCGTAGTAACATAGTATAGTATTTATTAGACTAGAACTTTACACTTACCTTGATAGAAGTGAAAACCATCTTGTACTCTTGTACTAAAGCCGCCTTGCAGTTGTATTGCTTTTCCTACTTCTAAGAAGTCGTCTAATAGATTAATTAAAGGATTTACTCCTTCAATATAAAAGCACAGTGCCCTGTCGCCTTTTTTAAACCAATAACAGTACTGTCTATTTCTTCCATGCCGGCTTTTAGTTTTTGTAAGATATTTTACAGTAAGTTCATTGGCCCAGAAACTATTTGTTGTTGGCTTGTTGCCTTTACATTCTTTGTGTAAAATATCTCGGGTAGTATCTTCTTGGTAAAAATCTGGCAGTCTTGCAAGCATACCTACTTCGTTAGCAAGCACGTTGTGAATGTCTTCTCGTTCCAAACACACTTGCAGATCACCGCGAAAACCTGTGTTGCTAAACTTGTTATTCATAGCACCAAAAAACAGTCGTTTTTGATAGTATTCTCTGATTTTTTTGGCTTTAGCATTGTAGCCTTCTAGTTCGAGTGTAACAGGCAAATGTTTATCTCTGTCAATATCTATCATCATTACACTGCCATCACCTTCACTTCGTACTAGTGCAACTGCAATAGGATCATTTATAAATTTTACAGGATTGTTTTCAAGATCATCAAATAAGGATAATAGTGTCATCGTGTTGCAACCATTGTTAGAGATAAACCGCAGACTCGCAATTTCATTTTACCAGTCTTTTCAAATACAACTATTTTAGCACGTTGCCCGCTTGTAGTCTCGTATTCACAAATGTAATCATCTGGAATTTGCACTCCGCCACTTGCAAGTGTAGAATGTACGCATTCTGCCAATTGTGACTTGTAATCATTGTCTACCCAACTACGAGCAAGTGCTCTGCCTAATATATCAGGCAACTGATCCTTAACCTGTTGTCTAGTATGTAGTTTTAAATCTTCTTCTACAAGTTTAAATTCATACACATATTGTACAGGTAGTTTTTTCTCATATGGTACTAATGCTTTGCTCATTCATACACTCTATTGTGTGTGTCAGCACAACGGACAAACGTTGTGCATTTAGGTAGATGTTTTAGTTTTGCAGCGCCAACGTAAGTGCAACTGCTACGGATACCGCCAAGTAAATCTCTAACAGTAGATTCCACTGCGCCTCTGTAAGGCACAAGAACTTCTCTTCCTTCACTGCTTCTATACTCCTTTAGTCCACCAAAATGCTTGGTGTTTGCTGCTTCACTGCTCATGCCATAGAACTGCACAAACTGCCGCTGTTCATAGTGCGGTATGTAGTTTCCATTGTCTAACAGCGTTGCTTCACCATTGGCGTAGTGTTTAGTAATCACTTCGCCGCCACCTTCATCATGTCCTGCTAACATGCCACCAAGCATGACAAAGTCGGCCCCGCCAGCAAAAGCCTTAGCGACATCTCCAGGACAAACACAGCCGCCATCAGCAATAATATGTCCACCAAGACCATGAGCAGCATCAGCACACTCCATGACCGAGGACAACTGCGGATAGCCCACACCAGTTTGTATACGAGTAGTACAAACACTACCAGGACCAATACCCACTTTAACAATGTCTGCTCCTCTAAGTAACAATTCCTGCGTTTGGTCTGCAGTTACAACATTGCCAGCAATTATGACAATGTTAGGATATTCTTCACGCACATTTGCTACATAGTTTAAAAAACGTTCGCTGTAACCATTAGCAACATCAATGCACACATATTTAATCATAGGTGCGCCAGTGTATACTGCACGAAACTTTGCGGCATCATCATCTGTAATGCCCATGCTATATGCTGTATATTCTGCACGTTCTGAATTGTCCACAAAAAATCCTACCAGTTCTTTTATACTATAGGTTTTTACTAGACATGTAAACATCTGTTGTCTGCCCAGTGTATCAGCCATGTACATTGTGCCTACACCATCCATGTTAGCAGCCATAATTGGAACACCTTCATAGTCCTGCTCACGGTTTACTATAAGCGGATGACTTGGATTGTAGTTTCTAAATTTATGTTTGCGGGTGAGTTGTACTTCTTTGCGTGAGCCTAATGTGCTACGCTTTGGACGTAGTAGTACGCTACTGTAGTCCAGTTTGATATCATTTTCGATGTTCATGGTTGCCTCTGTATAATATACTATATAATAGTACATTTAATAGCGTGTGTCAATTAGTTTGACTCGAGTTTTACTTCTAGTGGATATCCTTGGTTTCTTGCACTCATTAGAACCTCAACACCTTTTTGCTCTGCAATTTCAAATGGCAGTACTGCTACTACGCTTGCACCTTCATCGTTGATCTCCAATGCTTTGTGACTAGCACCTTCATCATCATAATCAAATACATTTGTTAAACTTTCAATAACAAACTCGTATGTTGTAACATCATCATTTAGGTAAATTACTTTGAAGTCTTTAGGTGGTTCGATGTCAAGCACTTGTCTTACATTTTGTTTTATTTCTGCGTCCATTGTAACTCCTGATTGTGTGAGGAGCGTTGCCGCCCCCCACTCTATGTTATTATTTACTCCGCAACTTGCTCAATAGCAATCTTACGAGGCTGTTTTTCTTCAGGAATAATACGCTCCAACGCAATGTAGAGCATCCCATTCTCTAGTTTAGCACCATTGACAACTACATCTTCTGCAAGTGTAAAACTACGCTTAAACTTGCGCTGTGCAATACCACGATGTACAAAGCGACTTACATCTTCTTCATCCAACTGTGGGTTGTGTGAGATTGTCATAATACCGTCCGCTGTTTCAATGTCTAAGTCAGCAAGTTTCACACCTGCAAGTGCGATTTCAATCTGAAAGTTATTGCCGTCTTTAACAATGTTGTATGGAGGGTATCCTGTGCTTTGACTTTGATGTTCCATGTAACGAGCCATGTTGTCGAATACACGGTCAAAGCCCACAGCATATGGTGTTAGTTTATTGATATCGAGTGAGGTTAATCTTGTCATTTTCGTTTCTCCTTATAATAAGCAAGATATGTTATGAGACCCATTTCCTGGCATCTCGGTAATATAGTGGTTAACCTTTGACCACCGCGTGTGTATTAAGTCACAACACTAAACTTGGCCCGCTTTAAAGTTCTATTGACTATATAATTGGCCCTTTGCCGCACAGCATTTGCTGCCGCTTAAAATTATTTATCTCTTATCTATTGTCTAATTCGCGCTTTTTCTTCAACCAGCGAGCGCGACCCGCCGCCTTTTTACGAGCACGTTTTTCACTTGGTTTAGTAAAATGTTTGCGATCTCGTAATTCTTGTATAACACCTTCGTCTTGCAGTAAACGCTTTAGTTTGCGCCATGCACGGGTTACATCATTATTGCGGACTTCGACTCTAAGTCCACGTTTTTCTCTTGGTTCTCTATATGCCATTTATTAATCCATTTAATAAGCGGTTCCAGTGGATCCGCAACTTCGTTTAAGTTAAATTGCTTATACGATTCTTTATTATTATAGTAGTATACGTTTGATTTGTCAATAAAAAATCCTGTATAAAAACTATTATATGCACAGTTAATTATCACAAGTTCACTTTGAAAGTATGCTGATGTGATCCATTCTAATGTAGTTTCTTTATTTGTTGCATAAACAGTAACAGGTACTTGCATTCTGCGAACACTATCTATGATTGTGTCTAAATAATTATCGCATCCTATTACTAGTATAGTAGGTTGTTCTGCAAAGTAATAATTAGGTGCCGTTACTATTACGACGTTGGATTGCATTTTCTACTTCCTCTTGTTCTTGAAGTGTAAGGTCTTGTGCGTCAGTGTATCCTTGTACAACTTGATCTGTCAAATGCTGTATGTATTCTGTGTTTAGATATGAGTCTGTAATCTCTTTGTCTAACTGCATCCAATTAGTTCCGGTCCAACGAAACAATTTATTGGGCAGTGTGTCTACTCGGACAAACAGATCACCTTTTTTAGGTTCTTTTGGAAACTGTACTCCAAAGTCTGCTTGAGCCGCTTTATCTAAATCGAGGTCCGCTACTGCGGCAAAACTAGTAGGAACCCCTAGTCTTTTTTTGGCTGTTCTTGCATAAACTGCAGTGTCGAGTCGTCATTTGCTTGTGACTCCAAACCTTCTGCAAATTCATCTTTTTCAACTAGTTGATATTTTTGAGCCATTTTAATTACTACTGCATCACGGCGTTCAATTTCTGCTTCCAATTCACTAATCTTGTTTAGCAACTCTTCTATCTTGCTGTGTTGAGCACCTACTCCTGCCTCAATTTCATCTAATTTTGTTTTGTATTTGTCGCGCTCTGCTTCTGTTTCAACAACTTTGTCTACAAGTGCGTCACTCTCTGTTTGCATGATTGCAATAGCCGCAGTTAGTTCGCGTTGTTCAGAAAGTAGTCTGTCACGTTCTTCAACTAGTTCTGCATGTTTTACAGGATCTACATTAGCAAGATTTCCATCTAAGAGTTTTTCAATCTCAGCCAATACGTCATTATGTTTTTTAAGTTCCATTTCTAGTTCCTCTATTCTTGGATCAGTAGCTCTTACTATTTTTTGTTTAGGTTTATTCATTCCACGCTCTTGACGCCACCAGCCTATACTCATAACACCTGCAAGCACTAAACAGATAGCAAGCGGATCAAACACTGCAACAATTATTATAATTACCCAGCGTACTGCTTCCTCAAGTTGGCTACGATCTGCTTCACCATATATAAGTTCTGCTATGTATTTTACAGGACCAACTTCTGCTTCAAACTGTCTGTAGTTCTTCTCAAATACAAACTTGTCCTCACGCAAACTATCTATAGTTGGCTGTAGTGAATCAATTTGCGTTTCAAGTTCGTCAATGCGTACATCAATATCCTTGTTTGAACTGCCTGCTTGTAGTGTATACTTTGCAATGTTTTCATTTGCACTTGCAATAGTAGGCTCTACAGTTTTGCGTATATCAGCAATACGAGCTTCTACTTCTTTTATTTGATCTGCAAGACGATTGTTTATCTTTGTGATTTCACGTTGTACTGCACTGGCAACACTTATTTCGCCGCTCTTTGCTTTGTCTATATCACCTTGTAGTTTTTGTCGTTCACTACGCTGTTGTTTGCGTAGTTCATTGCCTTTGGCAACCATGTCTGTTGTGCCACCAAATGCTCCTGTTTTTGCTTGTCCTTGTTTGGTGTAAGCAAGCACATCAGCATCTAAACGATCAAGTTCTGCTTGTGCAACTGCTATTGCATCTGCACTACGCTTTTGTGCATCACCTAAACGTTTGTTTTGCTGTGCAACTTCTTTTTCTGCTTG
>VMHT01165759.1_pt1 | contig 12786 bp, 7 predicted proteins | sample 4693611 | NCBI WGS metagenome assembly VMHT01 (sample SAMN12280063, study PRJNA550983) | marine metagenome | isolation source: seawater sampled from same location over 5 years 0.02-0.2 micron viral filtrate | place: USA: collected off the coast of southern California halfway between the port... ... | reverse complement strand
TAGTGGTGAGCTGTCACCATTACTACTAGGCCGTACCGATCTTGAGCAATACTACAAAGGCGCACAGAATGCCGAGAATGTAGTCATTGTCCCTCAAGGTGGCGTTAAGCGTAGACCTGGAACACAGTTTGTGGAAAGCATTGTTCGAGGATTAACTCGTCAATCTGCTATTAATCCTACTATGCCAGCAGCACCTACAGGTCAAGAGGCTGTAGAAGGCGCTAAGATGAATGACGGCAATGATGCTACCTATGGTCAAACAGATGTAAGTGTTGGCATTGGTACTGTTGTAGCTAAGTATGACCTTGGAGCTACGTCATCTAATTGGGTGCAAACCTTTATAGACATTAGGAATGTTATTGCAGTTTATACAGGGTCAGCAGAGTCTGGTGAGCTAGATCAAACTTTTGGCGGAATACTTGAACATTCTGAAGATGATACAACTTACACCCAGCTTACAACTTTTAACATAAACAATACTAATGCTCAGAACTTTAGATTTAGACTTGATACTCCTGGAAGCGTACTAACAAAAAGATATTGGCGATTAAAGATTTCTATTCCATCAGGCGTTCCATATCAAGACTTTGTTGTTCGTATAGGCGAATACGGTTTTAAAAAAGAAGGCTCAGGCATTACTGAAGGAAAAGCATTTGACTGGGAATATGGCCCTGATCAAAACTATTTGGCAGTATTAACTGCTGGTAATTTGCGGTTTTATAGAACCCCCCACGCTGGTAGTGCGAACACAGTCTATGTTGCTGACGTAGTAGTTCCGTATGCTTCTAACAAAATTCAGGCAGTTAAGGATGCCCAGACTGAAGGCGTGATGTTAATGTTCCAAGAGGACTATCCGCCCATTCGGATTATCTTTGATGGAATAGATAATATAAACTCCTTTGTTGTGGACAACATTCCATTTGCTAATGTTCCTCAGTTTGATTACAACGATAGCAATAGCCCTGCCCCTGTAAGAGCGCAGCAGGTTGCAACTTTTGCTTCCGGCTTTGATGCTGGTCAGAATTATGCGATTAATGTTAATGGGGTTACTAGCAAAGATACTTTGTACGCAGGTGACGGTAATGCAGACGAGCAAGCATCTACTGCATTTAATATGCAAAAGAACTTGCAAGAGATGCCTGTGTTTGGATTTGATGGCGTTTCAGTGGAAAGAACCGACGTTAAAACATACACCATTACAATGCGTGATTCCTCTGCTAATGACTACAATCTGTTTAGCGGATACCCTACATCTGGCTCCGGAAACCCTACAATAGGTTTTGCAATTGTTTTACCTCAAGGATCGCCAAGAACCGAAGATGTTTGGTCTGCAACTAGAGGTTATCCTAGACAGGGCGTATTCCATGAGGGTCGTTTATGGATTGGTGGTACAAAATCTAAAAAGCAAAGCATATTTGCAAGTAGGGCTGGCAACTTCTTTGATTTCTTTTCTGAAGAAGGCGAAGATGATGAAGGGATATTTGTAACCATTGATTCCCGAAACCTAACTGACATTATTGATATTAACCCAGATAGAGGCTTGCAGGTTTTTTGTGCTGGAGCTGAGTTCTTGGTCAAGGGTCAAACCCCAGCAAACATTGAGGTTGTGTCACAAACGCAGCATGGGTCGTCTAACCTTGAAGCTCAGTCTGTAGATGGAGCTACATTGTTTGTAGACAAGAATGGCAGGACATTAAGACAGTTTGTGTTTAGCTTTAACGAAGATGCTTACACTTCTGCTGACATATCTGTGCTGTCTTCACAGCTAATTAATAACCCTGTCGATATGGCGCTGTTGCTAGGTAATACCACAGAGGATGCTAACTGGGCATTCATTGTAAACGAAGATGGCACTGGCGCAGTCCTTAACACCATGAGATCGCAAGACATTAATGGGTTTACAAGGTGGACTCCTTTTGCTGATGCTACTACTGCATCTGAAAAAAACTTAATAAAATCTTGCGCTACTGTTTCTGATGACCTTTACATGATTGTTTATCGTGAAGCAGGAGGTAGTGACTACTATGATATTGAGCGGTGGAGCTTTGACCATTTGCTAGAGTCTGGTATAAAAACTACTTTAACAGAAACAGGTAGTGACGTTGTAGTAGAGCTAGGCAACAGACTTAACGGATATGAAGTAAGTGTTTTAGCTGATGGCGATGTGCTACCTAAGCGCGTAGTTAGCCTTGTTAGTGGCGTTATAGGCATTACTATTACTGCCGCAGAGCTTGCTGGATCTGGTACAAGAGACTTAGAGATTGGCTTAGGCTTTCCAGTCAAACTTAAAACCATGCCTCTTAACACTAATCCTGGAACTCGTGGTGGACAGAACGCTATGAAGCGCAAGAAAATTACTAACATTAACTTGCGTGTTTACGAGAGTGCTGGCATCTACATTGATGGAAATGCTGTACCTATTAGGCAGTTTGGCGATGCTCAAGACACTCCGCTGAATACCCCATTTACTCCTAGAACTGGTATTATAGAAGACGAAAATGGTGGCAATGGTTGGCTAACAGAAGTGGTTCCAGAGATTACAGTGCCAGATGGCACGCCATTCCATCTACAATCTATCCAGTATGAGGTTGAGTCTTCGTGAAAGATGTTGTAACGCAAGATAGTATTTACCAGTTACAAGAGATAATGAAAGATTTTCCGCAAGCGCCTATAGAAACAAGGCATCATTTTTCTGATGGAATGTATGCAAGAGAGATGGTAATGCCAGCGGGGAGTATTGTTGTAGGAGCTTTGCATAAAACTAAGCACCTATTTAGCGTGGTATCTGGGGAGTGCGAAATATCCAGTGTTCACGAGAGAGAAAAGATTACAGCGCCGTACTTGGGCGAGACAGTGCCAGGAACTAAGCGTGTTATATATAGCGAGACAGGGTGTACTTGGATTGCCTATCATCCTACGCACTTAACAGACATTAGCGAAATAGAAAAAGCTCTAATAGAGCCAGAGGGTATTTAAATGGTTTGGGTAGTCACATCAATAGCTACAGCCGCCAGCATTTCAACTACAGCCGCAGCTTTAATAACAGCGTCAGCCGTAGGCACTGGTATTAGTGCTTATGGTCAAATTGAGGCAGGTAAGGCACAAGAGTCAGCACTTAAAGCTCAAGCAGAGCAAGAACGTCTAGCCGCTGAGAGTCGTGAACTAGAACGCCAGCAGAAGCTCAATGCAGCGCAAGCAGCTAACATTGTTGCTATGGGGTTGTCTGGGAAAAAAGCTGAAGGCACTGATGCAAGTATTGCTTTAGAAAGCAGTAAAAATGTTGGTCTTAGTGAGGGCATGATAGGACTGTCTGATCGACTTGCTCAGGCACAACTTCTTAGACAAGGTGCTGCTGCTAGAACAGGAAGTCAGTATGCCGCTGCTGGTACACTACTGTCTGCTGCTGGCGACATAGCCCCTTACTTTAAATAACAGGATTTAATAATGGCTCGACAACCTCGACAACAAAGAATTGGTGTTTACGGCAAGTTTACTCCTACTGCTTTAGATACATCTGAAGCTGACAAGATGCGAGCATTAGCTGGTTTAGGCCAAACTATAGCCGATACTAGCCTATCTATAGCAAAGCCTATGGTTACAGCTGAAAGGGCCAAGCAAGGCGCACAGGCCGCAGAGGATGCTCGTACAGTTGATCCTGTGACTGGCGAGGTAACTTATGGTGAAGTAAAGGAAATGTCTGCTTTTAAGGTTGGTGCTGCACAATACAATGCTAACTTGATTAGCGGTATGGACGCGCAGTTTAAAATGGATGTTAGGCAAAATCTAACTCGCATTGCGGTAGAAGCTGAAGGTGATGTTAATAAATTTGATACTTTAGTTACAGGTTATCGTTCTGGCATTTCTGGTGCAGCTAACCTTCCAATAGAGCTTAGACAATCTGCTGATACTTTAGTTGGTGCGTATCGTGAAAAGATTATTGAGCAACAAACTACTGAAGCACTTGCAGATGCTAAAGCTAATCGCGCACTAGAGTTAAAAACTGCCTCCGACGATTCTTTTAAGTTTATTGCTGATGGACAGACAGGTGCCGCAGGGTTATCTATTACTGAAGTTGTTGACGGTATTAATGCAGACCCTGACCTAACAGACCCTCAGAAAGCCTATGCTGTAAGCCAGTATCAAGAGCAAGTATTAGTAGCTTTTTCTAGGAAGGAGCTGAACGATACAGTTGAAAAAGAAGGTTACATAGCTGGGCTAGAATACATTGCCAGCATTGAAGACAACTTACCATCTGACATGAGCGTAGAAGGAAGGGAAGAATACATTAAAACGCTGACTACTGACATTGCTAATAGCCAGAAAGTAGAAGATGAAATACAAACAGAGAAAGCCGCTAATCTTAAACTTGATCAGGCAAGCAATGCTCTTGCCCTAACTATTGAAGTTCTTGATGGCAATGCTGGTATAGATGAAATAAAGCAAGCTGGTAGAGACAACAAGATTAGTGTTGGTCAGTTTAATACGCTTGAGAATCAGTTTGCTACTACAGGTAAGGGCAGTGACAATGCTGATGTTATTGACACTATTAATGCCTTAATACTGACCGATCCGGCAGGCGCTGCAACTTTAATTCAAAGTGTAGCAGGAACTCCCAGCCTTAGCAGTAGAACAGCAAGCACCATGCTCAAGAGTATACAGAGTAGTGCAAACAAAGGTGGTATACTACAAACAGAAGAAGCAAAGCGTTTTTCTGACCACTTGAAGCAAAATGTTATTAATACAAGTTTTGGCGCTTTTAACAAAGAAGCTGACAGAATTAAAGAATCTGAGTTACAGATTGTTTTTGCTGAACGAGTTTCTAATATGCAAGAGGGTGAAACCATTGCTAGTATTACTAACGAGTTAATCCAGGCAAGTAAAAAGCCTTTGGTAAAACCTGTTTATGCAGCAGATTATAATACTTATTTGCAGGCTGTAGCCCCAAATAGCGACTTGTATAAAGCCCTTGAATCAGGAACCATTACAGATGCTGAAGCCGATAGTATTGCGGAAGGACTAAATAGCTATTTTAATTCTGTCGATGCTTACAATAGTTTCCGCGAAGATTACGACTCAATAATGAAAGGATTATAAAGTGCCAATAATTCCAGTAAAGCCAATTGCAAAAGCCCTTGGTAAAGATGTAGAAGAAACAGTAGAGCAAGCTGCAAAGCCAATGCCTGATTTGCTTCCTGATCCAGTTATTCCTGAAGCTGATTTAGCTGCTATGAGAGCTGCTGATGCTAGAGATGCAAGTGTTCAGGACAAAATACCTGAAGAAGAAATTACTGTATTTCATGGCACTCCCCATACGTTTCCGCCTGTAACTGAGGTGGTTAATCGTAAGGATGGTGGTCGTGTCTACGTTGATCGCAACCAATATCCTGACTGGACTCAGCACCCAGACCTTGAGCCTGCTGATTACGAGATGGTTAAGGAGCACGAGCTTGGAGCATTTGATTCTAGCAAGATTGGTACTGGTGAAGGAGCGCAAGCCTATGGTCATGGATTGTACTTTGCTGAAAGAAAAGGCACTGCTGAAAGTTATCAAAAAAGTTTATCTTCAAAAGTAACGCCTGCTGTTAGAGAGGAATACTTTAAGGAAGGAAATATTATTGAAGGTTATTCTGGAAAATCTAAGGTTATTGGTTATAACAAGGGAACGGACGGAAATTGGTCTGTTGAAGTTATTTCTGTTAATAATGATGGTTCGCCAAAAACTGGAGCAAGGCCAAGAGTGCATTCAACACAACCAAGTGTTAGTGATGTTGAATCTGTATTAGGGCCGCTAGAAGAGGGTGGCTCTTTGTACGAAGTTAGGATTAAAGCAAAGCCTGAAGAATTTTTGGACTATGAAGTGCCAGTTAGTGATCAACCATTTTACAATAAAATTATAGAAAAATATTCAGATGAAATTGCAGACTTAAACTCACAGCTAAACACTGGTAATGCTAGTGGTGGAGATGTTTTTAGTTATTTGGAGGCTTTCTCTAGCCCAGAAAAAGCTGCAAAATCTTTAAGTAACCTTGGCATTAAGGGAATAAAATACAAAGATGCTCAAACTCGCTTTTCTAAAACAGGTGCTACCTACAACTATGTAGTGTTTGACGACAAGATTGTAGACATTGCCAAGAAGTATGGCGTTAGCTTATTTGCCGCAGGAAGCGTCTCTCTGGGACTTATGACTCCACAGCAAGCACAGGCCCAAGAAAACCCTATTGGCGCTCCTAAGCCGCAACCAGGCACTCCTGAAGCTACTGCCGACGATACTGCTACTGACTTCTTGCTATCTCGTGAGGGAGCTGATTTAACTTTTTCTCAAAAAGCTAGACAGCAAATGGCTAAAGCGCAAGCTGCTGGACAAGCTCCTACACCTGCTCCTGCTCCAGAAAGAACTACTGGCGAGAAGGCTGTGGCTGTTGCTAAAGATATTGGTGAAGGCATTATTGAAACGCCTAGAGCAATACTTGGTGGATTCCTTAAAGCCACTCAAGAAGCTGGCGAAGCTCTAGAATCAGTGTTTGGTCAGTTGCCTACAGCAGGTGAAGACTATGAGCCTATATCTATTGACGATCCTGAGTCTACAACAGGTCAGTTAATTCAAGGTGTTAGTCAATTCTTAACAGGGTTTTTGCCTGCTATGAAGGGTGCAAAAGCTGTTGGTCTTGCCAAGTCTGCTCCCTACGCTGCTGGCTTTGTTGCTGATGCTTTGGTTTTTGATCCTCAAGAGGCTAGACTATCTGACTTAGTGCAAGAATACCCTGCCCTACAGAACCCAGTAACGGAATACTTGGCATCTGATCCCAACGATAGCAGAGCAGAAGGGATGCTTAAAAATGGCTTGGAGGGTTTGGGGCTTGGTGGTTTAACTGATGCTTTATTTAAAGTAATCAAAGTTGTCAAAGGAAACAAGAATGTAAAGGCTCAGGCTGAAGCGGCTGGAGAAACTGTAGAAGAATTTGTTGGCCCTAAGTTGCCAGAGTTTGTTGGCCCTGACGCTCCACCAATAAAAGAAAACCAATCACTTGTTCCTACAGGTCGCGTAGAGGTTGAAGAACCAGAGTTTATACCTTTTGATGAGATTGCTGACGAAGCATCTGCTGAAGTTCCTAGCCCAGTTAAGGGTGGTAAAGGCACCGCTCCAGACGAAGCCGCCAAGAACATTAACCTTAACCGCTTAGAGACTACAGACGAAGTTAAAGAGTTGCTTGATGCTGCTGCTGAAGCTGACCCAATCAGTGTCAACAATGCTCGACGACAAGAGATTACACAAAAAGAAACTGAGGCACTAGCTAACGATCTGGGCATGACAGTTGATGACTTGCTGGCTCGTAAGGGCGGTGAGGCTTTCAATGCTGAACAGGCTGTGGCTGCTCGTAGACTGTTAGTTGCATCTGGCGAAAATCTTATCAAGGTTGCTAAAGCTGCTAAGGATGGCGGTCAAGAGGCTCTACTTGTATTTAGGCGTGCTATGGCACAGCACAGGGCTATACAGCTAGAGGTTGCTGGTATGACTGCTGAAGCTGGTCGTGCATTACAGTCCTTCAGAATTATGGCTAGTAGTGCAGCAGAGCAAGAGAAGATGATCAAGGAAGCTATTGAGGCATCTGGCGGCATGGACATGAATCAAAACATGGCAGCTAAAATGGCTGGCATTAAAGATGTTGGCGATGTTGGGTCTGCCGTTAAAAACTTTCACCAAGCTACTGCAATGGATATGATTACTGAGTATTGGGTAAACTCACTTCTATCGGGTTTAGGCACTCATGCTATGAACATTACAAGTAACTTGAGCGTTATTGGTTTGAGTGTTATTGAAAGGCAAGTTGCTGGAACGTTTGGCAAGTCAGTTGCTAGAGGCGAGGCTGGCGCACAGATTCTTGGAATAGTTGAGGGTGCAAAAGAAGGTCTAAAGCTGGCAGGAAAAGCATTGCGTACTGGTGAGTCTACAGACGTTATGCAGAAGCAAGAAGTTGCAATGAAGAAGTCTATTACTGGTGAGCAGCTGGGTCTTTCTGGAACTTTAGGTCAGGCAGTAAACTTTATGGGCAATGTCATTAGAACCCCAGGTCGTGCGCTTATGGCCTCAGATGAGTTCTTTAAGGCCGTTGCGTATCGTATGGAGCTACAGGCTAGGGCATACAGGACTGCTGTTGATGAGGGCTTAGAAGGCGATGAGTTTGTGCAGAGAGTAAATGGAATACTTACTAATCCTCCTGCTGACATTAAAATGGACGCTGTCAACTTTGGTCGCTACCAAACCTTTACCAACGCGCTAAGTGAAACACCTTATGGAGAGCCAACAAAGAGGCAGCCAGGAAAGTTTTTTACAAAACTTAGAGATGATTTTCCATTAGGGCTGGGAGTTATAGCCGCACCATTCCTAAGAACACCTATTAACGTAGTTAAGTACGCATCTGCTAGAGGCCCGCTGGCCCCATTTATGCCTTCCGTTAAGGCAGATATACAAGCTGGCGGTGCAAGAAAAGAATTGGCTTTGGCTCGTATAGCAACAGGTTCTGCAATGATGTCTATTACAGGTCTTATGGCCATAAAGGGGCAGATTACAGGTCAAGGCCCAGCAAACTACAATGAGAGACGCATTAAAGAAGCAACAGGTTGGAAGCCTAATTCTCTTTTGGTGGGTGATACATACTACTCACTAGAAAGAGCTGATCCAATTGCTCAGATTCTTTTGATGTCTGCCAACATATACGAAGTTGTAGGTCAGGCCGAAGATGATAATACTTTTTTTGATTTAATTTCTGCTGGTGCTTTTACAATTGCCCACAGCTTAAGCAGTAAAACTTTCTACAATGGTTTGTCAGAACTGCTATCAGCTTACGATAGTGCTAGTCGCGATCCAGACAACCAGCAAAATGCTGTAGTTAAATATGTGCAAAGGTTAGCAGCAAGCACTGTTCCTGCGATTGTTGCGGCAGAAGCTCGTCGTCAAGACCCAACGCTTAGGGCAGCTAACACATTGGTTGAGCAGTTCAAGCGTAGACTTCCTGGATACTCTAAGGACTTACCGCCACGCAGAAATATGTTTGGTGAGCCAATCGTTCTTGAGGGTGGATTAGGGCCAGACTTTATGAGTCCCTTCTACCAATCGTCTAAGAAGTATAACGATGTCGCTACTCAGATGAGTATGAATGAGATGGCTACTGCAATGCCAGGAAAGACAATTGACGGTGTTGAGTTGACTACTATTCAACAGGATCGTTACATTATGTTATCAGCAGGACTTGATGAGTATAGTGAACCATTGCCTGGAGGTTCATTGCATCAGAGACTGTCACAGGTAATTAAGACTCCACAGTACAAAAACGCTACTGTTGGCCCAAATGGTAGGCAAGCAGAAATCATAAGTGGTTACATTAACGATTACAGATCAAGAGCTAGAAAGATGATGGTGCAAGAGTTTCCAGAGTTGCAATCTAAAATCAGAGCTTTAGATGTTGAGGACTATAAGGCCAAGCAAGGAGTTATCATTCCTACGGAACAGCAGCGGCAGATGGGCATACTTTCTGGCGATCTAATCCCATAAGCTGAGTGATAGCTGTATATTTTTTAACCAATTTTTAGTATAATCAACCCAATTCAAACAGGAAATTATTATGACAAACCCAACTAACAATGTATTTAAAGGTGTAGGTAACAACCTTACTGGCGCAGTTAAAGACTTTCTGCCAGTAACTCCACACGATACCGACTATCTTGAATCAGTAGCTATTGGCCTATACATTACTGGTGGCGGTACTGTTGTATTCACAACCGTTCAAGGTCTTGAGCGTACTGTTACTGTGCCAGATAACTTCTACTTAGTTTGCTCATGCAAGCGAGTAAAAACTGGTAGCACTGCAACAGGCATTTTTGCACTGGTGTCTTAAATGATTGGCATTGGCGCTACATTATTCAAAGTTCCTACAATGCATGGGGGTGGGTTTAGTCCTGCCTCTCTCTTTTCTAATGGTGAAGAAGGGGGCTGGTACGACCCTTCAGACCTGTCTACTTTGTTTGAGGAGGATGGCACTACACCTGCGTCTGTAGATGGCCCAGTTGGAAAGATTCTTGATAAGTCTGGAAACGGTAATCACCTTCTCCAAACAACCGTAACAAAGTGCCCCACTCTGAAACTTGCTGGTGGACTTTACTACCTAGAGTTTGATGGCGTAGATGACGGTTTGCGTTCAGCGGATATTGATTTTACTGGCACTAACACAATGTCTGTGTTTTCTGGTGCTAGAAAAGAAGCTGATGAAGTTGCTGTTGTTGCAGAGCTGTCGAACACTTTTGGCAGTAACGATGGAACATTTAGACTTGCCTCTATTGGTGGTAATGTTTGGAGATATTCATCTAAAGGAACTACTGGTGTAAACGGTAACGCAACAGGTTACACCCCTCCAGTTACAAGCGTTCTGACAGGACTTTCTGATATAGCAAATGACGTTACCACCATTAGAGTAGATGGAGTTGAAAAGGCTTCGCCTACCGCAGAACAAGGTGATGGCCCATTTGGTACTTACCCTCTTAATCTTGGCGCAAGAAATAACGGATCACTCTTGCAGTTAGATGGAAGAGTTTACGGACTTATTGTACGAGGCGCTTTGTCTGACGCAAGTGAAGTTGCATCTGCCGAAAAGTACATTGCAAATAAAACAGGAGTGTCTATCTAGTGAGTGTATTCGCCACCATTATTGTAGCCAACAAAGACCAAGCTGCTGCTCAGGACTTAACATCTCCCGATATGTTTACAAGCCTGTTTAAGAAAGGGCTAAGAAAATACTGGGTAAGCTCCGGCAATTTTCCTGAAGACTACTTTGACGCTCTTGCTGATAGCGGTTTAACATTTGCCATTGAAACAGATCAGGGTATAAAGCCTACTGCGGCACTAGCTGCACTGGGAATGATTAAAGTCATTGAGGAATAAGGATGTCTGTTACTGGCGCTACTACCAGAAATGATTATGTTGCTACGTCTGGACAAAATGTATTTAACTATACATTCCAAACTCTCTTATCTTCTGATCTAAAGGTAATTAAGAACGGTGTAGTGTTGTCTTTGAATACAGACTACACAGTTGCCATCGTCAGCAATAGCGGTGGATTTGTTACGCTATCTACTCCTGCTTCTAGTGGAGATACAGTCAGTGTCTTCCTTGCAATGCCTATTGACCGCACCACCCAGTACCAGAATGCTGGTGACTTCTTAGCATCCGATGTTAATGGCGACTTTGACAAAGGCTACATTGCCATGAATCAGTTGCAGACTGACATCAGCAGAGCAATACGCCTAAAGGATGAAGACCCTACTGTGGATATGACAATCCCAGTTAAAGCCAATAGAGCTAATAAGTTCTTAAAGTTTGACAGCTTGGGTAGACCTTTTGTTTCTAGTGGCCCCACCGCTATTGCTGTTGGCTCTGGAAATTACTACAACACTGTTGCTGATATGGTTAGCAATACTGGCCTGGAAGTAGGAGATGTTGCTACAACCCTTGGCTATTACAGCACTTACGATGGCGGTGGAAATACATATAAGATTGTAGACGTTGCTACTGGCACTGCTGATGGCGGCTCTTACATCGACTTAGTAGGGATTGATGGTCAGGCTAAGGCAACGTGGGAAGGCGGAGCAATCATTGATCTGCAATATGGAATTAAGCGTGATGCTGCTTTCCAGAAAGACGGTGCAGTTCAGACTGACGGCACTGACAATGGCACTGCTCTTGTTGCTTTGTTAGCTGCGGCTAAAGCAAATAACTATCAGGTGCTGTTTACTGACGGCATTGCTACAACAAACACTCCGCTTGTAATGGATAAGGCTCTCGTTTCTATTCATGGTACTGGCAAGTTAATGTCATTCCTGAACATTGGCGCAACGTTCCCTGTAGGCAGTAGCCTTTTAACTATTAATGATTGCGGTAGAACTTATGGCGAAGGCACTAACGAGAAGCCTTACTTTACAGATCAAGAAAAAGCAGTAGAGCTTGTAGGGTTTACCTTGCTAGGCCGACAACGAACAGTTAGAGCAAACGGACTTTCCTTTACTGGCTTGAACGACGACATGATTATTGATGTTGAGTGCCGAGACTTCTTAGGTATAGGTATGTCTTTGGGTAACGCTAACGTCACTAAAGTAAATGCAGGCTCATGGGTAACAGGGCAGGAATACAAGATTGCTTTCCTTGGTACTGCTACAGGTGATGACGAGGACGAGAAAGAGGCAGAGATTCAGGCGCGATGGAATGCTTATCTAAGCACGACAGACGTTACCTATAGAATTGGCAAGACATTTGAAGCTCAAGATAACGGTGCAAGTATGACAGGTGCTGTTGCGGCAGTAGGCTATACCTCAGATACTGTACGAGAAAGTACGTTTGAGAACATTCAGATAAAGAACTGTGGCAACCGTAACCTGATTGGGGGTGTGCAGTACGATAATGCCGCTATGGAGATAGGCAGTAACGGTTCTAACCAAGGTGACAACAACATCTGGATGCCTCTGTTACGCATCATTTACCCTCGCGGTAAAGCACTCAAGGTTGTTCCTAACGTATCTAACAGAGCGCGTAAGATTCGGATAGGACACTTGTTCCTGCACGCTAACAATCAGCTACCTGCTGTGCCAGTTCCCACTGACCCTTTAAACCCTAATAAGGGATATGACCCTAACGGTGAGAAGTGGAGAGCAGAGTCAAACTTAGTTGTTATAGGTACGCAGGGTGCGGTAGAGGGTAGTGCTGAGATTGCATCCCTCAGTGTTGATCAGGTTGACTTGGTT
>VMHT01060875.1_pt1 | contig 12786 bp, 13 predicted proteins | sample 4693611 | NCBI WGS metagenome assembly VMHT01 (sample SAMN12280063, study PRJNA550983) | marine metagenome | isolation source: seawater sampled from same location over 5 years 0.02-0.2 micron viral filtrate | place: USA: collected off the coast of southern California halfway between the port... ... | reverse complement strand
TCTTCGTGTACTTTTTTATAATCATTGTAATTTTGCTCCTGATATTTTTTATAATCATATGTCTGTACTTTAATAGAACCTTCTGATTTATTAAAATTATTCATAGATAATTGAATATTATTTTTTTCAAAAACTTTATCAGGATATTTAATTGAATATTCTATTATTAAATTTCCTTTTTTTTCTGTACTTTTAATTGGCATTCCATAATTAAAAATTACTCTTTTATCTCCATGTTTTATAATTTCTCTTTCTTTAATATATAACTTATCACCATTTATAAAATCTAATTCCCATTCTGCACCAATTAAAGAATTGCCAAGTAAAATTTCTTTTTTGTATATTAAATCATTGTTTTCCCTTTTAAAATTATCGTCTTCTAATTCATTTACTACTATTATTAAATGAGCGTTCACACCATCTTTGTCTTCTGAACCCATGTGTTTTAAAACTTCATAATGCTCGTCTTTTAAACCCGGGTTAATATTTATTTTAAATTTTTTCATATTATTTATTAAACCTTCTCCAGAACAATTCTGACATAATTTAGATTTATCTGGGTATTTTCCTTTACCACCACATGAATAACATGTTTGTTGCATTTGTTGAATCATGGGACCTATTCTTCTAACGGTTGTTTTAACACCAGTCCCATTACAATCATTGCATGTAATTATAAAATTTGATCCTTGGCCGTTGCATTGTTTGCATTTTTTTTTTATATTTATTTCAAATTCTTTAATGCATCCAAAGTATAATTCCTTTAAAGTAAAATCCAATTTTTTTACTTGTTGTGGAACCTCTTTTTGTCTACGATGTTGTTGTCCTTGATTAAAGAACATACTAAATAAATCTGATGGATCCGGCATATTCATTCCTTGTTTCATACCATCCATTCCAAAACTATCATATTTACTTTTTTTTTCTTTGTCACTTAAAATAGAATACGCTTCAGATATTTCTTTAAATTTTTTTTCAGCCTCTTTGGTATTATTTCTATCAGGATGCCATTTCATGGCTAATTTCCTATAAGATTTTTTTATTTCCTTTTCTGTTGCATTAGTTGAAACTCCTAAAATTTTATATAATTTATTATCTACTGGCATAATTATTAATTAAACTAATTATATATTTAAGTTTTTAATTCTTAATAATATTACTTATCTGTTTTTTATTACAAACTTTTTTTTTGCAAACTTTAATAGGAACCCAAGAATTAAATTTTTTATTATATAAACATTTCATTTTAAATTCTTTATTAATAATTAAATGTTTACTCTCATTAATATTTTCAAAATATTCATCATCGTCGCTTTCTTCTATTAAATCAATATTCCGATTTTCTTTTATTACTCTAAATAATTTATTCATTAAATAACTTGTTTTTATATCAGGTATTAATGCTGTTTCATATGAAATATATTTATTATTTTCTTCATAATATAAATTGTAATTATCTGGGTATTTTGTAGCTTTTACTAGAAATACAAGATTTTTTTCTTTTTCATTTATTTTCTCATTAAAAATATAATTATTTTTTTTTAAAAATTTATGTTGAATATAATAAATTTTATATGGTATCTTTTTTATTTGTTCTAATAATTGTTTTTTATTTTTTTTTATAATTGGTAATCCAATACAAATATCTTGAATATTTAAATTATTTAATATATTTTTTATAATTAATAATTTTTTAGAATATGAAAAATTTAAAATGTATTTATCTTTATTGTAAAAAATATCTTCTATATTAAAAAATTTGCAATTTGCATATTCAAAATAAGTACCAAATAACAAGGTACCATTATTTTTTCCAAATTGTTTTCCGTTATCGGACTTAATATTAAAACCTTTTTTAATTTTATTATTAAAAGTATCGTGTTCAAAAAAATAATAATATTCAGTATTATTTTTTAACCATAAAAAATATTTTCTACCTTTTGGTATTGTTATAAAAATATCATAATTATTTAATTTTTTATAATATATTTTTTTATAACTATAATTTAAATCTAAAAAATCATTTAATATTTCATTGCTTTGTTCCATTTAATATAATTAGTGTTTAATCTTTAATATTATTTATTTCTTTATAATATTCCTTTAAACTTTCTTCCAATTCTTTTTCTAAATTTATTTTTAAATTTTTATCTTCTATATTTTTATTTGTTTCTATTTTTTTATCTTTTTTTTCATTTTCTTTATTTAAAATATTATTAATGTTTTTATATTCATAAATTTCTTCATGTAAAATATTATTAGTTTTTTTTATTGTTAATTCATTTATTAAAAATTTATATAAATAATGAAAAAAAGTTATTATTATAATTGAAACTATTATATTTTTAACTATTTGTAATATCATTTATATTTAAAAAAATAAAAATATTTATATTTTTTAACGATTTATATTTAAAAACTAAAGAATTTAAATATTTGTTTGCCTTTATTATTAATAATGAATTGCATATTAATAAAAAAAAATTGTGATTTAATTCATAAAAAATTTAATAATGAATTGTATAAATTATGCGGATTAAAAAATTCTGATCATTTTGGTTTAAGATTTACTTGGCAATATAATAATTATTATATTAGTTTATATTCTAAATCAAATGGGAATGCAGGTAATGAAAATAAATATGATTTACCACCACCTTTAGATAATAAATTATATTTTGGAAGTATTATAATTATAGCGCATAAAAATCAAACACCAAAAATGAAAAATATTTTAAATTTTACAATTGATGATTGGAAAAAATTTTACGAATATGCATTTGGTGGTTTTGAAAACATTGAAAATGAAAATGAAAGTGAAGAAGAAGAAGAAATACCATTAAAATTTTTAACAAAAACTGGATATAGTAGAGAATCTGGATTTATAGTTGAAGATAACGAAAACATTGCTTTTTTGTCCGATTATAGCGAAGAAATCATGAACGATTCCGATTTTTATATAAGCGATACGGAAAATGATGATGAAACCGAAGAAGATGTTGATACGGAAGAATATGATGATGAAACCGAAGAAGAAGAAAATGAAGAAGAAAATGAAGAAAATGAAGAAGAAGAAAATGAAGAAAATGAAGAAGAAGAAAATGAAGAAGAAAATGAAGAAGAAGAAGAAGAAGAAGAAGAAGAAAATGGCGAAGAAGAAAATGAAGAAAAAGAAAACGAAAACGAAGAAGAAGAAAATGAAGAAAAAGAAAACGAAGAATAAATGATTATATAAACAACAACCAATATTGATATTAGTAATAATATAGATATAATTATCAGTGAAATATTTGATAATGATAAAACTTAAAATAATTTAAGAAAATTGAATTTAAATATAATATTGTTTTTAATTTAATACAATAAAATGAAAATCAAAAATGAAAAAAAGTATAGAAACAAGATTGTTAATCTTTTTTATGGTATTATTAAAAATAAAAAAAAATCTATAAATATTGAAAAAGGTATTTATAATTATACCTTGATTAATGCAAAAAAAAAATCAATTGAAATAAATTGGTTAAACGAATTATTTACATTAATTTATATTAGCAAAATTAAAACAATATACTCTAATTTAAAACAAAATAATAGTGTAAATAATAATTATTTAATAAAAAAAATAAAAAAAAATGAAATAGATGAATATAAAATAGCATTCATGACACACCAAGAATTATTTCCAGATAATTGGAAAGAATTAATAGAGAAAAAAATAAAAAAAGAAAAAAGTGAAAAAACAATAGATTTATCATTGGCAACAGATCAGTTTAAATGTTTCAAATGTTTTGAGCGTGTTTGTACTTTTTATCAGCAACAAACGCGTTCTGCAGATGAACCAATGACAACATTCATTAATTGTTTAAAATGTGGAAATACTTGGAAACAATAATTAAAAATATATATATATATATATATATATAATATGTTTAAAATAATAACAAATGATGACCCTGGTAATACTCAAGGTACAGTAATTTATACAAAAAATAATTATGTTTTTTCAAAATGCAAATCGGGACCTTGTTGGGCCAAGCATTTAATGAAATATAAAACATGTCCAAAAAAAAATATAAATCAAAAAAATAATGTTTTGGCGCCAAATTTTAATAATCAATCTACAAAAATGAGATATGCACAATTAGTTAAAAGTAACGGTAGTCATTGGAGTAATAATAGAATGTATTTAAATAAAAGAAATGAAATATTAAATAGTTATAATAATAATGTTAAATTAAAACATGTTTGTTAAAAATCAATGATTTCTAAATCTTTTAATTTCCAATATTCACATTCACCATTGGGTAAAGGTCTTTTAATAATAAAAGGTAAGATTTTTTTTTCTAATTCTTTTTTAGCAATTGAATAATTTGTATTGTGTTTTAAACTTTTTATATAAGGCGATGACCCATTATTTAATTGTTTGCATCTTAAACCCAATACCTTTGCCTTTTCATATTTAGTTAAAATAGGCATAGTTAAATGAAAAGGATCGCATATAATACCATTTTTATTTTTTATTGATTTTGATAATAGTGTTAATTTACTATTATTTAATTTAATTATTTCTGTATGATTTATTATTATATCGTTATTATTATATAACTTATCAATTTTTTTATCATTATCTGAATCATAAGATTCGTCGCTGTCATTTTCATCACTGTCATCATCACTGTCATCATCACCATCATCATCGTCATCATCATCATCATCACTTGATTCATCACTAAAATAATCACCACCTAATTCATTATCTAATATATTTATAATATCCTCCTCCTCCTCATCGTCATCATCATCATCATCATCATCATCATCATCGTCATCATCATCATCGTCATCATCATCATCTTCATCATCATCGTCATCATCGTCGTCATCATCATCATTGTCACCATCATCATCGTCATCATCGTCGTCATCATCATCATTGTCACCATCATCATCATCATCATCGGCATTAGTATTAGTATTAGTATTAGCATCATCATCATCATCATCGGCATTAGTATTAGTATTGGCATCAGTATTGGCATCAGTATTGGCATCAGTATCGGCATTGGTATTAGTATTAGTATTGGCATCAGTATTGGCATCAGTATCTACATCAGTATCAACTACGCTGGAAATAACATTTTTTGTTTTTTCTTGTTCATTTTTTTCCTCAATGTTATCACCTATTAATTTTTTTAAAGGAGATTTTATATATTTTTCTGATAATTTTGCTAAATTGTCCATTTAATATTATAATATAATAATATTTTTAAATTTCAATTTATTTATAACTTCCAAATATAATTACATTTGCAACATAAATAAATATATTTTAAATTAATATCATCATATCTTATATAAATTACTTCATTTTTTTCAGAATCATGTCCGCTACTACTACCACCACCTTCCATTTCCACATTATGAATATCGAATAAATTATCATCAGCACCATCTATTTCAAATCCTGTGCCGTCCGCATTAATGCCAAAAGCTTCATCGCCACTACTACTACTACTACTTTCATCGTCGCTATCAGTAGTCTTATTTTGTGAAGGTCGCGGTGGTTGTTGCGGTGGTTGTTGTGGGAGTGTTTGTGCTTGTGGTTTTTGTGGTTGTGCTTGTGGTGCTTGCGGTGGTTCTTGTGACGGCGATTCTTTTTGTTCACCGTCGTCTTTCTTTTCTTCGGCCATCATGGGTGTTGTACACCTTGGACATTTTATGTGTTTAATTCTTGGTAACGTATTATCATATTTTGTGTATTCATTTATAATGTATTCATATGATGATTTTTTTTTTTGTATATTTGTTTTCATTAAATATGGTTTATTTTTATTTAAAGCTACACTATTTTTGCATTTTTTACATTTATAACTTAAAATGCCATCTTTTATTTCAATATAATAAATATTATCGCATTTATTGCAAAATTCCATTTTTAATATATATATTAATATTATTTATTTATATTCAATTTATTTCTTATTATTTTTTTTTAGAAGATTATTATAATTCTTTACAATATATTGTTTATTGGTTACTAAAGACATATTATAGATGTTTGTTTTGCAATTATTGTATTCATATTTATTAATATTTTTTAAAATGTTTTCATTTTCTTTATCGAAATTATTTTTAATTTTTGAATAAAAAAATTTAAAAAGATTTTCATTTTTGAATAAAGATTTAATTTTTTTCTTTTTATAATATTCAAGTATTGAAATTTCAATATTTTTATATTCTATAATCTTATTATAATTATTAAAGTCTTTATATTTTTCAGTTATTCCTGGTTCGTGTAATAATGGTTTATTATCAAACAAACTAATAATTGTTAATAATACCGAACGAATATTTTGACAAGAAGTCCACTGTTCTCCTTTCCACGTATTTAATATTGATAAACAAACCTTACCATTTCTATACAAATTTGGATGAAAACGAGTAATATTATCGCAAGTTAAAAATTTAACAACTGGTGGTTGAAAGGGGTAATTATTATTAAAATGAAAAGAGAAAAAATAACAACCGTTTTCATATAACGTGTCTTTCGGTCCAATAATTAATGCATATCCTTTAAAAAGATCCATCTCGCAATGTTTGTAAAAAATTCCATCTTTTTCTAAAGGATTATTTTCCAATTCTTTAATATCTTTTAATAATCTTTTAATGGAAATATTATTCATATATAATTACTTTGTTAATATATATTTAAATAATTTTATTATAATCTAAATTTTATAATGACTGTAGAAAATTGATTTAAAACTTTTTTATATTTTTACTATATTAATAATGAGTAATTCTAGGGGTACATTCCAAGATTATTTATTTAATCTAAAATCCCAAAATCAAGACCATACTCATACAAGAATAGGTAGCAAAGATCATAAAATTTATGGAGGTTCATATACTATAATAAATTTAAATGATTTTTATAAAAAGTATTATAAACATATTTTTGTAAATGGCGGTAAAGAATATTTAACAGAAAAACAAATAGAAAATGGACAAATTTTAATTGATTTAGATTTTAGATATACAAACGATGTTAAGGAAAGACAACATAATGATGAACATTTTGAAGACTTAATTGATTTGTATGTTGATAAATTACAAGAAATTTTCATAATAAAAAAAAATATAAGATTTCCTGTATTTGTTTTAGAAAAACCAAATGTCAATTGTTTAAAAGATAAAACCAAAGATGGTATTCACATCATTATTGGTTTAAAAATGTCAAATGAATTACAATTATTATTAAGAGAAAAAGTTCTAGAAAAAATAAATGAGTGTTTAAACGATTTACCACTACAAAATAATTACGAATCTGTCTTAGATTTGGGTATTAGTAAGGGAACAACAAATTGGCAATTATTTGGTTCGCGTAAACCAGGAAATGAAAGATATCAATTAGTTGCATATTATGATTTATTTATTAATGATGATGATTTGTTAGAAAGGGAGGTTTATGATATTGAAAATCCTGAAAATAATTTTATATTAAATTTATTGCCAAAAATTAGTGCAAGAAATACAAAATTAATTGAATTTGAAATTAAAGAAAAGGTATTAAAAGAATTAGAAATATTAAATGAAAAAAAGGCGAAAAGAAAAACGAAACCAAGGGTAAAAAAACCTAAAATAATTAAAAAAAAAATATTAAATTCATTTGAAGGTATAACTTCACAAGAAACATTAGATGAAACTATAGATATTATTTTAAAGGAGGCTAATGAAAATGATAAATATTATATTCAAGAAGCATATGATTACACCATGGCATTATCAAACAAATTCTATGAACCTTATGATAAATGGATTGAAATTGGTTGGACTTTATATTGTATTGATGATATAATGTTTCCTATATGGATTAAATTTTCAGCACAATCTGCAGATTTTTCATATGATAAAATTCCTGAATTTTATGAAAAATGGGAAAATATGGAAAATAAGGGATTAACTATTGGAACATTAATATTTTACTTAAGGGAAGATAATTTTAAAAAATATAAAGAAATAAAAGAAAAAACAGTTAGTTATTATTTAAATGAAGCATGTAAAAGTGAAGCGGAATATGATATTGCAATGATTTTATATAAATTATTTGGTGATGAATATATTTGTTGTAGTATTAAAAATAACGTTTGGTATAAATATAAAAATAATAAATGGATTGAAACAGAGGGAGGTATTGCTTTAAAGAAAAAAATATCAAAAAACTTACATACAATCTTTATTAAAAAGCAACAATCTTGTTTGAATAAATTACCAATGATTGTTGATGAAAAAAAAAGAGAAGACATGCAAAATTATATTCAAAAAGTTGCTGAGTTAGCCATTAAACTTAAAAAGACAAGTTGGAAACATAATATTATGAAAGAAGCGGAAGAATTATTTTACAATAAAGACTTCTTTAATAAATTAGATAAAAATCCAAATCTATTGTGTTTCAAGAATGGGGTTATTGATTTTGAAAATGGTGTTACGTTTAGAAAAGGGAGACCTTCCGATTATTTATCATTGTGTACTAATATTAATTATGTACCATATAATAAAGAAAATGAAGAACATAAAAATATAAGTGGTGAAATTAAAACATTTTTCAAACAATTATTTACGAATAATGAATTAAGAAAATATATGTGGGAACATTTGGCATCTACGCTATGGGGTAAAAATCTAAATCAAACATTTAACATGTATATTGGTTGTGGTAGAAATGGTAAATCTAAATTAGTTGAATTTATGGGAGAGATTTTAGGTGACTATAAAGGAACAGTACCAATTGGTTTAGTTACACAAAAAAGAACAGCAATTGGGAGTGCGTCTCCAGAAATTGCACAATTAAGGGGATTAAGATATGCTGTTATGCAAGAACCTTCAAAAGGAATGGTTTTAAACGAGGGTATTATGAAGGAATTAACTGGTGGTGATCCATTACAAGGAAGATTATTATTTAAAGATACAGTTACATTTAATCCACAATTTTCATTAGTTGTTTGTATGAATCATTTATTTGATATTAATGCCGATGATGATGGTACATGGAGACGTATTAGGGTTTGTAATTTTGAATCTAAATTTGTTAAAAATCCTTCTGATAACGAAGAAGATAAAGAATTTTTAGTTGATCCAAAAATAGATACTAATTTTAAAAAATGGAGGGAAATTGCAGCAAGCATGTTTATAGAAATAATTAAAAGAACAAAAGGTGTTGTTAAAGATTGTGAAAATGTTACATTGGCTAGTCAAAACTATAAAGCGTCTCAAGATCATTTTACAGGATTCTTTAAAGAAAGAATTGTTAAATGTTCAGGTCTTGAATGTAACCATTGTAGAAATAATAATTGTTCTATGAAAAAAAGAGATTTATTAGAAAACTTCAAAGATTGGTATTCAGAATTATATGGAACAAAATGTCCTAAAGGAAAAGATTTATATGATTTCTTAAATAAAAAAATTGGCAAACCTTCTAAAAATTCATACAAAGGATATAAATTATTAGATCCTGATTTAGATTTTGAGGACGATGATAATTTTAATTCAAATAATATATAATTAATAATAAAATTATATAATTTATTATTAATCGTACTAAATTTTTAATTACATTCAATATTTTTAATTTTTAATTTAATTAGTATTTTACTATTTTTTATATTTATTTAGTTCTATTATAAATAAATAACGCTGTTAACCCACCGACAACTTGTGCACCAATGTATAAAAACGCATCATTCATTGGTAGTTTATTATTTGCCCACATCATGACTGTAACTGCAGGATTAAAATGTCCTCCTGAAAATTTACCTAAAATAAGTATTACAATAATTAATGCAAGACCAATTGGCAATGCTTGACCAGTAAAAATAATAACAAACAAAAAGAATAATGTTCCAATATATTCTGCTAAATATGGTGATAATTTTGTCATATAATATATGTTTTTATTTTTTTTTTAACAATTAACAAATTTTCTAATAAATTTTTTATTTTTTAAATAATTTGAATAACTAGAATATCTAAAATTATTTTCATTTTTTAAATTTTTTATAAGAATGTTTCTTTTATTTTCTTTTATTTTTTCATGTTTATTAAATGTTGGTATATAGGGATTAATTTCCATATTTACCATTTTTTCTCTTTTTCCATTTTGTTTACAATTTAAACTATCGGTAGTACAATCAAATTTGTTATTGGGAACTTGCATACCAAATGTAGTTTTATTTTTAATTTTTGGAATTTTATAACATTCTAAATCTTTATATATTTCTTTTGAATAATTAAAATCCAATCCTTTATAAATATTTTCATAGTATAATTTATTATCTTGATAATTATCTCTATTATTTTTAGTTGGGCAATTTTTACTACAACCTTTTAAATTATAATCACAATTTATGGAATCTCTTTTTTTATTTCTAAAATTTTTTAAATTATTATGTAAAATGTAGGGGAAAAAATTTTTTTTTTTAAATTTATTATATATTATTTTATCCCCGCTAATATCATAATTATATCTTTTATAAATATTATTTCTATAATTCATTTTAATATAATAAAATAAAATAAATTATATTTTTATATATAATGACTGAAGAAAAAATACCAGATGGGTTATGCGATATCCCAGATGACCCTGATGATTTTATTTGCAATTTAAATAATTTATCATATTATCTAGGTAAAGTTGCTTTAGAAAAAACTGATTCTCGGGGTCCAACTTTTAAAAAAACGAAGGTAAAAACTGAGGATGGTTATCCAGTTTATAATTTGTCATATGTTCCAGCGACATCGGGAGGATATATTGGTTCAATGGGGGGCGAAATAAAACAAATTTCGCAAGCAATAATAAGCATGACCAATGTGTTTGATGTTAATCCGACATTTTCATGCATTAAATGTAGGAATGATGATAATCCAAGATTTATTTATGATGCCCAATGGTCTAAATTAATAACAGATGGGATAAAGGGCGAAGGTTGTGATAAAATAAATCAAGGAAATGGTTTATATTCTAAATGTAAAGAAGGTTTTGAAACATCAAATAAAAAATATAAAAAAGAAATATTTAATCTATATTTATTGGGATTCGGAACACTAATCGTGTTTTTAAGTTATAAATTATTATTAAAAAAAAATTAAAAAAACATATATTTATTAAAAATATAGTTTAATAATGTTGGTATAAAAATAATTATTAAAGTCCCAATGAAAGTAAATTTGAATTTTTTAAAATATTCATTATTTTGCTTATATTTATACATATAAAAATTAAATACACATAATATAAAATAAATTACAAATAGAGACAAATATATATAATATAAAATTTTATATATTATATTTAAAATATCTAAATTTTTATTATAAAATATAGCCAATCGTTTATTAATATCGTTTTTTTCATCATAACTTAATGCTTTACTTGAATCTTCATTGTTTTCACTATCATTTTCCCTATTTAATTTTTCTATATTATCATTTAATGATTTTAAATAATCAATCCGAATATCTAGACCAACTAAATTAGAATATATATTTTTTTTCATATTTTTATTTTTAATTTCTAAATTATCTATAGTTTTAATAATGTCTGGTTTATATTGTTTTAATGTATCATTAAAGCATGTATTGGTGTTATTTCCATTTAGAGTATTTAATACATTTCCTATTATTTCATTTTGCATACCTTTCATGGCATCGCTGTGTAAAAAACTAACTACATCATCGCAACTACCAGTATCTTCTCCTTCATCTCTTGCTTCATTAACACCTTCATCTATTTTAGCAGAAGCAGATTGTGCCTGTGAAGCACTCTGTGATAAAACCTCGCTCGCATTAGATAAAATATTTTTTAATAATTTACTTATATTAATACTCATATAATTAATTTATATATTAAAATATTTTATTTAATAGTTTTTATATATTTCTATTAAATCATTTGTTATTACTATAATAGTTATCGCAATCAACAGTATTAATAATATACTGAATACAATAAATAACATTTTATCTTTACTCCAAATTAAAGCTAATAATATTAATCCAAAATACATTAAATGTTTTATAAAAGTAAAAAGATAATCATAAAATGTTTTATTATCAATATTTAATTCCAATATTCTTTTATTTGCATATTGCGCCTTTTCCTTATTGTCATTATCAATTGCTTTAATATATGATGTTTGTCTTAATAATTGTTTAATTGTTTTATTATTTTGATCTAAACGATCATTTGAACATTCAGTATAAACCTTTAATAAATTTTCAGTATTTGTTTGTTCTGCTTTATTTCTATTTAAAACATTATATAAATCCAAATTTGATAATCCTTGCGAATTTTTTGTCCATTCAACTTGACCGTTTTTTAACGACTCTTCCAATATATTATCAATATCAGAAGATGTAGAAGCAGCATTTAACATTTTCTTAACAAAAATATCTTTCAATACTTCATCACAATCTAATTTTAATTTTTCTAAATTTCTATCCTTTTTTCTAATTAGTTTTATAGATTCAATAATATCACATCTCTCATTTGAATTTGGTACATTTGGAAAATAACTATAATTATTACTTTCTAAATTTGGATTTTTTTCAAATTGATACCCTAAACTAGATGGTTTAGTAGTTTCTGTAAACCCAACAACATTATTATTATATTCATTAAAAGAACCACTTTTTATATCATTATCTCCTCCAAATGTTTTACCATCTTTATTTCCATAATTTGGTAAACATTTGGCACATTTAAATGGTTTTTTTTTTTGTAAAATG
>VMHT01090682.1_pt1 | contig 12790 bp, 18 predicted proteins | sample 4693611 | NCBI WGS metagenome assembly VMHT01 (sample SAMN12280063, study PRJNA550983) | marine metagenome | isolation source: seawater sampled from same location over 5 years 0.02-0.2 micron viral filtrate | place: USA: collected off the coast of southern California halfway between the port... ... | reverse complement strand
AGACCTTGATGTTGCTTTAACGTTTCATACTCACTTATGTGCCTGTTTAATATGTCATAGACTTGATTATTAGGCAAGCTCGTATGTTTAAAGAACAATGAAATACCTTGATCCATTCCCGGAACTTCAGGGTTATACCAAGACACTGGCTTAAGAAACTCCCATGGGTCAAGGTCTTGAGAGACCCAGGAGTTCAGTTCTTCAATGCGTTGAGCAGTTTTAATAATGTGAGCCTCGTGTGGCTGCACAGTTGGAATGCAGATAAGTTCGTTTTGTGAAAGCAGCGCGTGCTTCCACATCAACGTGCCATCTTTTTGGATCAACCTACAGGGATGAACACGAGCACCAGACGGTAGGTTGTAGAAAGCCTTGGGGTTGATGTGCCTACTCATACTTCACCTCTGTGCTCTTCAAAATGTTCTAGGTCTTTGGACCAGTTATCACCGGCATATTCGTTAAAGATGACACGTCCGATATCTCTGAACGTGTTGTAAAAGAGTGTCACCTTATCGATGTCACTGATCGCTTCATCTAGGGGTGGACCGTAGATCAGTACGTTCCATGTGGAAGGACAGACAGGTTCGAAGCCATTTGCTGTAGCGCGAAGCTGTTTAACTCTCCTGAAAGGAATGCATACAGGATAGTCCCAAATAATAGGAGTGGCACGAATAATTTCACTGGCACTAGTAAAGAATACGAAGCTTTTGATGTAGTTGTTGCGATACTCGTTAATGGTTTTATTAAGCCAGATACGTGTATTACGTACTGCCCCTTTAGGAGCAACCCAAACATTGCCGTGCCAGTGTTCTTGTAGCGGGTTTACTTCTACAGATGGCACAGATGTTGCATCAACTAGAACTTGCTGGACAGGATCAGATGTTGGATCAAAGTCAATGCTCCCCATCACTTGCCGTGCTCTTTCAATGAGCTGTGGCGTTGGATAGAGAGGCAGCTTTAATCCTTTTTCTTTTAACTTATCCGCTAAATTCTGCTGCGATCGATCGGAAGCTTTCTTGGCTCCCTCCTGCTTCGAGACTAAATGTTCTTGTTCCAGCATCACTGATCAAGGTTACGAGTACGTTTTGTGACCAATCATTTTCATCAACTTCTTCAATCAGTTTGCGCAAGAACTCCAGTACATCAGTGTCTTCTTCAGCTTCAGCAACAATGATGTCACTTTCAATGCTGCTACCTGACATGAATGTCGTGGAGTCGTTCTGCAAATTAATAATCAGAGATCCAGCGCCTTGACTTTCAACACCTTTGATAGCGATATTAATGAGATCAGTGAGGATGAGTTCAGCAGTTGCAGCTAAAAACTTCTGCTCCTGATCTTTTTCATCACCCCACTTATCTGATTTAATAAGTTGCTGTAGTAGGTCAGTTCGTCTAGACATAATGTAATGACTCTTGTATAAGAATAGGTTATTTAAAAGTCTGATGTGGGGTCATCCTCATCAGTTTCATGGTCCTCTGGTTGACCATGGAGTCCCAAAGACTTAGGATCTATTTGACTGGTATGGTTTCCGTTGAGCATATCTACCATGACAGCTGCATACCTCTGATCAAACAACGTGTTTGGATTAAGTATTAGCTCTTCTTTACCATCTAGGTGCTCGATACGTTCTAGCTTCTCTTGCTCCTTGATTGCTTGCTCCATTACATACTCGGCAACTTGTTGCTTCAGCGTATGAATTTCACATGCAAGCTCAAAGCTTTCTAGATAACTGTCGTGATCTACAAAGACACCAATATTTTGCGGAATAAGATGAAAAGGATTGCAGCAATACTTATTACCACAAGTAGTTTTAACGCCGGTAAATCCAAGATCACCCCAAGTAAACCAAGTAGCAACCCGCTGGGGATGATGTTGTGTAGAAGAGCTAATCCCGTGTCGTCTCCACGAAAACTGTGGTTGTTTTGTGTGTTTGTTGATGTTGCCTTGCCATTCCCAGCATTCTTCGGGTGATGCAATGTCTACTTGTGACCAAAATTTAAGAGCTTTAATTCGATTTTTCTTTAGCAGTTTGCTGATGTCAAAGGACATACGCCCTTCACGAGCACCAGCTACACAGCGAACACATGCTTGGTGACTGTCATACCGCATGCTGTGAGTAGAGAACCTGCCAAGTGAGTGTCCTGAATACAGGCAAAGCTCTCCCTCTTCTGCAGTATTGGAGAGTTGCTTGACACGCCTGCCATATGCATGGCCACCACGGCCTTTATGAGGTTGAGCTTCAGCCATCAGAATTCTCCTTCAGGTTTTACGTATGTGCCTCCCAGTGCTGGATACTGATCTTCAGTAGGCAGTGGCGAGAGTTGATTGCTAATCATGTATTCAAAACGTGTACTGTTTTCATATTTGATTCGTACAAGTTTTGATCGTGGTGTGTAGTACTCCGGACGACCCACAACTAGTGCAGTCATGCCATTAGTTTTTACACAGACACGAAGGCCCAGCTTGATATCTGTTGCTTGCATTTTATATACCTATGTATTAATTAGTGTAATTAGAAATCGTTAAGGATATGAGTTTCGTCAATCGGATCGTCCTTAGGACGTTTCCATATACGAACTGACTTTGATTTACCAGTAACAGGATCTTTCCTGCTAGTTACTAATCGTCTCCAGCCCATAGACTGCAGCACATCAGCAACACGTCTACCTTCACGTCTGCTTTGGTTACGTGGATCTAGTTCCAGTGCATGCGATAGAACATCTGCAGCAGTCACTTCCTCACGGATAGCGACATAAGCACCGATTTTGTCGAGCCATGGATCAGGATCGCCAAACTCTTGGATGTACTCCGAGATAGCAGCGATCTCACCACTGTTGAATTCGTATCCAACGTTGGCTCGATAATCAGCAACAGCAGCAGCCCAGAGGCTGTCGCGTTCTGCAATCAGTTGCTTCCAAGGAATTTGAAAGCCTGCGCCAATCTCAAGAGGAACGAAACGTCTGTTACCTGTGGAGTCCACAAGGAACTGGTTACGGTTCGTGGTTCCAATCATTACGAAGCGACGAGGCAGCTTCGATGGCAGTGATGCATAAGGGAATCGGACTTCATCAACCCGACTGGTGATCAGGTTCTTGAAGTTCTCAATGTTCCTGATGTTGAAGTAGTTATCGATCTCGGGAAGCTCTAGGAGCCACGCCACATGAAGTCGATACTGCTCTTTGATCAGTGTCTCTAGTGGAGTAGTGATCTCCGAGAACAGTGCATCAGGTACAAGGTTGCGAGCAAACATCGACTTACCAACACCCTGTGCACCCACAAGGATTGGAAGCCAGGACATTGACTGACCTGGGTTGTATGCACGAGCAACTGCGCCAATCATCATGCGCTTCATTGCCAAGGTCGCAAGCTGGTGCTTGTTACCTAGAAACACTTCACCAATACGCTCCCACTCGGGGTGAGGTGTGGAATGAGCTGCACACCCATCGAGGTAACGAGTGATAGGGCAGTAGCTATTTTTGATAGCTGCGTACTGAATAGCTGACTTGATACGAGGCTCGGGGATAAACACCCCGTGCTCACAAGCCATCTTTGTTGTCATTAGATCGAGGTCATTGCCTTCGAGCTGTACGACTTGACCATTGGGACCGTCGTACTCAATGGTGTTAGTAAGACGGTTCTTACGTAAACCAGAGAGGATCGTAGATACTTTGTCTACGTCAGCCTCACGTTCTTTGGCAGCGTCGTCATTACTTTTCTTGGGACGTCCGCGCTTCTTCGGCGCTTGTTGAGAATCCGCAAGCGGTTCTACATCAAAATCCATCGTCTCTCCTTTACTTGTTGATATGAATTCTCCAAAGTTGATAACTGGATCAAGCTCTGTATATCCAACGGCACTACCTGCAGCACCAAAGCGGAGCTGACTAGGTAGTTGTCTAGTCCAATTGGGATCTTGCTTTTTAGCAAGCGAATACAGTTTAGTATGACCTGCATATTTACCAAGACCTTTCCACTTAAACCTTCGGATATTTTCTTCTTTATGACCATGATGACCACGGATTACCCAGTCAACCCAGTCATCAAAGATCACTGTCCCTACGCCTGCACAAGCGGCCATAACGGGCACGTAGTAAGACTCGTACTCATCGTCGTTTGAGGGCTCTAGGAACTCACGCAGTAGCCACTGGCAGCGTTTGACATCGATCTCTGCACAGTCAGAGTGAGTAAACTCTGCGGGCTCGTCGTAGTCAATGTCATTAAGCAGAAAGTCAGGGACTTCTGCGCCAGGATTTAACTTAGTTTGCGTCTTTTGGTTGCCATACCAGAGCCGTTCAGGCTTTTGACCACAGTTGTCTTTGAGTTCTGTAAGACCTAGGTCTGCCAGTAACCGATTGACAATGAGCCAGTAGGCACCACGGTGCTGCGCGGAACTCTCTAGATCTATAGCTAGAGGGAATAGAGCACGGAATCTGTGCTCTTCTTCTGTGTAAGAAGCAGAGGTATAGGTACCTGCACACCACTGTTGTGCGGTGTCGGTAGCCCAGAACGTATCAAGTGTGGTGTCACCATCGAAGTCAATGACTACGAGGTTGCTACCAGCAGCATTATCAGCGAGCCTGTGCTTCTGATGAAAATGGGTAGCGCACCAGCCATAGCCGTTGCCTACCCATCCCATTAACCAGTCGATATCGACTAGTACGTTTGACCAACCCCGTGCTACTAGCTGAGGGTTTTGTTTATTTACGCAGTTCTTATTGACCGCGATCTTCAGTATTTTCGTCACTCTCTTTATCGTGGAACATTTTACAACGCGTCAGAAACTTTGCTTCGAATCTATCCATCTGATCTGAATCGATGAATATGCCTTGAGATGTTTCTGGTGTAGAAACAATAATCAAAGCAGCATCACATTTATAGCCGGTACGTTCAAACAATGCAAGGCGATAAGCCGCCATTTGTTGAGCACACTTCTGATACTTTCGAAATCCTCCGAACCCAGCGCGGTCACCTTTTTCAGGGAAGACAGCAGAGTAGGGAGCGTTACTTGTCTTGAAGTCAGCGATAATTTTTACACCACCGATTTCTCCAATCAAGTCAGGGCATCCAGCGTAAAGATGCTCTGTTGACCAGACATAGGCAACCTCACGATCGTCAGAGCGGAGGTGATTCCAGTCAGGTCGGAGTGGTCTTTCACTCCAATGAAGTGTATCAAACCAGTCGAGGTATTGGGTCATTCCCGTCCAGAAATCTTGATATTCTTCTGGGACACCTGGATCTAAACCACGTAAATAGTTTTCACACCCAAGGTGAATTGCTGAACCTCTAGTTGATGCAGCTTCTAATGCACCAGGGTTATTAGCTTGCCAGTTGCGTAAACCAGCTTTTGCTTTCTCTGTTTCCGTAGCAGATAAGACTGTAGTAACAGACGGCATGTAAAGTCCCGAACATAAATACTTTCGGTAGCCACTGGCAGTTTGAATCCTGTACGGTTTATTTACCGCTTCTTCTGTGGTATCAGGCATAGTTTATCTTTGTGTATTTTTCTGTGACATAGAGCGCATACAGGTATGCATTTAATAACTTCATCCCACCAAGTGGTGTACGCCTGACTCAGTGAACCTTTGATATCAAAGACTTTGTCTTCTGGATATACGTGGTGCCAGTCAATTAGATCTGGGTCTGATTCGGCGCATAAGACACAAGGGAATCGGGATAAAATTTCTTTGCGTTTTGTGGAATTTTGTCTGCGATTCTTATCCTTTGTTGCTTTGTGCTTTGCCTTTTTAGCAGGATCCGCCAGATACATTCGTCGATAGTTGGCTTGCTTTGACGGATCCTTGTATGGCATTAGTAATCGTCCCCCACGTCTACTTGTTCTTGGAAGTTCTGGCTATACGTTGCGCCCGTATCTGTAGGTGTGGTTTGCGATTGAAACATTGAGTACATCGAACCTACAGCCTGACCACATGCTTCAACGACTTGACCCATTGCAGTCACTTGCTGTGACAATGCAGCTACTTCCTGACGAAGAGCGATTGTGTGATCCATCAAGTTGGGTACTGGTGGAGCTGGAGGAGTTGGAGGAGCTACAGGTGCAGCAGGCATTGCAATTGCTGCTTGATGTGGTGATTCGGGTGGATACTGGGTCTGATGTTGTGCAATAGCTTTTTGTTTTGCACCTTCAATGATTTGTGCAATGCGTGCCTGCATTTCTGGAGGCAATCCATCGGTGTTTACGTTTGACATTAGAATTCTTCTTTGATTTGTTTAGAAACGATTTCTTCAACCAACTGGCTGAATGCATTACGGAGTTCATACTCCAGGTCATCACGATCAGCTTTCTGACGTGAGACACAGATAGGAGGTAGGGTCAGTACTGCGTCTGCTTGGAACAGACCTAGTTCATTTTTACTAATTTTTAATTCGATCATTTTCTAATTCATCTAGTTGTTATGTAGTTGATACAAGCCTGGTGCCATATATGGTGACACTTAGAACTCTTGTTCTTCTTGTTCTACTTTTTTCTTTGCTGTAGTAGGTGTTACGTGGGCACCGCGTTTGTCGGTTCCACCAGCTGGAAGACCTTTCTCGTCAACTTGACGCCCGTCAAAAGGATCCTTTCCTTCAAAGAAATTAGGAAGCCAGATTGATTCTTTTTGAGTGGACCATTCCTTTGTAATTTTATCTGGCACTTTACGTACTTTCGGCAGAATGCTGTATGAAGTTTCCAGACCGGCTCCCTTGCGACTAATCTTAATCGAAAAGTTAGCAAGCCCATCTTCTGTCCAAGTGTAGTCTTCAATCTCTTGAAGGATTTCGGTGAGCTGTTCTCGTAGTGATTTTTGTTCAATGAATAATACCTCTAGACGACCGCGAGCTGCACTCGTGGCAACCCAAGCAAGGAAGCGACGAGGCTTGACATAAGTTCCATCAATCTTTGGTCGATCTGGTTTGCTCCAATCAGTTTCACGAGCCAAGTCAGCAGGCTGACCTGGGTGAGTACGCGTAACGACATAACCGTTAAAGCGCAGATTGCCATCAGATCCATTTGTTTCCGATGCATATTGCCAACCCATGATTGCGTGCCCTGTCTCATAGCAACCGAGTAGTCGAAATTCTTCTGACTCTCCATCTTTAAGGCTGCTTGGTTTCCAATAAGGCTGTGCTTCTTTAGTTTCAATTTTATCTTTTGAGCCTTCCAGCATCTCCGGAGGCAGTACTTGTAGCGTCATATAATTAATGATTAGACTCTACAAATATAAGTAATACAATAGATAAATGTGAGCTATAAATGTTATGCGTTTAGCTGGAAGTATTCCACTAGAAGTACTAGAACTTATTGCAGCAGCTGAGAATTCAGCATGGCCTAGTATTAAAGATTCAGGAAGAGGTGCTCCAACTAATTACAGGTACGATGAGCACATGAAAGAAATGGTGCCAAGTCTTCCAGCACGACTTCGTAAGGCGTAAAATTTTTGATACTAAAAAAGCCCCGCACATGGGGCTTTCTTGTGGGGCAGGATCACCAGTAGCTAACTGGCAACCCCATCAATTACGCAGTTGGAAACTACAAAAAACACTGCAACCGTTAGTAGGACCTGACGTAGTTCTTCTTCGGTCCTTTAGTTAACGTTACTCGATTAGAAAACGAGAGCGTTGCATACAGCTTGGTAGTTAACTTCTCCGCCAAATACTTCATCGATTGCAGTCTTTGACTCACGCTCTAAAGTGCTGTCATTTTTAGACAGTGCATACCCATAGCAAGCTTTTGCAATTTTACCTGCAAACTCTTGCCTGACCTGAACAACTTCAGGAACGCCTTGTGCATTACGTGCAGCTGATGCAGCAGAGTTAATAAGACCACTTGTAGAAAGTGCCAGTGGTAGTCCAACAACAGCAATAGTTGCTGATCGGAAGATATTATTGATGTCGATGTTCATAGTAAAAAATAATGTTTATGTTAATTAGATGGTTAGTCCATCCAGTTGTAGTCTTTAGTAGTCCGGGACGGGGTCAACTTCTGCGTAGCCTTTAGCTTGGCCCGTACTTCTAGTATTTTTAGTTTGCTCTCTTTCTTTGCGAGTGCTGAAGTCATTCGCGACGATAGCCCGATAAGGACTTGTGTCCCCTTCTTTGCGGTACTCACGCAAGTAGCCATGAACACAAATGTTGCGACCTTTGCGGACTCGATCAGCGAGCTTGGCTTTACGGCTTGAATGGAGTTCCATAAATAGCCAGGTAACGGTATCTGAATTGTCAAGTGACGTACCGATTTTGATTGCGACTTGATCATTCTTACGTTCTTTAATTTCGTCTGATGCAAAGAATGCATTACCAAGTACGACTTGGTTGCAGTACATTTCTTGCGGGACGTTGAATTCAATAGTTGTTACCAACAGATCTAGTGGCTGCGATGTGTCATCAGAGAAGACCACGTATCCAGTAATCAATGCACGTGTGCCTGGCTTCCAGTCAAGGAAGGAATCAAGCTTGGCTCCGGCTCTGTCGTAACAGAGTGCTCGGAGTCGTACCTCACTACCACTGCTGCCAGCGGGAATAACAGCATCAGCACCGCGATAAGCGAGCCCGTAAGCATTAATTGAATCTGTGACAATAGACTTGAGTTCAACAGTTGCTGCAATAAAGTTCATATAGGGTGTTCATTATCCAGTCTCAACTATAGAGTCTCTGGCCACATTGCGCGAGCAACAGTTGGGACAACATCCTTCAATATATCCATGCAATTAAGAGCGATTTGTGTGTGCTCCCACTGGGTTCCATGCCATGCACGGAGATCACAGTAATGCAACCATGATCGAATAGATCCAGACATATACATACGTGTTCCAGTGTTAATAGGAAGCACCGCACGTGCACATTCTTTCGCTACTCCAGAGTGCAGAAGTGATTCATATAACGCTTCTGACTCTCTGAAGTGATCTTCAATCCGTTTCTCATAGTATTCAGCAGTCTCTTCAGCTATGTCATCGATGGAGTTTTGTCTGTTTTTTGTGTCCTGACGACGTAGACGAGGGAGCTCTACTGCCATTGCTGGTGCGTAGCGCTGTGAGAACTCCTGAAATGAGAAGGATCGGTGGCGTAAGATTTGCGGGCTAATAGCTCTAGTAGTCTCGATCTCGACGCACATGGACGCCATTTCGAATGGGCTCCAGTGCTTGTGTTTGATGAGGTACTTGAGTAAGCCTTCGACATTGGGATTATCCTCGTTGTTTGGATTGGATACTCGGGCAATTTTCCCGATAAGTTTTTCAGCGTCTGGTGTTATCCAGACTAGGTTTGCCGAATGCATTATTTATAACTAGTTAGTAATACGCGCAGTTGTTTGACAGTGCATGAGGATGCTTTTGTCTTAACTAACATTAGCAAGTCTTCGATTAACTCACTCTTCGTTTTTGATTTTGCCATATAGGTTTGGTCTGATCTTTCCATAGCCAGATTTAATCTCTAGCAATTCTCCTTGTCCCTTCAGTTTGTCGTAGTAGGCGTCAAAGATATCTACTTTGACATAGGCACGAACAACATCATATTTAGTTTCGCCACCCAAGGAATAGGTGACGATATGAATATCAGTAGGTAACTTACTGTCGTCAAATGAATCTGGGACAATTTCTTGATCTAAAATTTGAATCTTATTTTTTTCTTTCAGTGTGAATTCAATAGGTGGCATTAAGCGTACTGCGGAAGGTTTTGATTAGCGGTTTCAAAGAAGGCAGGCATTCGTGAAGCTCTAGTTTCAGCAAGCCCTTCAGCCTTGCCAATTGTGTAAAGAGAATCTGAACTCTTCATCCAGAAGTTACTGGACAAATAACGCTGATCAGCTTTTGCTTGCAAAGACTGGAGTGTCCAAGCAACAGTTGCACGACGCAGTTTGTTCAACTCCTTGTCAGACTTAAGTCCTAGCTCCTCACAAACAAGCGTGTTAGCCGCTACGTGGGTCTGTTCGTCCCGTGAGATATCGGCACTTGTCGTGCGTAATCCTGTGTCTCCGAGGAATCGGAAGATCGGGAGTAGGACAAAGAAGACGGAACGCTCAAGCACCACGGCCTTAAGGACCGGATGGCGGTCCAGTTCAAGCCATGCTTTTTTAATTCTGTCAGCTTCTGCTTCAAAGCGAGTAGGCACTTTGTGAGCAGCTGCTGCAAAGTTGAGGGCAACATCATGATTCTCTTCATCGACAACATTAGATAGAAGCAGCTCTTTGCAACCTTCAACTTGAGGAAGATCGCCTTTCATTGCTTCACTGATGAAGTCTCCGACAGGAATCTCAAGACAACGGAGTGCAAGTGCTCGTTGAATGACTTCCTCACCGCCTTCCAGCAGTGTGCCTGCTGAAACTGCGACGGGAGTCCACGTACGCTTACGTCCGTGTAGATGGAGGTAGGGAGTTGCTGCTTTCATTGGTATTAATAAGTGGTTTACTCGGCACAACCCACGCAACTTGCGGGGTCATTAAAAATGTCAAGGACATCATCTTGTTCAGCATCTAGTTCGTCAAATCCGAACATGGTGCCAAAGTTCCCATCCAAAGCAGCGAGTGCGTCGTCTTTGGCTTGGGTGTTTTGCATTACTTGAAGTGAGTAATACATACTGGTTTGTGGTGAATCCAGCCACTGTTCGATGAACTCGTCTGTGTACTGAACTACATCACTCCATGTGTTGTAGCTGTAGCCATGCGCCAGGCCAGTTCGGTTAAGCATTTCCATGATGCCGTCAACTACTTTTCTGTAGTCAGTCCAGCCACATTCTTCTGCCGTTTCTACGTCTCCGTAGTCGAACTGTTGAACGCCAAATGTAGAGCTGTCCCTATCAACGGTGCGTCCGATCGGCGGTGCGATTTCGGGGGCAGTTGTATAGCCTGCTCTGTCTGTATAGCGGTAGGAACATGACGCAGTAGGAGCAATAGCAAAGGCACGATCCATGTTGGCTCGTGCTGCTACAGCAGCTGCAGAATCAATTCCTAGCTGAAGTGCTTTAACAATCTTACTGGCTTCTGGAGTCACGATGTAATCGCCTTCGGGGTAATTATGAGCAGTGAGTGCTTCACCAAATTGGGCGTATGTAACCTTTTCCAGTGCAAGGAGATTGGCGAGACCAAGCATTCCAAGACCGACTTGACGATCTTCAGCTTGAGTTAAATACTCACCAGTGTTCTCGACTCCTGTCTTTGCGTGGAGATCAATGAGTTCTTCCATACCTTCAATAAATGCAGCAGGAAGGTCATCAGGTGAACAAGCCCCCAGGTTTATGTGCTCCAAGAGACAAGTGCCACGGCTACGGAGGAAAACTTCGAGGCACACATTCGCGTAAATGCGTTCACCGTGCTGGTCACGTCTGATCTTTGCAAGCCAGATGTCACCACGAGCAATACCTTTAAGGATTGCTTCTTTGACAGCGGGAATAGCCATGTCCCACATGACAGGGGATAGGTTGACGCAACGCTTTGCCCAAGGAATTTCTTGCCTAGGCATACTGACAAACTCAAGGATGTCAGGATGGTTGAGGTCAAGGTGCAGAACTACTGCACCATTTTTGTATACCCCACCTCTACGTAGTTGTTCGTTGAGACAGGAATAAATTTTGCCGAATGAGCAGGGCCCACTTGCAACTAGTCCGTTTCCGTTATCAGTCCCTGCTGCTCTAATGTTTGAGAGATGTACTGCAACTCCTGCCCCGAAGCGCAATCCGTGACTTACGTAGCGCCAGCTGGCCTCAATTCCATTAGGTCCTGTCATGCTGTCGTCACACACGAAAACTGTGCAGCTGACGGGGAGGCGCGAGTTGGGATCATCGATCCAAGATTGCACCCGTCCAGTACGGGCGATTACATTATTTTCCATGAGTGTCGTAGAGAGTATTAGAGGAAGGGAATAGTCCGTTGAGATCTGGCTTTTTATAGTTAGGTCCTTTGAGAACCTTGCCATCTTCTCGATAGATGACGTGGCCTTGTTCGTCTAGCTTACTCATATTAGATTCGTAAACGCGACGTAAAGCCTCGTCCAAATCAAGGTTATAAGTAGCAGCAAACTGATAGCAAACAAAAACAAGGTCAGAGAGCTCTTTGAGGAGCTCTGAACGCAATGGATCTTTTTCAGGGTCTGCATATACTTCGTCAGCTGCTACAAGGAATTCAGATGCTTCTTCCTTGATAAGATTGATTTGCATTTTCCACAGTGGAGTTTTGATAAACCCAAAGCGGGAGATATTCGGTAGTATCTCTTGGCCAAACGTTTCACGAAACTGCTTGGCTTCTTCTAGTCGGGACATAATATAGTGATCAGTTTGTTTATCTTATAAGCAACGAGAGTCACTTCTCTCGGAGAACAATCCTACCACGATCTAAGTCATATGGAGAGAGTTCTACTGTGACTCTGTCACCTACAAGTAGTTGAATTTTTCTAGTAATAAGTTTACCTGACGCACGACAAAGGCACAGGTGTCCTGCAGGATCTTCGAGTTCAACACGAAAGAAGCCGTTGCCGCTTTCTTTATTAATCACCCCTTTAGCTTGGATGACATTTGCTTTAGCCATTTGTCAGATATATAGTTCATTGAATTCGTCGTCAGTGACGATGACATCTGAAGGATCGGAGAATCTCCATGCATCTTTAATTGCATCCCAAGTCAGTTCACCATCGCCTCCGCAAAGCTCGTCTCTAGTAATTGATTCAAGCAACTCATCTTCAGTTGGAAGAGTTTCACGTTCAATCGGAACCGTGTACGAGACGTTCACGTTGTAGTTGACATATATTTTCATTAGAATCCTTTAGCTTTCTTTTTTTTCTTCTCTTTAGGTGCATAGCCAAGTGAAACCTT
>VMHT01125658.1_pt1 | contig 12792 bp, 14 predicted proteins | sample 4693611 | NCBI WGS metagenome assembly VMHT01 (sample SAMN12280063, study PRJNA550983) | marine metagenome | isolation source: seawater sampled from same location over 5 years 0.02-0.2 micron viral filtrate | place: USA: collected off the coast of southern California halfway between the port... ... | reverse complement strand
CTTGCCCATTGAAATCTGAAAGACAAAATAACTGGTGGTTGATGCTACTACGGCTCCAAAGACTGTCCCTAATCCAAAAGCCAAATACCTTTTCGCCCAACTCTTAATGTCTTCCATTGTATATTCCCCCTACCTGTAAGTAGTGCTCTCTCTTGAGATATACTACCTTTTCTTCTTTGGTAGGGGTCCTATAATTATTCCAACTGCCCGGTGGTCTATATCATCTAGAAAATATTCATTTTTAGAATTCTTATTTTGCTCTATAAACTTAAAATCAATATGCTTTTTAGCATAGCTTATCGCACTTTCTTTTTTCTTATACTTCTTGAGCAGCTTTCCCTGTATCTTATTGCCGTCCCAGGCCCAAATCTCCCACATCTTAAATGCCTGTATCGGAAGCCTGGCGTAGGGGCATCTCTACGGGCCATGTTGATACAGAGCTAATCCTTGTCGGAGTAACTGGGACAAAACCCGAGAGAGGCCGTACAGTTAGGTTAGCCGCGCATTCTAGCTGCTTATTGTTAGTTCCCAATGTGGCCCCTTCTCCGACCTCAATAGAACAATTATTTTGCTGACAGTCTAACATTGCGACCGAGGCGAGATTACTCTCAATGGCGACACCGGCAACCCATGGTGGGTCTGCGTCCTTATCTCTTCCTGATAGTGCGCCGGCTCGACATCCAGAAGCAACAGCGTCGGTAACCGAATACCTTTGCAAAATATACCAAGTAAAATCGATAGAGCCAAAAACCAGCGCTAAAAACACCGGAAGTATCATGGCAAACTCGACTATTTGGGATCCTCTTCTAGAATACATTTCTTCCTTTTATAATATAGGCCCGGTGGGAATTGAACCCAACGACCTTCCGCTTATAAGACGGATGCTCTAACCAACTGAGCTACGGGCCTTTGAATCAGCATATGCTGTCAAAAGCCTGTATTTCTATAGTATAGAAAGCATTGGTCTTAAGCATAGATATAATATACCACTATCTTCCTACGATGTCAAGATCTTTTATATATTCTATGCAAATAAACTTTTTTCCGTTTATGATCCAACGAACATAAACGAAGTCTGGAAAGACCAGAGGCCCACCAGGAATCCTGCTTCTACTGTTGCCGATCTTCGCGGGCCCTTCGGACCAGACTATACCGTAGTCATCTGTCGTTTGGTCCTTGTATTTTACTTTTTGGCCGTGCTTGAATGGGAACTTCTTTTTTCTTTTTTTAGTTGCCAATATTCAAGTTTGTTATATATCCTTTTAATGGAGGCGGCGGGAATCGAACCCGCGTCCGCAACAATTTCCAATTCAAGTCATCCACAGGCTTGTCTGGTTTTTCTAAACCAATAAAATTTGTTTGTTAAATCCAATCACTTACAAACATCAGTGACGTGAGTGTTTTATTTTCAGCAGAACTATCTGCTTATCTGGATTTGGGTAATAAGGTAACCAGAGACCCCACGATTATGCCGCTAAGCGGATAGATTCGAAATGATTATTGTTATTGGCAATTATCAAAATGTTTTGATTTTTAAGTCTCACGACTGCCTGCACTATTCTCTTCCGTTGCCACGTCGAAACCTGTGCGCCCCCTTATTAATTAGCTGATTGTGAGTATAAGACTCTCAACGGCGCCATTAATGTTGCTCGAAACATCCGAGAGCATTAAAACAGCCCCTAAACACGTTGCAACAACAATCATGCTATATTCCAGAGCCGTAGCTCCACTCTCATTCATAATGAATGTATACATTTTCTCTCTCCTAAACACCCCCCACGGGTGTCCTATAAGTAGTCTTCTTAATCTTCAAAGTACGATATTGGATCGTATCTTTTCTTTAATTTGTGAAAGTGATTCGCTGTTAGGCCAAGCAATCTCATCGCTTCCATCTGCGTTCTTGTAGCAGAATAAGCGTACTTAAATATAGCATCCTTTACCAGATTTGTCAAGTTTTTCCAGACAGGTAATCCATAAAGTCTGTTATTAACTGGTTTAGATGCAACTTCTAATTTAAGACCGATTACTTCTTCAAGAGATAAATGATTTAACATTATAAGGAAATCGTTATTTATCCTTTTCTCTTGACTGAGCTTCTTAGATAGACTATAATATGTATTACGTCCTCTTAATAATCTCTTTCTCTTCCAAGACATTATACTTATTCTTATTCTTATATATATTATACTTATATTATATTATTATATATCTAATATTTCAAACATATCTTCTTTATTATCAGCTTTCTCTTTTTCTCTCTCATACTCTGGAGTTGTTGGAGTCGGAAGTTTTGTAGATAGAACACCTTCAAACCGATCTCTCCAGAGTAACATATTGGTTTTAAGGTAATCGTGATACAGCTCTCTATCTTCATCGTTGGCTAACTCACCGAAGTCATCAACGATGGTGCCTTGAATCTGCTTAAACGTCCCAAGAGCAACATTTCTTCCAGTCTCATCGTGCTCTTTGTCTTCCAGGCCTCTAGTGAGATTTACTTCATCATCATCAATATCTATTTGCTCTTCTTCTTCTTCCTCTTCACCACCCATGCCCATATCACCGATGTCAATAAATTTGTCGTCTTCCTCGTCTCCGACATCGATTTCAATTTCTTCTTCTAATTCAGGGGCCCCATTAGAAGGTTCAGGGGCATCAATATTTGTCTCAATCGGAGCAAGAAGGTTATCTACTCCATTAACAAGATGGGCTATATATGACTCTCTCTGAGCAACGTCAGTTGTGAGGCTCAAATAATCCTCTTTCATTTGCGGGATGACTTTCTTAAGAGTCTTGCGAAGAACGTTAATGCCAGTCTTTTCGTGAGGAGATTCATCTGCAACGGGAGTCTTTTCAAGCAGGAGGCCGCGAACAACCTTGCGAAGGTACTTTTCTTCGAGTTTCTGCTTATCGGCTTTCTCGGAGCGAACTTTCTTGATCGCTTTCCGAATCCCTTCACGCAGCAACTGCTCTTCTAGCAACTCTTTTCTGTCTATCATAATACGACTCCCTTCCCCAGTAAATAGTTTAGAACCTCTTCAATAACCTCTTCTTCTTCCTTTGGTCTTTCAAATGGCTTAGTGATCTGACCGACTTCCTTTCTAGCGTGTTTTTTAGCCCGAAGGGTTCGTGTGCAATGCTCATAGGGTGTTTCATCATCAGGATCGGTAATTTCTTTGATCGCTTTATAGTCCTCTGCTTCGTCCCGTGGATAAGGGCAAGCAAGGAACTGCTTAACTAACTCATCCAAGTTGCGAAGCCTCTGGAAGCACTCATTTTGCGTGTGGCGTAGTTCAGGAAATGCGTCATATTTAAACTTAAGTTTGATCTTTTCAATACTTTCTTTTGCATCATGCCACAAATCATAGAATGCCAGATCGGCGGGCCCGAGGAGCGGCGGATGGGCACGCGGAAAAGGGCCCCCACCTTCTGGATCTGTAGCAAATTTACAATCTTTGGGATCTGGCATCGCCGACGGATTGTAGGGCCCTTCGGAGCGACCCTTTGCGAACGCCCTTATTCTATGAGCACGGACATATTTTATAACTGTTTTATCTTTTTCTTCGTTAACAATCCATTCGTGAAAAAGATTGATTGCTTCCGGGGTAATAGACCTCTTCGCCCGCACCAGCGCGTCATTCCGACGCCTCACTGCCGTGCTAAACCGGTCTTTCTCTCGCACCAGGCCTCGCTTATTTTTGTTACCACCGGACCCGCCCTCAACGCTGCCACCGGCCATAGAAGACATTTCTTCGATTGTTTCGCGCACAAGACTAAGCAGCACCTCACTTAAAGGTACTTCTGGGCTTTGTTCAATACCAAGAATATTGAAAATCTCCGTCGGATCAACCTCTGGAGGCAAGAACTCTCTAATAGCCATCACATTCCCGCTATGAAGCGCCCTACGGAAATCAGTAGCGCTTAAACCCTCAAAGAAGGTGGGACTAGCGTTGGCTTCTGCATCGGCTGCAACTGCACCCTGTCGAACATACTTATCGGCATTCTTAAATCGTATCCAGTCAGGCCTACCTCTCTTATCAGGTTTTGTAGAAGCGCCAAACAAAATCTCATCCCCAACTTGAGCCAAATCCGGCTCGTCCTTTTCATTCTCGGAAAATTCATATGCCATCTGAACCGGGGAGTTAAACTTTGATGGCCTGTCGATAATGGTGACGTTAGAGATGCCCTTAGCTTCCAAATAAGCACGCCAAATCTCCTTTGACTGCCTAAACGTAACTTCGGCTTGGTCGCCGGCTGACCCTCGTGACAGTGGGCTGATAAACACATAAACGAGATCGGCCAAGTCGGCATAGTGTTCGACCATCGCCAAGTGCCCTTTATGAGGAGGCTTAAAACCACCGGGAACCACAGCCACAGTTCTAGTAACGTCAGTTGGGACCTCATCGTCCTCGTCAAGTTTCTGTAAGGGGGGAACATTTCCTCTGCCATATTTAAAGAGGCCGAGAAGTTGGTTCATGGGGGCGAAGTTTCCAGTAAACTTATAGGTGACCCCATCATAATCAAAAACAAATCCTTCGGCAGCAGTTGAGACACCCTCAACATCTTTCAGTTTGCTCATCTGCTTGGCCAGGATTTCCATTGCCTCATCAGAATCGCTTCCCTCGATGGCTTGAACGGCCCTAGAGGTCTCCGCACGCAAGCGCTCGACTTCTGCCTCATTGTTCAAGATGAACGCGCTCTCAAGCCCTCTAAGCATCTCTACGGAGAAGTCGTGAACTATCTCTTCGATTGGGCTAATCGCTTTCTTGAGCAAAGCACTTTGCTCGCCAACCAAGCCCCGAATGGCTGCTATCGTGCCGGCATCGTCTTTGGGAATGAGTTTTAAAATATTTCTAATATTAGCGCCCGGTTCTTTAAAGATACGCTTCATAAGTTCTATCTTAGTGTCGTCTGCCAAGGTGAGGCGTGAGTCGACCACAGCCTCCACACGAGAGACCATATATTCGCCAACAGTTTGGTTGTCGGAGATGCCTGCTTGGCTAATGGCTCGCTCTAAGCGCGCAATGGCTAACTTTGCGGCTGTGTCATCACTTAGAGCCTCAAGTTTGCGTATGGCGTTCATCTGAACATAAAAGCGGCCTTCTTCTCGTTCGCCCTGGACTCTTTCTAATGCATCCGCCAACTTTCTAGCGTTTTTGGAGACATCGCGACCGGTCGCTTTGCCTGTCTCTCTATCATATTCATTATGCCCAACCCTATGAATAGTTAAGGTAGGCAAATCATAGTTAATAAGATTGGCAGCGCGCGGGTCTTGAACCTCGGCGTTGTAGTAGACATTTACTTCGGGCCCGAAAATCTCTTCTCGTTCCTCAATGGACATTCTACCAACTACTTCCTCGAAAGCCGCGAAAGCATCATTAAAGGCGTTCTCTAGAGCGCCCCGCCCACCAAACTTAGCCGCTAATCCGGCAGCATCCAGTCCGCCTGACTTAATATTGCCTTTATTCCTAGCCGCCCTTGCAGAACTGGTACGAATATCATAGGAAAGCTGGAGATTCTGGCCGTCCGTCTTTTCGGTACCTTTTAGTTCGCCACTAGAAGCAGCAAGAAAGATCTGCTTCATTTTCTTGAAAGTCAGATCTGGATTGTCATAAAGGTGATTCATGTGGCCGGCAACGCCGCCCTCTGCAAGAAACAGTCCCATTTTTAGCCCTACTTCAGTGTCTTAGCAATGGCTCTGCGGATTGCTTCACGAATCTTTTCTTCATCAGCGTCCTTAGCTGCGGCAGCCATCGGCTCCTCTTTGTCTCCGTCCTTATCAAGGTCTAGAAAGTCGGGCTTGGCGCCCTCTTCAAGCTCCTCATCCTCACGACGGCCACAATGAGCCTCATCAAGCTCTTCCTCTTCGTGTTTCTCTTCTTGAAACTTTTTGCGGGGCTTGTCTTCATCATGAGGCTTGTCCTCTCGTCGACCATGCATATGCTCCTTTTGCACTTCCACTGTAAGAGCCTCAACAGGCATGCCCTCAACGATAACATCATCAAATTCAACGTCGTAATGAGTGACATCTCCATTTTCGAGTAATGTATGGTTGATAGGGTGCCCTGTCTTACCAGTGGAGGTTTCTGTTACCAACATAGCACAAAGGTGACTTATTTCATTCACTTTAGGTGCATTATAACCGAAACTTTCCATCAATCGGCCAAAAATAGCCTCGTTTTTCCAATCTTTGTGACTCATCTTAGTATCTCCTGTACTGTAGTAAATAGACTCTTGTAGTTGTTTTTTATAGGTTTCTTCCCATTCTCTGAAGCACATATTGCCCTTTTCATAGGCCTCGCGCTCCATCTCTCGCATATATCCATCATTTTGGAAGTATCCTTCCCCCATTTCAGGCTTTTTATCGAAAGCACCGCGACAATTCTGGGCATGATGGACCAATTCGTGTGATAGTGACCTCAAAATGTCTTTTGGATGCCTCTGGTCTGTATAGACTGACACCGAGAACGTGTTTGGGTCATAAAACGCTGTCTTTCCAAGCGTTTCATGGCTATTTTGCCGATCAGAGACGAAAGATATGTCGACTGGCTGGTCAAAGCCCATTTTTCTTTGTGCAAAGGGGAGAAAACTCTCCAAAAATGGTTTCATCTCAGTTAAATTTAGATTTGAACGATTTTTTATCTTAAAATTCATACTTTTCGTCCTTAAAATACAAAATAATTAGTTTTCTGCTCTGCTAACGTCCGAAGAGGACAATAATTTTAAACTTAAATACAACATATCATAATTTCGCCGGTCTTCAAAGCAAAAAACACTAGCAAAGGATACTTCACGGCCTCCAAGTTGGGCCTCAAAGATTTTAGACACTAACCCAGTCCGCTTCATTCTTAGATCAGACCAGCATACGACATCGCCCGGTCTAAAACTGTATCTTGCTCCGAAAGGTTTGCTAGAGGTCTGCATTCTGCTCTTTGAGGCGAGCATCAATTGCATCACCAACAAAAGAAATAGCCATATGCAGGTCTTCTAACTCTTTTTCTTTGAATGAGATCAGGGTTTTCCGATCCAATCCTTCGTCTTCCCGTATAACCTTCTCCATTTGTTTAACATTCCCCAAAATCGCGTTGATATGGTTAGTGAAAGCAAAGGTTTCAAAGTCGTTCGTCACTCTTGTCGGGTCATCCTGGGATGAGACCAGGTCATTCAACTCATTAAGAATCATATCCTTGAGTTCTTTCTTACCAAATTTCATATTCGAGGCTCCAAAAAATTAATTCTGCAACTATAAATAGTTTTCAAAGCCCTAAACTGCAAGGAATAATGTCGGATTGAATACTGAAAAGGCCTTGGGAGCCTTTTACAGAGTAGGAGCCGTCCTCTTTGACAATGACTTTTAGAAAAACATCATATTCAGACACGACATACCCATCCTCAGTTCTTTCAAATTCACTTAAAATATAACTTAACAAGTCCCCTTCTAGATAATACAAGATTTCTCCGTTGGACGGAGCACCAACTGTGGCCTCGGAGTCAAAATAGTAACAGTATGTCTGTCCATCCTGATCCGTCCATCCAGGGATGTCGGTTAACTCCCACCAAACATCCTCAAATTCTATCTTTAACTCTTCTTCGACGAGGACTTCGCCCTTAATACAAGCCGAAAAGGCCAGAAAACTTACAAAAAACCATTTTTTTAACATTTCAATTCCCCCAAATTGTGGAGGATGGTGTTGGCTAGAACTAAATCACCCCATAATACTTTAAAATATTATGCTTTATAGTTTCTGGATGCGGATAAAGACTATTTGTTGTTTCCAGCATATATTTTGCCGTGACAATATACATGGTTCCCCACCTCGCATCACAAATACCTGGGCCCTTCTGTGTCCTTCCGACACCAGCATCACCCTTTATAAATGTCTTTGTGGTGTTCGCCGTTCCGATAATATACAAAAAGTAATTAGGCTCTTGCAAAACACAACCCCCTATTATTAAGTAGGGCTCGGTCATTCAAAGGAAGTTTAAATAATAAATTACTATATACTGTAGGGGGCCAACCTAGGGGGAAATATGAATGAGTTATGTGAAATGTTGTTTCTTGGCGATGATTACGATACTGACGGCATCTTGTATCGAATACACTATAGATAGACCTGACGAGCCGATATTTGGAGTTCCAAACCCGCCACAACTAGAGGTAAGAGTAAGAAAAGATGTAATTACACAAGTTGTAAAGCCTGAAGTGGACGTTTTGTGGGTAATCGACAACTCTTGTTCTATGCTAGAAGAGCAAACTACGCTTATTAATAACTTTGGCGCCTTCATCGGTTATTTTCTTGACTCCCAGCTTGATTGGCATATCGGAGTGACTTCAACTGATATGACAAACGGTGGAGAGCCCGGAACACAAGGCATTCTTAGAAGAGTGGGTGGTATTAAATATATTGATGAAGATACACCCGATCCAATAGGTGTATTTCAAGAGATGGCCAGCTTAGGAACCACCGGTTCCGGCAATGAAGCCGGCATTGCAGCAGCTTACAACGCTATAGCGGTACACGGAGATACCGAGCAAAACGAAGGTTTCTACAGAGAGGATGCAACACTATCTATTATCACTATTTCCGACGAAGAAGATCATAGTGACAATCCAGGCATAAATGAGTTTATATCGTGGCTTTTGAATCTTAAGAGAGAAACAGAGTACGTTACATATTCTTCAATAGTCTGTCTCGACCCGTCGCCACTTAATGGGTATGCATGCGGAATAGGCTCACTTGCAGCACCATCATTGGGCTCAAGATATATCTCTGTAACCAATGCGGCAGGAGGCATCCTGTGGGATATTCGGGAATATGATTGGGAGCCTGTCTTAGATCAGCTAGGCCTGCAAGCCGCCGGCCTTAAGCGTGAGTACTTTCTTACCGAGGTACCGGTTATCAGCACTCTAGAGGTTTATGTTCAAGAAGATGAGGACACCGTTTACAGTTTTAAACGCGACGTTGATTATACTTATTCGCAAACTAGAAACAGTATTACATTCATGACTTATATCCCGCCACAGTATTCTAAGATCAATATTGAATATGTTCCTCTTGGCTCTTATTATGGGCAAGATATTTTTGACTCCGGTGACTCTGGGAACTAGTTATAATCTAAAACGGAGAACATACGAATGTCGAATATAACCACCGAGAAGGCTTGGAAGATTTTCACTGTTGCGCTCGGTGCTGTTATACTTCCCTTGGCCGGCTGGGTCTGGAACACGAACGTCGCGGTGGCCCAGATTCAAAACGATTTGCATGACGCCGAAGACACTATAGGTGCCCTTGAGCAGAAGGTTGAAGAAGCCGAAGAGAATGCGAAAGCCATCATAAGTATTGAAAAAGACATAGAGTATATGAAAGCGACTCTAAGTCGCATCGAAAGACTGGTGACTGAGTAATGCACTGGATCGTGTTGCCCATTATGTTACAGGCATCCGATATCGTGCCCTTAGAGGTTCCTACAAGCGATCCTAACCCGACAGAGGTGTCGACACCTTCCGAAGAGATGAAAGACTGTAAGGAGGGCGTGAAGAGTCTTAGAGACGATTTTAAAGGATTGGAACTCTATCTGCAAGACAAGAAGGACCACAAAGACCACTGCCCTGGAATCAAATGGACGCAGCCCGAGTTGGATAAATATAAAGAAGAGCCCAAGTCTTATCTACCAGAGGCGTGCAAGACGTCTTAGTTTTTCTTCCCGCCGTCTGAAACAACAGCGACTTGCTCGTCACTAGCAAATGTTCTGCCGCGTAGTGACAGGGGCCCTGGCGTGCCAATTATAAACGGTGGTTGCTTGGTGTCGATTATTTCGTGCTGACTGCCGAGACTATCAATGCTATAATTGTTTAAGGTAAAATCATCACCGATTAAGGCGACAGGGGTGCTTTCTTTGTTTATTTTTGTAATCTCTCTGACGTCGTTCACCTTAAACATTGTGATGGACGAGCCGGCATCTATTTTCCCTTCACCATCCGTTATTATAAATGTAAAGGAATCACTTGCGGCCGCCTCAACAATAAGACAAGTTGTCTTTTCCATTGGGTCGTGCTGCGAGTGCATGTACAAGGGCGCGGTATAAATTGTTGTTGCACCCTTCTTAACAGATATCGTCCTTGCCCCAGCATCGGCCGAGCCGAGCATAAGGTTCCAGAGGATAAAATATCTTCCCGTCTTGTTCACTACGAAGGTACCGCCATCAGCGGTATAAGTAATTCCGGAAGCAGTCACCTGATCTGTCTTGGCATATGAGCCCCACTTATTTGAATCGAAGCAGATATCATCCCCGTCTGCTAGATCACTTGAATCGGCGTCCACCGTGAAGCTCAAGAGAGCCTGTGGCTCGTTGGAGCCGTTATTATTAGTCACATCCAACAGGGTAAGAGACGTTCCCTTGCCGGCCGTGCTGCCCACAGCACATGTAACCCTGGCGCTTGCAGTCTGCCCACCGGTTAAAGTCTTAAGGAAGCCGTAAGATATATCGGCAGGATCATAAGAAGTTATTCTTCCCTGCAAATCATCTATAGCTGAACCATTCGCATACAGGCCAAGACTTAATGGCCCGCTGCTGGCTCGCTCTGCCACTAGAGTAGCAAACATTAAAAAGGTTCTTGTATTAGAAGGAGTGAGTGTACCAGCCGCGGCCACAAACGCTACATTATTGAGCGTTGATTTTACAGTACCACCACTGTCAGAATCAAAAAGCGCGTAAGTGCTCCCGGCAACCTCGTTTGCATCTGCTGTGTAAGTAAGATTGCCGTAATCATTGTTAGCTCGCAAGAGTATGATCGACGTCCCATTCTCGGCCGTCGCAGTATCAGTATCGCTAGTAGTAATAAAGGCTTCTAGATAATCTCCTGCTGTAATATCAACCAATGTATGGAAAGTATAATTACGTGGATCCGCATCCTGAATTGCAAAAAAAGATTTACTAGTATAGACCGCCGAACCGTTAACTTTTATTTGCGCCGAAACCCCAGTCTGCGCGCTAACTGTTGTTGGGACATCAATAACCACGAGGTACATACCAGTCTCGGCAAAAGTTATTCTTCCATCTGCACTAGTAAAAGTTATGTCCGAACTCGATACCGTTGTGACAGAAAAGCCATTGGTGCTATAGTTGTCCGCGTCAAATAAGTTGTATGCATCGGCACTGGCGTCCGAATCAGTCGCCGTATGTATAGAAATATAAGATGAAAATTTAAAATCAGCCATTTATCTTTACTGGTTTAAAAACCGTCTCCAGTTATTAAATAGTTGTTGACCTGAAACTTTTTTACTTTCGTCGGCACGGTTGACATCTAGATAACGGTCGACCTGCTTAAGTGTTCCAGCTTCTTGAATAAAAGAGTTAAACACTTTTTGCATTACGGCCTGTATCTCGTCTTCGTCATCCCAGAACTCGATCAGTTCTTTAAATACTTCGATTTGCCCATCCGGCATATCATCTCCGATGTGGTAGTTAAGTCTATATACTATTATAGAGTCCTGCTCTACAACATCGAGCGCAGTCCTATCTATCGGAACATAGTAGTCTTCTTGGGCTATCTTTTGAGGCTCTATATGCATTTGTTCCCGCAACTTGAGCCAGAAATCTCTAGAACCAAGTATTTTTTTGGCCACCTCAAGCGTTGTACCTTTATAAGATACAGCCACATCCGTATTTGCCGATATTAACTCGAACTCATCAAGTTCATAGCCTTCAGAAACTTCAATATCCCACTCGTAGGATGTAAACTCATCGTTTTGGATATCTTGTCCAAGCTGTATCACGACACCGCCGTCCATCGCCCCTTCTCTTTTTAGAAATCTTTCTGTTAGTTGTCTTATTCCTTCTAATGTCCTGCCATCTCGGCTCAAGTCGTGTACGTGATCTAAGAATTCTTCAAAGCTCTCGGCAGAATAGTACACATAATTGTCTCCGGGGTCCAGCAATTCATTTTGAATCCTAAGTTCGATGATGATTTTATCATTGTCTCTGTAGGTGTGCACAATAGTGTGCTTAGGATCAAGAAAAGAATACCCATAGTCATCATACTCGTGGGGCAGATATCTCATCGTCTGGAAGTCCGGAAGTGTTTTCCATTCATCACTAGGCCATCTAAGGAACAGAACCACATTTGGATTTATGTAAAACCCACCGTCATAATCATCCTCAACATCAAAAGAAACTTTAAACTCTTCGTCTGAGTCTCCAAATGTTCCGTATTCCCTAAGAACATTATTTGCTGCCTCCTCCAACTGCTCGGCGGTACCGGCAATCAGGCTGGCATCCAGTTGATCTTCAGTTTGGGTATCTTGACGCACCACACCAAACCCAGCCATTCCAAGAAAATTAGGTATGAGAATGTTAACCTGGTTATCTTCGTAGGAACCACCAAACTTAACAAATTTTCCCAAGTCAACACCTAGTTTTTCTCCGGAAAAGAGGGGCTTACCCTTCTTGAGTGGCACACCACTTATTGCTTCTTTTTGGTTTTCTTTCGCCCAAGCAAAGACCACCTCTCTAAAACCAGGTATTTTTTTGCCATATACTCTTTCTTCGGGGATGGCTAACTGAACACCGCCGTCGTCCGGACGATCTTCATAATAGCGCACCTGTCGTAGTCTAAGTCGCGACACGGGCTCTATAAGGCCTTCGCCTCTTTTCATATCCGAAAATATTTCGCCTTCCTGAAAACCTTCTATATCGTTAAGTTTTCGAGGATCATCCAAGGGATATCCAGGCATCGTTTGATAGGCTTCCTCTAGGTCGTCACCATTAACAGCATAGGCCACCGCACCGTGTCCG
>VMHT01088699.1_pt1 | contig 12794 bp, 22 predicted proteins | sample 4693611 | NCBI WGS metagenome assembly VMHT01 (sample SAMN12280063, study PRJNA550983) | marine metagenome | isolation source: seawater sampled from same location over 5 years 0.02-0.2 micron viral filtrate | place: USA: collected off the coast of southern California halfway between the port... ... | reverse complement strand
GATTCTGAAATGACTCCAAGAAATAATTTAACCTCAACTCCCAGCTCTTTAGCTGCTTGGAGAGAGGATTCAAATAATCTTTTTTATGAAACGGGAAACGTAACTATAGGAGATACTAGTTCTACAGGTTTACTAGGTTTAATTAGTTCTTTTACTGAGAGTATTTTCTCTATAGATAATACAGCAGCGCTAGGAGATTCAGTTATAAAATTTCAGATTGGAGGATCTACTAAGCTAACCGCAGGAATTAGGGACGCGGGAAGTAATGATCCTTTTGAGTTTAATTATGGAGACGGTCTAGACTCTAGTCCTGAGCTATCAATTACTACAGATGACATACTTATCGGAACTCCGACCGTAGGCTCTGCTAGTTTAGTATTTAATAATAAACTAGAGAATGATTGCGACGGCGGAGAACCTGACGTTGATGATACTAATTATTTAGTCTTACCTGTGGAAACGTGCGATTATACGGACTTTTTAAATGGGGTTGAGGGCCAATTACTCGTTTTGGTATGCCCAAGACCGCAATTTGTAGTGATAACCGTAGAAGATACTCCAAGACAAATAGGATTAAGCGGCGCTTCTGATTTTACGTGCGGTAATGCTGGAGATACATTAACATTATTCAAAGGAAATCTACCCTTTAATGAATGGTTCGAAATATCGAGGTCGTTTAATAGCTAAAATGATAGGAAAATTAATACTAGGAATAATAATCGTCTTTATGGCGGTTTTTGTTTATGCAGACGGAGAGCCTGAGGGATCTCTGACTATGGAGGAGTTTAATGATCTAGAGGACTATAATTTTAATGAGACTTTATTAGAAATAGAAAGCGGAACTCTAGAAGATTATTATATTTTTGAAATGAATATCTATCAACCTTTTACTCATTATTATAATATTAATAATGAGACGGGGACATACGATCAGATGACTTTAATAAAGCAACAGAGAAAAAAAGATTATTTCGCCTGTCCTAAAACTATCGGAGACTGTAACTCAGCTTATACTAGTTTTATAGAGGAATATAAAACGTGGTGGCTAAGGTGGTATGACGATTTAAAGGGAGATTATAATGAATGAAATATTTAATATTGTTATTATTATTGATACCAAGCGTTCAAGCTTTAGGCGGATCAGGGAGCAGCGAGAACTATGAGGCTTATACTCAAATATCAGCGGGGGGGACTAACACTACGTCCGAGAGCTATATGAACAATTTACTAGTAGGAGAGATCGCGGGGAATATGACTTCAGAGAGTTATGATAATTGTCTAGGTTTCTGGTGTGTCTCAGAACTCCCTGCGACTGTAGTAGATTTTGTTAAAGGAGTTAAACAATATTATCCCGTAATATTATTAGTTATGTTAATGTTTATAGGAACTATAGGGAGGAAACAAAAATCGACGGACTCAGCATAGTAACAGGGATCGCTATGACAGTATTTTTATTATTCTATCTAGCTTTTAATATAGAGAAAAATCACCCATTTTTAAGAGTCTTAACTATATTCGCAGGAGTATTTACTTTATTACTAATTCCGTCGCTTACTTTAAACCTAGAGAATGATTGCGCCATTTTAAACGACGGGACTTATAAGTGTTATGACAGCGCAGGAAATGTAGTCGTACCCTCAGAGAGTACAGTAGGAACTCAATTTCTTAGCGCTTATCTATGGTATATACGGATTTTCGTAGCTTATCTTTTTATTTATTATGGATATATGGCTCTATTATGGTTACAAAAAAGCATAAAACTGCGTAAAAATGGCTACTAAGAAGAGAAAACATAAACAAATCAATATATGGACAGAGGATCATCACTCGCTCTTAAAACTCTCAGAGGAGTCTAACAAATCAATGAGCCTTATAACAAAGGAAATGATAAGGCTTTACAAAACGTCAAAGCAAAAAAAGAAAAAAAATAAAAATGAATGGGTTAAAAAAACTAGGATCTAAAAAAGGAAATGTACCTCTAGAGGCTATTATAGGAATGTTTCTTCTATTTGTAATAGCTATCTTTTGGGTGGTATCTTCTTTAGTCTTTACAGAGATAACTGAGTCTATGGTGGAGGACGGAGATCTAGATCCTGTAGCTAATGCTAGTATAACCAATCTCGAGAGCAGATTCCCTGAGACTTTTGACGGAGCTTTCGGACTTATATTTATTTTATTGTGGATCGCTACGCTAGTCTCAGCGTTCTATATTGATACTAACCCTGTAGTCTTTATTATATCTATGACATTATTAATAATCTTATTAGTCTCCGCAGGATTCTTAGGGAATGCTTTTTCTGAAGTAGTAGAGGATAGTTTAATCTCTTCAGCAGGAGATAAATTTCCTATTATGAGTTTTATTATGCAACACTTAGTAACGTTTATACTATTAATTGGAGGAGGTGTAGGATTAGTTTTATACGGAAAATCTAGAGGATCAATATGAAAAAATATATATTAGGAGGGATTGTAGTACTGTTTTTATTAGTAGGACTAACCCCTCTATTTGCTGCGCTTAGTATAGATACCTTTAAACCTACTGATACCTCTAGCTTTACTGTTTATGATAATAACGACACTTTTTATATTGAAGTAGCTCAAGATGTTTACTCTGCGGAGTTTTCTGTCTTAAATGCTCTAGTTAATGCAACAGGATACGAGATAGGCTTTGATTTTAAAATTAAACTAGAGGATACTGATATCCTTAATATTACCGATAAAATTGAGACAATATGCAGCGGAGAAGATTGTTATTATCTTTTAATAAATGCTACGTCATTAAGTTGTTCTATAGATTGTTCTAACAATAATAATGCAGTCACAAGATTAGGGGATTCTACTTGGCTCTTATGGAGTAATCACGGAGACGGATATGAAATTAATAGGGCAAAAACTCTGGCTACAATGTGGTGGGGGAATGCAGGTGGTATTGATTGTGCAGATGATTCAACTTGTAAGTCTTTAATGAACTCAGGAGACGCCGTAGATGTAAGCGCTATTTATTCTCCTGATCCTAGAGACACAGACAAAAGATATTATTTAAGTTATTCTTATACTCAAACTAGTTCACTCTGTAACCTAACGGGAACTTTCGACGAAACTACGGGAAACACAGCCATAACTCCTCAGTCTATTATATGGGGGACTAGTGGAGCTGATCAGATTTCAATTATTTTAAATGGGACTACTATAATGTTTCAAAGTGGAGCAGGAACTCTTAACGAGATGGGGGCTGATCTGACTGCAGACGAAGTAGACAACCCGACAACCGTCAGAGTTTATACTTCTGACGGAGGAGGAGGAGGAGGCGCGTCTAATAAGTGGTATATGGTTATAGGATCAAACTCTTCTATCACGTGGAGTCAAACGGGGAGTTGTGGAACTCATTACGAGCAGGATTTTTTAGGGGATTTTGGTATCCCAAGAATAACTAATAATTATAGCTGGGCTGAGGCGGATTTTGATACGCAAATAGATTTTAGTACTGAGTTAACCAGTTTAATGAACTCCTGCACGGGAGATCCGTGTCCTCTATATTTTGATCTTACCTCTGGCTTATGGGGTAATATGACTCTCCATAGTTTAGTAGTAAATATCACAACAGCGCCAACCACTCCGACAGCATATAGCCCTCTTTCCAATGCAATATATTTTAATGATCCGACGTTGACCTGCTCAGGATCTACTGACGCTGACGGAGACGATATTAATTATACTTTCTTTTCTTATGGCTCTCTGACTAATTTAGGAACTATTAATAGTACTAATATCACTATATATGGGAGTAATTGCGGGAGTTATTGTGGTGTAGATTTTGGAACTAGTTACGCCGATCCTATTGACATTCATTGTCAAGATAACAAAGAAAGAGCTATAATCTTTCAAGATAATCTTAAATTTTTAGCTCCTGAATTTATTTTCCAACACGAGGCAGATTTAAAAAGCGGAGATTATTGTAATTTCTATATTGACGGAGTTAGTCTATTCCAATGTCCAGAAGGTGATGATTTTGGAGCAACTAATCGGACTATAGATGTAAGCTCTTATCTTGACGGAGAGTATCATACTGTAAAATGGAGACTACAGACTGATAATCACGGGAATTGTAATTCTGCGGGAGATAATGCCCATTACTACGTATGGTTTGATCAGACTCAAGTAGATATCCTGCAAGATTCAGCGTCTACGACTTATCTATGGGACGATATTACTTACGGAGTAGGAAATTTATGGAACTGCAAAGCCTGTGATCAGAATGATATTTGCTCGTCAAATATAGGAGATCAGACAATTAATCAAATGGAGTTTATTAATTGTACTAGCGGAAATATAGCTCAACAATTTAACCTACTTAATGAGACAGCAAGTCAAGATCTAGGAGTTTATACTCAAGATTGTTCATACGGTTTAACTTCTGCTTTTGATACTAGGGCTTATAATTTTGCTCTAGCGGGACTAACTTATTACAATTTTTGTTTAAGTCCTATCAATGTATCAGTTACTTTAAACGGTTTCTGTCAATATGACTCAACTCTCTCAGGATATAGCTACGCGCGTCAGTATTATTTTGACGACGTTACTCTAGACGGATCTAACCTTAGAAATTATAGTTTATATCAATTAGAGGACGCATTAAGTACGGCGATAACCTTTTCAGTAACAGAGGCAGGAGTCCCTCTAGAAAATAGGATCATTCAGATCCAACGATACGACATAGCTACAGGAAACTATCGGACTGTTTCTATGCTTAAAACAGACGCTAACGGTCAGGACATAAGCTATTTAGAACAGACTACGGCTTTCTATAAAGTCTGTGTTTTTGAAATAGGAAACCCTAATCCTGTTTACTGCTCTAGCGCTTTCCATTTAACTAGCGATAGTTACTCAATAGCTTTAACTACTTCCTCTGCGTTATCGTGGTCTAATGTAGTAGGAGTAGCTCATAACTTAACTTTTGATAGTGGATCGGATCAGTTCGAGCTAACTTATTCAGATCCTAATGAAAAAACGACTCAATTCTGCTTAGACGTTTTCGAGGAAAGATTTACTCAGAGAGTTTTAGTTTCTAGTAATTGTTTAAGCGCAAACTCAGGAACAGTTCAGACTAGCGTAGACGCTATAAACGGGACTACTTATTCTGCTTTTGCTTTCGCTACTCTATTCACTAATACCAGCGGACAATATGTCTCCGATAATTTCTTACTAAGTCAGATAACTCATAGCTACGGAATGAGCGAGGCTTTCCAAAATAATGGATTATTCTTTATATGGTTATTAGTAGCTATATTTAGCTTATTATCCTTTTACTCTCCGTCCTTATCTTTATTATTAGCTCCGCTGCCTATAATCTTCGGATCTTTCTCAGGGATTATAGCTATACCAATGGGGACAGCTCTCGCTCTATACTTAGGATTTATTATCTTAGCCGTAATAGTTGGAGGGAAAGAATGAAACTCTCTACGTTTATAGTTACTTTATTATGTTTCTCTATTGTTTTCGTAGGAGGTTTCGGGAGCTTTTTAGCCGAGTTAAATACTAATTATTCTCCTGCTAATTATACAGAGTCAGAAATTACAACTTTTAATAAATTAGATAGTATACAGACTAACGCTAACTCTATAAGGGCTAACGCTGAAACAATAGGATCAACAGGATCAGGGATCGTAGATATTTTCGGAACTTTCTTAACGCAGGGATATTCAGCTTTAAAAATAGCTGCGGGATCTTTTGGAGTTTTTGCTGATATGTCAGGCTCAGCTCTAGGAAATATAGCAATAGACGACAGATACGGCGTATTTTCTGCAGGATTTTTAACAATAGGGATCATTTTAATATTCTTAGGGATATTAATAGCAGCCGTCCTAAAGAGGAGGTTATAAATGGCTTATAATATGAATTTCACGGATACAAGTAATACTCTCCTAGATCTATTTACAGGAGTAAACACGGCTAATAATTTCGCCGTTATGAATTTTGTATTATTATTGTTTTGGCTAGTTACTTTTATGACATTAAGAGAGAGCGGAACTCAGAGAGCTAGTATTACAGCCTCCGCTATTTGTTTATTATTGGCGTCTCTTTCGTGGTCTTTAGGGTGGATAGCTTTCGGTACTATCTTCTATCCTGTAGCGGTATTACTAGGCTCTTTATTATGGAACGCTCTCAGCGATAGCGGAGGATATTAAATCCGTATCATATTTTATTATTAAATATGACAGAATGTTTAAATATTTCATTTAAAATAACAACAACAACAAAAAATTTAAGGAGGAAAAAATGCAAGATAGAGCAAAAATGAACAAAAAAGGTTTTGCTCTAGGAGATATACTACCTATCGCGTTGACTTTAGTTGTCGCAGGTATCGGAGAGATCTTTTAATTATAATAGATTATAGATCCCGATTTTGCCTACGGACTAAATGTTATGGGCGACGTTAAGTCAGATATGACTACTGATTCCGTCGAATATAACGCAACAGCAGACGCAATAACAGGAGTAGCTAAATTACCAGAGAAATTTCCACTAATCGTAACAGTAGTAATTAATGAGAGTTGTTATGCCTGACAGGATAGATTCTATTAACTATAGGTTGCTGCGATTTTAATAGGAATTTTGACTAGGTATTTATTAGTTAAATACTCTTAGAGACAGAAAAAGGGATTAATAATCCCTATTTTATTATTATAAAGGAGAAAAATGGGAGACGAAGTCAAAGAAGAACAGCAAACAGAGGGAGGAGAAGATAATGCCTAAATTTAAAGGAAAACATTACGCATATACTAAAGAGGGTTATGCAGCTTATAAACGAGCTAAAGAATGGGACAAAAAGAAAAAAGAGAAAGCTACTAAGTCTAGTAGACCTACTACAGTCAGAAAAGGATTTCGAGCATATAACGACGCTTTAAAGGATAGAGGAGAATATCCTAAGATTAGAACTGTTAAACTTTCTAAAAAGAGATTTAGATCTAGGAAGATAAAAATATAAAATGGGATATAGAAAAAAGAAAAAAAACGGTTTTTTTACTAGACAGGGGAAAAGATTAGAAAAAGCAGCAGAGAAATTCACCGCAGCAAGAGAGAGATCAGCTGCAAGATCAGACAGACGACAGACAGCTACTCTCTCAAGATTAAAAGCCAAAGCAGAAAGAGAAAAATTAAGGGCAGATATTAGAAAAGAAAGAACTAGACATAGACCTAAGCCGAGTCAAAGAAAGAAACTAACAGTCGGTTTAAATGGATCACAAACGGGCAGCAGCTTATATTCGGGAGCTTTTGGAACAGGCTCAGCCTCCGTCGGAGGTTTTGGACGTCCTTTAAGTAAACCTAAGAAAAGAAGAACTAAAAAAAAGAAACCTGCTAAACGAAAAAAGACAACAACTAAAAAGAGAAAAAAGGTTTATTATGAATATAGATAAATAATCCCGCCTTTAAATCAATAATAGGGGGTAAGATTTAATCAACCTAGCTCAATCAATAATAACTATCCTATTTTTAGAGATTGTCTGACAATACCTGCGTTTTTTATGACAATTTTAGTCAAAAAGCCTAAAAAATCTTACGATCTAAAGGATTCGTTTTCAGTTTCCTAGTTAAAATTATGTTATACTCAGGCGGAAAAAAGGTCTCTGAGACATTTTTTATATAATGATTAACCCATTTAAGAGATAATTTTAATGCCTCGCTATCTTTTTCTAATCCAAATTTAATTTTAAAGAGATCTAGCTCTGCTCTTTCTAACTCATTTAGTCTTATTGTTATCCTCATTCTAGCGCTTTACTTTTAGCCTCTATTAATTGTTCTTTACAATAAGCACACATATCATTATTCATAAAGTCAACTATGGCTTTCTGAAGTTTTCCTAAGTTTTTTAAATCCTTTCGGTTTATCATTCTTCCACTCCTCCCGATCTAGAGGTTTACCCCAGATCTGCTTTTCTAGTTCTCTCATATTATACATTAATATATCTCTATTCATTATTATTCTAAGTACTGCAAATAAGATTATAACTATTAATATTATTAACCATACATTTAGAGATTTAAATCGGCTTACAATAAAAGTAATTAATAATAGTTCTAAAATCCAAGAGTAAGCTAACAGATACCCTCTGCATAAAGAGATATAGTCTTTAATCATTAATATTAATCCCTCCCTACAATGTTAACCGTCGCCTGAGAGACTCCGATTTGATTAGCTATGTCTCTCTGAGTTAGACCTGCCTCTAACAGAGCCTTTATCTTAGCGTTACGGAGATCTCTTTCGTTTACTACAGACTTTTCTGAGATCTGCTCCTTTAGTTTTAGCCTAGCCTGTCTAGTCTTATTAGTTTTCATTTTAAGATAGGATTCAGCCATAACTCCCTTATAGATCGGAAACGTATCATAAAAGTCAGGCTTAACTAAATAATAGTTTTTTAAGTATCTACTCTGATTTAACTGTACTACTGTTTTAACTTTCTGAGATAACCAACAAGCAACCCGTCCCCGTTTGTAAACGTGAAACAGAGCCTTTATTTTTGTATTTCTAAAGAAAGAATCTAAGTACCAAAGCTCAGGTAAGATTAGAATAGTAAAGATCTTATCCGCTCTTATTACCTGATACGCTATCATCATAGATTTATTAAATTTAGAAAGAGCTGACCTAGAGCTAAGCTCTCCTGCCTCGTCAAAGATAGTCATTTCAAAGGGAACACAGTCAGAGAGATCAGTAACAAAGTCCTCCTTAGTTAAACAAAAATGTTTTATATCCTCAGGCTTACAACTCCCATTTAAAATACTATACCAATACTCCGCCATATGTAAACCTAAATTTGATTTAGAGACTCCTGAAACTCCACAGATTGCTATGACTGTATCCCATTCCTTTAAATGTTTAATATGTCTTATATCTAAATATTTATGTATCCTCTTCATTCGCGACCTCCTCCCACGTCTTACTGACATAATGAGGATAGAGTATCTCATATTTATAGAGTAGATTTATTATATCTTTCCAAACAGTATTTATCTTCTTTTCTATCTCAAAGAATAAAATCTCCTGATTATTCTTAGCCCTTATTCTAGATCCTAGAATCGCAGAGATAGATCCTAGCTTTTTCTCTATAAGATCTCTCTCCTCTTCTTCAAACTTAAACTGACTGTTAATATAAACAGCTCTAGCTATTTTATACCACGCTAAGTGATTCCCGTTCGTGTACGCCGTATCTAAATCATTTAGTCTCTGATCTAGCCTCTCCATTAGTAGAGCTGCCTGATTGAACGGTCTGTCTTGGTGTTGATAATCTCCTCTCATATTTCTTAGTTTCAAAATGTTTATTAGGATTAGAAGATCCTAACTCCTCATATTTCTTTTTAGTTAGTTTATGTCCTACATAAAAACCTAAAAAATAAGTTCCTACAGTAAAGACTATAAAATCAAGTGCTATCATTTTTGACCTCCTCTTCTGTACTAAAACACGGAATAGACTTCCCTCCTAATACACATACTTTAAGATATTCCTTTCCGTTTTTGTCTGTTGCTTTCCATATACTTACTCCTGATCCTGAATAATCAGGTTTTCTTGGTTCAAATCCCATTTTTTTATATTCCTCCTATATTTTCTTTTTATGGTGGTGTTACCATAGGGACAGCATTAGTCCCTGAGCAAACTATGTCCACTCTATTAACTAAAGCCGAAATCTGATCTCCTAATGTCATCATAGGCTGCATAGCCTCGCCCCAAAATAATAACACTATTAAGATTATTAAAACTAAAGTTGATAATCCTGCTATTAATGGGATATGTTGAGTCCAAGTAGTCCTCCCTCTAGAATGAGCTTTTATAGTCTGTCCTACTAAGATCGCTCTCTGTTTTGTAGTTAAGGGCTGAAAACCCTCAACCTTATCGTTGTCTGTTATGTAGGTGTAACCCTCTTCACTAGAAAACCAAGCCTCGACTATTTTTTTCTTTTTTGTGTGATCATAGTCTATAGCTGAAGACGGAGGGATCGGAGCATATCTATACTCCTTTAATGGTGGTTTTTGTAATATCAATACGTCAACCTGTCCCGTAGCGTCTTTCCCTATTCTCCCTAGCGTGTCATATATTAGTCTGACTCCTGTATTTGTTACCTCTCGAATCCTTATCTTATAGTTATATTTCCTCATTAAATTGATCCATAAAACTATAAGCCCTATAAAGATCAAAAAGATTATTCCCAATATCAATAATGTATAATTCATTTTAATATCAGCCCCAACTCCTCCGCCTGTCTAATACCCTTAGCGGTTAGTTTATATCCTACTGTCTTAAAATTTAGCTTAGTTTTTAACAGAAAGCCTAATAAAGTTAACTCCTCCAAAGCCAAATAAAAATAATGAAAGCTAACTTGTTTATTTTCGTATACCCCTAAGTTTCCTATGGAGATAATTTCATTACAATTAGACCTAAGAGAGACATATTTACTAAATATCAGTCGTCTGTCTAGGTATCTTTCGGACTTCTGCGTCAACATTCTCAGAGTTAGAATTATTCTCTCTTTCGTAGGCGATAGCCTTTTCGTATCTTTCATTATTCTCCTCCTTTTCATTTTTCCAAGCGTCAGTCAATAGTCTCCGTAGGAGTTTTCCCCTAGTGAAACCCGTATAATCGCAATACGAGTCCATTTCCTTAACGAAAACCGTAGACATATAAACCGCTATGCTTTTAGTATATTTTCCCATTTTTATCCTCCTTTAAAACTACAACAATAATAATAGTAATAAGTTTTATCTAAAACGTCTATAACCCTAAAAGTAAGTACTTTTAGTATAATCATTACTTTTATACATATAGTACATACATTTGATAATACTCATATATAATATAATAGATGTTATTATTATTATTGTTATAGTATATTTAGTCTTTTGCTCCTCCTGAGTGAAAACTAGCAAAATAATAAGAGAGCCACGTATCCCGATCTAATTCTGTTTTAAATATAAAATTTTGAGTTATTTCAGCTATAAACCTCTTTTTTTCACTAATTAACTTTATTTCTTTAATTTCTAGATCACATTCAGGCTCTAGATAAGCCTCCTCATTATCTCCGTATAAATGAGGATCTAAGTCTGTTTTATATACCCGCTCTCTGATCCTCTCTTTTGGATCGTTGTCATTACTATCTGTTGCTCCTATTTCCTGACTAGGATTTATTTTTATTTTTTTGATCATTTTTTATATTTGTTATTCCTCCTCTTTAATTGTTATTATTATTATTATTGATATATAAATATTTCTATTCTCAAGCCGTATCATATATCTATCATATTACATAAATCTTTAAATAAAAATAATCTCAAAATAGAACGGGGGGAGGGAATCTATATGAACAGTTCCTATTGCAGTTACTAGGATTTTTAGTTTTTAGGTTTCTTTTTATGGTTAGTTAAGGCTAGTCATTGTTATATCACCTCTTTTTTATTTAGCCTAAAATTAAAAGAGATCCCTCCTCCCATTATAATAAAATGGCTATGAGTTCAACAGTTCGGGGGATCTTACGACGTGCAAAACGTTTAAGGCGTAGACAGAGAGGTAAGCGTAGGCGTAGAAAAACTACGGAGATTATTTCTAAAGTTAAATCAAAATTAAAAGAGCGACAGGCTAAGGTCAAAGCTAAGAGAGATACTAGGAGAAAGACTAGACCTCAGAGAGAGGCTCAAGCTAGAGCTAAAAGACAGAGACTAGCTACGAGGATAGAAAGATCAGGGAGAAAGGCGTCTGAGCTTTCTGAGAAGATTAGATCTAAGACTCCTACTTCTAGAATAGAAAAAAAAGTTTTCCCTAGAATATCAAGATCAAGAAGAGCGGCGAGAGAAGTTACTAGGGGAACAGTTACGGGATTAGCTACCGAAACAATTAGACACCCAACTAAAGCCGTAGTGTCTGCAGGTTTAGGCTACGCTACAGGTGGAGCTAGTAAATTAATCTCAGGAACTAAAGCAGGAATTATAGGATTTAGAACAGTAGGAGCAGGACTAACGGGAGCTTATGCTTATCAAAAAGGGAAAGAGATAAAAGAGAAACCCGATTATTTTTCTAAAGGTCAAGTTGTAGGAGGTACTTTAGCTACAGAAATCGCTCCTTTTTCTGCAGGATTTCCTAAAGGGCAGAGACATTTTCAACAAGCCGTAGGACTGTGGAGAACTAAAGGAAGAACAGAACTAAAGGGACTAACTCCTATAAGAGAAGAGGGAACTTTTCCAACAGCTCCAGCTAAAGAACATTATAAAATATTTAAGGCGGGAAAACATTTAAGAGAGAAAGCTAAACCATTCATAGAGAAAGGAAAAAAACCCTTTTCTCACGTTACAGGACAGGAATTTAAACCAAAAGGAGAACTAGGGAAAGGCATAAGAGGATTTAAAGGATTTTATACAGGAGTAGAGCCTAGCTCTTATTTTGCAAGAATTTCTAAGGGGAAATATAAAACTCCTAGTTTTTTAAAAACTCAAATAACAGCGGAGGGGACTAAGCCTACTGTTTATATAGGACAGGCTAAAGGATTTATTAAACCTAAATCTAAAGGAGTAGGAGAAAAAATAAAAGAGTTTGAAAGACGTCCAGCAGATAAAAAGGGATTTTTAACAGAACAAACAGCAGAAATTGAGGCGGTCTTTAAACCTCAAGAGTATCAGACTATAAAAACTAAATATTATACTAGAATCGACGGCGTACGAGTACCCGTAGAAAAATTAAAACTAAAAGGAAAGACTACTAAAATAAATGAAGTCTCTGCAGAATTTAAACCAAAAGGAGAGAGAGCAACTAGAGGGAG
>VMHT01069741.1_pt1 | contig 12795 bp, 14 predicted proteins | sample 4693611 | NCBI WGS metagenome assembly VMHT01 (sample SAMN12280063, study PRJNA550983) | marine metagenome | isolation source: seawater sampled from same location over 5 years 0.02-0.2 micron viral filtrate | place: USA: collected off the coast of southern California halfway between the port... ... | reverse complement strand
TTTAAAAACATTACCTGTTAAAACTGTTAGTATTGATAAAGTTGAAGCTGATGATATTATAGCATATATTAGTGGAATAATCCCTCAAAAACCAGAGGATAAAGTATTTATATTATCTTCAGACAAAGATTTTTTACAATTAGTAAATGAAAACATAGCAGTGTATAGACCAATGGAAAAAGAATACTATACACCAGATACTATGATTCAAAAATATAAAATGTCTCCTAAAAATTTTATTTTACACAAAACTTTATTAGGTGATAATTCAGATAAAATTAAAGGTGTTAAGGGATTAGGTGAAAAAGGATTATTAAAAAAATTCCCTGAATTAGCAGAAAGAGATCTAACATTAGATGATATATATGATATTTGTGTAAAACGATTAAAAGATCATGTAGTTTATGCTCGTATTGTTCAAGGTATTAGTGATTTAGAAAAAAACTATAAAGTAATGGATTTATCTAATCCTATGATTGATGATAGAGATAAAGAATATCTAAATGAATGTGTTAAATCTAAAGAACTTCCTTATATTCCCGAGGAATTTGTATCCATGTACAATCAAGATAAACTTGGAGGTATGATACGAAATGTAGATTTTTGGGTAAAAGATGTATTTGAAAAATTAGTTATAAAAAAATAAGTTATATGACATTAGTAAATTTAAACCAATATGGTACTTCATTTCAGATAAAAGTGCTATCATCCTTATTAACACATAAGGATTTTCTCATCAATATAAATGATATGTTGAGTGATGAGTATTTTGACAATCAAGCCCATAAATGGATAGTTAAAGAAATTCTAAAGTATTATGAAAAATATCATACTACTCCTTCCATGGATGTTCTTAAAGTAGAATTACAAAAAATAACTAATGATGTATTAAAACTTTCAATCAAAGAACAACTAAAAGAAGCATATAAGTCATCAGATGAAGATTTAGATTATGTCCAGGAAGAAATGTCATCATTTTGTAAAAATCAACAACTTAAAAAAGCATTATTAGGCAGTGTTGATTTATTAAACTCAGGTGAATATGATTCTATAAGAGTATTAATAGACAATGCTTTAAAAGCAGGTCAAGATAAAAATGTAGGTCATGAATATAATAAAGATATTGAATCAAGGTATAGAGAAGATAGTAGAACAACTATACCAACTCCTTGGGATAGAATTAATAATTTACTTCAAGGAGGTCTCGGAAATGGAGATTTTGGTCTTATATTTGGTAATCCAGGAGGTGGTAAATCTTGGTCTTTAGTTGCTTTAGGAGGACATGCTGTAAGATTAGGATATAATGTTGTTCACTATACTCTAGAATTAGGAGAACAATATGTAGGACTTAGATATGATGCGTTTTTCTCTAAAATACCAGTTGATAGAATTATTCCTCAAAGAGAAAAAGTAGAAGAAATAGTCCCTCAATTACCGGGTCAATTAATTATTAAAGAATTTCCAACAGGAAGAGCAACAATGTCTACAGTAGAATCACATATAAAGAAAATAACTGATTTAGGAGTAAAACCAGATTTAGTAATAATTGATTATGTAGATCTACTTTCAACGAAAAAGAGAACTGCTGATAGAAAAGGAGAAATAGATGATATTTATACAAGCACTAAGGGATTAGCTAGAGAATTAAACATACCAGTTTGGAGTGTTTCTCAAGTAAATCGTGCAGGTGCAAAAGATGATATTGTCGAAGGAGATAAGGCAGCTGGATCATATGATAAAATTATGATTACAGATGTTTGTATTTCTCTCTCAAGAAAAAGAAAAGATAAAGTAAACGGAACTGGTAGATTTCACATTATGAAAAATAGATATGGTATTGATGGATTAACCTTTGGAGTAAAAGCAGATACTTCAACAGGTCATTTTGAAGTACATGATTACAACCCAGATGATGAAGATTTTGAACAACCATCCGAAAACCCTCAACAAAAATTTACTAATTTTGATCAGTTTGATAAACAACAATTAAAAAGTAAATTTTTCGAATTAAATAAATAACCTTAAAATATTAAATTAAATGGCAAAGAAAGATCTTACCAAAGAACGTATAGTATATAAACCTTTTGAATATCCCGAAGCATTCGATTATTGGTTAAAGCAACAACAAGCACATTGGATACACACAGAAGTTCCAATGATGTCAGATGTTAATGATTGGAAAACAAGCTTAACAGATACTGAAAAAAATATAATTGGTTCGATTTTAAAAGGATTTGCTCAAACCGAAACTGTAGTAAATGATTATTGGACAGGTTTAGTTACAAAATGGTTTAGAAAACCTGAAATTATAGCAATGGCAACTGTTTTTGGGGCTATGGAAACAGTTCATGCTGAAGCTTATAGTTTATTAAATGAAGAATTAGGATTAGATGATTTTAGTGAATTTTTAGAAGACGAATCTACAATGGCTAAAATTGAAACACTTATGAATGTTAGAGATAGTTTTGATGGGGAAATAGATTGGCATGAACGAGCAAAGTCATTAGCCATATTTTCAGCATTTACTGAAGGTGTAAATTTATTTTCTTCTTTTGCTGTTTTATTATCATTTAAGTTAAGAAATAAATTAAAAGGAGTAGGACAAATAGTAGAATGGTCTATTAGAGATGAATCAATGCATTCAGATGCGGGTTGTTGGTTATTTAGAACACTTTTAAAAGAAAAACCAGAATTAAAAACACCTGAATTAGAAGCAGCAATTAATGAAGCAGCTTTACTTTCATTAAAATTAGAAGTAGATTTTATTGAAACTGTATATGAGCAAGGTGATTTAGAAGGCTGTACTAAAAATGATTTAATATCATTTATTAAACATAGAGTTAATACAAAAATGGGAGATTTAGGTTATAGACCTATAGTTAATGGTATAGATGTAACAGCTATTGAAAGAATGAAATGGTTTGATCACCTATCAGCAGGAAAACAACATACTGATTTTTTTGCAAATAGAGTAACAAATTATAGTAAAGGAACACAGGATTGGGATGCAGGGTCAATATTTTAAAAAATAAATAATGGATAATAATTTAATAGCAGATTATAGTGAGTGGGAAAAAGGCAAAGACTACCCAGAATGGATGGATGAAGTTGCACTATCTACAATATCTAAAGGATATTTAATACCTGGAGAAAATCCTAAAAAAGCTTATAGAAGAGTAGCTAATGCAGTTGCTGAAAGATTAAAAAGACCAGATTTAGCAAATAAATTTTTTAAATATATTTGGAATGGTTGGATTGGTTTAGCTTCACCAGTATTATCTAATACAGGTACTGATAGGGGGTTGCCAATTTCTTGTTTTGGGGTTGATACACCTGACTCAGTTAGAGGTATAGGATTAACAAATGCAGAGTTAATGAAATTAACTTCATCTGGAGGGGGAGTAGGAATAAGTGTAGATAGAATTAGACCTAGAGGAACTGAAATTAGAGGTAATGGTAAAAGTGAAGGTGTAGTCCCTTGGTGTAAAATATATGATTCAACTATTATAGCTACAAATCAAGGTAATGTAAGAAGGGGAGCAGCATCAGTTAATTTAAATATTAATCATCCAGATATTGGAGAATTTTTACAAATTAGAAGACCTACAGGTGATCCTAATAGACAGTGTTTAAATTTACATCAATGTGTTGTTGTAGATGATGCGTTTATGCGCAAGTTAAATGATAGGGACGCAGAGGCTATGGCTTTATGGCTTGAGGTGCTTAAATCGCGTGTAGAAACGGGAGAACCGTATATTATGTTTGGGGATAATGTTAATAAAGCTAATCCTTTAGCATATATGATGAATAATCTTAATGTTTCTATGACTAATATTTGTTCTGAAATTACATTATTTACTGATGAAGAACATTCATTTATTTGTTGTTTAAGTTCTTTAAATTTGGCAAAATATGATGAGTGGAAAGATACAGATGTAGTTGAAACTGCAACTTATTTTTTAGATGGAGTAATGGAAGAATTTATTGAAAAAACAAATGGTAAAGAAGCAATGAAACGTACCCACAAACATGCTAAAAAAGGAAGAGCATTAGGGTTAGGAATAATGGGATGGCATACCTTTCTTCAAAAGAAAAATTTACCATTTAATTCAATTGCATCTACTGCATGGACTCATACTATAATGTCTAAAATTAGAAGTGAAGCTGAAGCTGCAAGTCGACAATTAGCTGTAGATTATGGAGAACCATTGTGGTGTAAAGGAACAGGTATGAGAAATACTCATGTTTTAGCTATAGCACCAACAGTATCAAATTCTAGAATAGCAGGATGCTCAGCAGGGATTGAACCTCAACCTGCAAATGTTTATACTTTTAATGGAGCTAAAGGAACATTTATTGTTAAAAATCCAGAATTAGAAAAAATATTAAACGAAAAGGGTAAAAATAATAATAAAATATGGGATCAAATTTTGGCAGATGATGGTTCGGTAATGAATATACCTTCTGATATCTTATCAGAAGAAGATAAAGAAGTATTTTTAACATTTGCTGAAATAAACCAATTAGAATTAGTTAGACAGGCTGCTATTAGACAAAAATATATTGATCAAACACAATCATTAAATTTATGTTTTCCTCCTACAGATTCACCTAAATGGATAAATCAAGTTCATATGGAAGCTTGGAAGTTAGGAATTAAAACTTTATACTATTTAAGAACAGATTCAGTTATTAAAGGTGATTTAGGAAGTAGAACAGCAGAATGTGTTAGTTGTGATGGGTAAATTTTTCTAAATAAAAAATACATAAGTATCTTTTTTCTTATATTTATAATAAATTGTAAAAATAATATATTATGAATAAAGTATTAAATTTTATTAAAAAAATCTATGCAATAGTAAAAGATTGGATAGTTGCTAATGGGATTGAAGGAATTGGTGGTCTTATAGCAGGATTAGTATTGTTATCTTTTGGATATAAATTCTACTCAGGTATAGCATTTGGAGTATTCGCATGTAGAAATTGGGATATTGCTAAAAATTGGGTTAAAAAATTATTTTAACTATGAGCTGGAAAAATATATTTAAAGATGATAATCAATGGAATGAAAAATCAATAGTTGGTTTTTGTGCCTTTCTGGTAATGGTAGTAGTAATGATGGCAGATATTATAACAGGATGGGTTGGAAAAGACCTAGTTATTAATGAAGCAATTTATGATTCTTTTGTGCTAGTAGTATTAGGATGTTTTGGTATAGCTGGATTAGAAAAATTTGCTAATAGAGGAAAATAAAAATAATGAATAATGAATAATTTTAATTTAAAAAAATATCTAAAAGAAGATAAATTAGCTACAAATGAGGTTTACTCTGAAAAACAAAGAAAATGGGCGTGTGCTCAAGATGGACCTACATTTGATGAAATGTGTAAAGACACAGCAATATCAAAAAAGAAAAAAATTAAAGAATTCGTAGGTAAAGAATTAGAAGATAGAAACGAACCTTTATACGATAAATTAGTAGCAGGGTCAGGAAAATCAGACACTGTAGAAGGTGAGATGTTAAGAGCTATTAATAGAATTGTTTATCGTTATTATAATGATGGTGATGAATATCACATAGGATATGGTACTGAAACAGCAGGACCAGCACATTCATTTTTAGTTAATGCTAATCACCCTCTTAGATCATTAGTAAGTAAATTATTTAGTACTGGAACTAATTATGAGCAGACAATTAAAGATGTTTTAGACGCCATTCTTGATCATATTGAATCTAGACAAGGTAAATATACACCTAACAGTGAAGATATGTTTGATTATGAGCCTGAATTTGAAGATGAAGAAGATTATGATGACGACTATTATGATGATGAAGATGATGATTATTACCAATAAATAAAGATTATGATTATACCAAAAAACTCATTCAAAACAGTAGACCAATTTATCAAAATTCTTCAAGAAAGAGAAGAAGTAAGTTTAATGATTACATCATTAGAAGCTTTAAAAACAGAAGATAGTGAGGCATTTATAGCAGATATAGATAAAGTTAAATTATTAGAAAAATTAAAAGCATTATAAATAAAGATTATGTCAACACTATCAAATAATACAATTACTGATGATGATCAGTATATTCAATTCCTAAATAAATCCGAAAATAATATATTAAGATGGGATTTAATTGAAAAGATGGAGTTAGAAAAAGAAAAAACTGGAACTAATCAATTTGATTATATGATAAGTAAATTAGATAAAAAACCAAAAGAAGATGAGTGATTTTAATATTCAAAAATTTTTTAAAGATCAATATTTAACTGAAGAGTTAAATGAAAATGAATTAGAATCTTTGGGAAATGAATTAGCAAATGCTATTGAAGATAAATTAGAAGATAAAAAGGATGAATTAAATGAAATAATTGATCCTATTTCTGTTCTTTCTTATATTTTAGCTGGAAATACATTAACTAATATTTTAGCTAAATATGTAGGAAAATTATTTACAAAATATAATTTTGGAAAAGGAGCAGAAGCTGCAAAAAAAATAGAAAAATTTACACATAAATTAGAACAAGATTTTAAAGGTCCAATTAGTCGTGTAGTTGGTTTATTTACAAAAGATAAAAAAACAAAAGCAATAGTAACAGATGGTTTATTTGCGGCTTTATTGTTAGGTTTAGGCGCAAGGGCAGGAGTTGAAGCATTTAATTCTCTTAGATCTTCAAGTGTAGTAGCTGGGGGAGTTAGTAGTTTAAAAGCAGGATTAAAAGGAAAAGATATAGTAACTTTAATAAAAGATATTGCGAAGGCAGCATAAAAAAAAAACATGAAAAAAATATTATTATTATTATTAACATTATTTACAACTTTAAACAGTTTTTCACAAAATAGTTGGTTTAATTTAGAAGTACAATTTGATCAATGGGCTCCATCAGAATCATTTACACTATTTACTCAAGCAGGAGATACATTATTAAACTATCAACCACAAACCCCTTATGAACTTTATCAAACTTTAATATTGTGTGATTCAGGTGATGTAGAAGTATCATTATTTGATTCTTTTGGAGATGGTTGGGTAGATGGAGCAAATACATCTTCTAATTTATTAATAACTAATGATTGTCAGGGAGTAATATTAGATTTAGATGCAAATTTTTCATTTACGCAATTTGATACTATTGTTAATTTATTACCATGTCCCCCACCAATTGAAGGTTGTACAGATATAAATTCTATAAATTATGATTCACTAGCTACTATTGATAATGGTAGCTGTCTTTATTCTGTAGATTTTGTTTTAGATATGAATGCATATCCTGATACATTTTCAACACCTTATGTTAGTGGCACATTTAATAACTGGAATGATTCAATGCCTTTAATAGATCCTGATGGTGATAATGTTTGGGAAACTACTATTAATTTACCTTCAGGACAATATCTTTGGAAATATATGTTAGATAATTGGGCAGTGCAAGAATTACCACAATTAGGTCCTAACTCAGCTTGTTTTCAACCTGATGGGCAAGGATTTATTAATAGAACTTTAGAAGTAGCTGACACAGCTATTAGTTTACCAATTGTTTGTTGGGAATCATGTTTACCTTGTGGCGCAATTGTTGGGTGTACGGATCCAAATTCAGGTAATTTTAATCCATGGGCTAATATTAATGATGGTTCTTGTATATCAGAAGCTAATTGTTCTTTAGGACAAACATTTATAGAAATAATTTTTACACCAGATAATTATGGAAGTGAATCAAGTTGGAAATTATTTGGTGATTATGGTTTAATAACAGAAGCAGTACAAGGAACATACTCAGGAGCACAACCTGGGGTACCAATTTCAACATTTGCTTGTGTTGATACAGGACAACTTTATGATATAATAATAGAAGATTCTTATGGAGATGGTTTGTGTGGTACTTGTTTTGGGGGTACAGTTGATGGGAATTTAGAGATTATAGATTGTGATGATAATATACTTTGGAGTTTACAAGATGATTTTCCAAATGGTAATTTTAATTTCTTACATACCTCACCTCAATTTGAACCCGCAGTTTGTGATATAGATACTCCTATAGTAGGTTGTATGAATCCTTTTTCAACAACATACAACCCAGATGCTATAATTGATGATGGTAGTTGTGGTCCTCCTAAAATAGAAGGATGCACAGATTCGACATCATTTAATTATGACCCAAATGCAAATACAAGTGAAATTATACAAGGTCAATATACATTAGAAATTTTTGATGGTGCTGCAGATGGTTGGGGAGGTACTTGGTTAGGATTAAAACAAGGAAGTTGGTTATCCCCACAATATAAAATGGGAGCTAATGATGGAAGTAGTATTTCATTTCAAGTTAATTTAAATATATACCAACCTGTTTATGCTTTCTTATTTACAACTCCACAATCTGTAAACTCAATAGATCAAATAGCATATAAATTAACAGGACCAGAAGGTGATGTTATTATAGATGTAGTATATTGGGATGCATTACCTTTCCCATTTATTTTAGAAGCAGATTCACTACCTACATTTGGTTCAACCTGTATTCCAGTTATAGAAGGTTGTTTAGATTCAACTTCATTTAATTATATTCAACCAATTGGAGATCCTTTAGTAGATGTAAATACAGATAATGGAACTTGCATACCAGAAGTAGTAGGTTGTATGAATCCATTAGCATTTAATTATGACCCAAATGCAAATATAGATGATCCTAATTCTTGTATTGCTGTAGTAACTGGTTGTATGGATTCAACAGCGTTTAATTATAACCCTAATGCAAACACAAATGATTCTTCTTTATGTATCCCCGTTTTATATGGTTGTACAGATCCAACAGCATTCAATTACGATGCTAATGCAAATACTGATGACGGGAATTGTATCCCAATTATAGAAGGTTGTACAGATGTAACAGCTTTTAATTATAATTCCTTAGCTAATACAGATGATGGAACTTGTATAGCAACAGTTTTAGGTTGTATAGATCCACAATCATTTAATTATGATCCTTTAGCTAATACTGATGATGGAACTTGCATACCCGTTGTTTATGGTTGTACTGATATAAATTCCTTCAATTATGACCCATTAGCAAATACAGATAATGGAAGTTGTGTTCCATTTATTTATGGATGTACTGATTCACTTGCATTTAACTATGATCCATTAGCAAATACAGATAATAATACTTGTATTTCTATTGTTGAAGGATGTACTGATAATACTGCATTAAATTATGATCCTTTAGCTAATACAGATGATGGAACCTGCATACCAATTTTAACAGGTTGTACAGATAGTACTTCATTTAATTACAACCCATTAGCAAACACTGATGATGGTAGTTGTATTGATGTAATATATGGTTGTACAGACCCATCAGCATTAAATTATAACTCATTAGCAAACACAGAAGATTTTAGTTGTATTGATGTAGTATATGGTTGTATGGATGAAACAGCAGTTAATTATGATTCATTAGCAAATGTAGATAATGGAACATGCATCACAGCTATTTTGGGTTGTACAGATCCAAATGCTTATAATTATGACCCATTAGCAAATGTAAATGATTCATCAGCATGTAATTATGATGCAGGTTGTATTACAGGACCAGGTGAACCTTATTGGTTAAATAATCAATGTTATGCTTGGGTAATTGATGTAGATAATTATTGTTGTGATAATGAATGGGATCCTACATGCCAAGAAATGTATAATTATTGTGAATTAGGATGGCCAGCTGGAATTGATATGGAAGGAAGAATTAGTGATTTTGAAGGAATTTTAGTTTATCCAAACCCAACAAAAGATATTATAAATATTTCAACACAATATGATGTAGAAGTTAAAATTTATGATATGACAGGTAAATTATTAAATTTAAAATTTGAAAATAGTCAAATAGATTTAAATAGTGTTTCAAACGGCATATATTTTATCCAGATAATTCATAATAATGTTCAATATAATAAAAGAATAATAAAAGAATAATGAAAAAAATAATAATATTACTATTTTTATTACCTCTTACAGTTTTTAGTCAAACAGAAAAGGGGAAATGGAAAGATGATTTTAAAAAAGTATTTAAATTTTCAACATTTTATGGAGCAATAAATGGTGGAAACTCAATTTCAGATGTTGATGTTTTTTCTGTAACTAATGGTTTAGAAACATCAACAATTTCAACACCATTTGACTATTCTGTTACATTAGGTGTTAGAAAAATAGCAAGATTTGGGTATGAACCTAAAGAAAGATTTAAAAACGGAACTGAATTTTCATTTTCTGATGCTGCTACTATAGGTAAAATATCTGGATTTGAATTTTTATTTGAAGCAGATTATAAAAGACAACAAGGTGAAAATTATTTAGATCAAAATCATTTTTTAAGGTATGTAGCTGATAAATGGATAGCAAAAGTAGAATATTTAGAAGATGGATTTGCTGATATTAAATATTTTGAGGCATCCCAAAGATATAGACATAAAATTAATAATAAATTTTCTCTTAATATTGGAGCCGTTCAAAGATTATCTGAACCTTATGGTTATGATCCTTTAGAAGAATGGTTACTAGCAAATGGAAATATTCATTATACTTATTTAGCAATACAAGAAGGATATAATGTAGACTTTTCAAATCCTGATTTAATTACTTATACTAACCCTAATGGAAGTATAGTAGCAACTAGTACTGATGTTTGGGAACAAGTAATAATACCAGGTGTATTAGCGGATTATACTGAAAGAAAAAGAAATCAATTATCTTCCCAATTTGAATATTCTTTTGTATTAGGTTTTGATTATTATCATTATACTAAAGATTTTTGGTTACATTCTTGGGGAAATATTATGCCTTATCACATTGATACAAAAACCCAATATAGTTATCATAAATACAATAGTGGCCAGTGGGTAGATTATTCTGGTGGTTTAATATTTGGATATAAATTAAATAAAAGTTTAGGATTGTTTTTAGAAGGTAAATATAACAAATATTGGAATAGACAATGGCATGACTTTAGTGTAGGTGTAAACTATATAATATTTTAAAAAATGGCAAAAGAGTTAAATGAAGATACAAGTGTAAAAGTAAGTGTAAAAACTTTAGGAGGTATCGCAGTTTTAATATTCACCCTTGTAGGTATGTGGTTCACACTACAGGCAGAAATTCAAGAAGCAAAAGAACTTCCAAACCCGTTACCACCAGATGTAACTAGAATGGAATATGATATGAAAGATCAATTAATCCGTCAAACAATCATGACAACTCAAGAAGATGTTGATGAGATAAAAGAACGTATGATAAGGATGGAAGAGAAGATCGATAAACTAAGATAATTATTATGAAAAAACTGTTAATAATATTACTGTTAACTGTAGCATGTACTTTTTCAGCACAATCACAAATAATAGTAACTCATTTTAATGCAGAATGGAATGCCCCGAATAAAGCAGAATGGGTAGGAAAATTAACAGATTGTGAAATTACATATGTAGATATTGCTAAAAATCCAAAACTTCAACAAAAACATAAAGTGGTGGTTGTACCTACAATTATTATATTTAAAGATGGTGAAGAAGTAAAGAGATATCAAGCAGATATTTCTTTTAAAATGTTAGCAACTAAAAACGAACTCCAAGAAGAAATTGATGAAATAATAATGAGTTCATTCTAAAATAAAAAAAATGGTATTAAAAATAGGATCAAAAGGAAGTATAGTTAAAGATTTACAAGAATTTCTAGAAATAGAAGCAGATGGTATATTTGGTAAAGGAACAGAACATGCTGTAAAGGCGTTTCAAGCAAAAATGAGTTTAGTAGTAGATGGTCTAGTTGGACCTAAAACTATGGATTTAATGGGGTTAGTAAGTACTGATTTAGCTGAAAAAACATATGTAACAGAAAATGGTTTACTTATTAATAAACATTACTTACCATTAGGAGAATATAAAGAAGGTTCTTGGAATAAAGAATTTTTATTTATACACCATACTGCAGGTTGGCATAACCCATTTAGAACAATTGATCATTGGAGTAGAGATGATAGAGGAGCGGTTGCTACTGAATTTGTTTTAGGAGGACAATCAATAAAAGGAAATGATAATCAATATGATGGAGAAGTAGTTCAAGCATTTCCAGAAGGTGGGTTTGGGTGGCATTTAGGAAAAAATGGTTCACAACACATGCATGTACATTCTGTAGGTATTGAAGTTAATAATTTTGGATATCTTAAAAATGGGAGAACATATGCTGGACAATTAGCTGATGATTCCCAAGTTGTTGAATTAAATGAATCTTTTAGAGGGTATAAAGAATGGCATAGATATTCTAATAAACAAATTGAAAATCTAAAAAAATTAATATTACATATAGCAGATAGAGATAATATTGATGTTAGACAAGGCCTACCAGCTGTAATTAAAAAATATGGAGTTGCTAAAGGGTTTGATTTTAATGAAGATGCTTATTATGGTAAAATAAAGGGATTATGGACACATACAAACACTAGAAAAGATAAATTTGATATGTTTCCACAACAAGAATTAGTTGATATGTTATTAAGTTTATAACATAGTTTGGATACTCTATCTCTTGTTTGTATCATACGTAATTAAATTTATAATATGTTAAGCAACTTTAAAAAATACCTATTTCCTCTTTTAATTGCATTTTCTGCCTTATCAGTAAGTGCATCAGCAGCTTTTTATTCAGTTAGTGGTTTAAGTAAATTATTTGCTGGGGCTTCATTTGAAGTAATTATTATGGCTGGTTCTTTAGAAATAGCTAAATTAGTTACTGCCTCATTA